>Ga0163154_10001015_pt1 | contig 43735 bp, 43 predicted proteins | sample OliLakLV19MP9P1_FD_148649 | JGI IMG/M metagenome (GOLD analysis project Ga0163154, IMG submission 148649) | Freshwater microbial mat bacterial communities from Lake Vanda, McMurdo Dry Valleys, Antarctica - Oligotrophic Lake LV.19.MP9.P1 | ecosystem: Environmental > Aquatic > Freshwater > Lake >... | reverse complement strand
CACCGGGTATGCTTTTTTTGGATTTGATGGTTTCATTTTACTGTACTCAGTCCAGTCAATGATTGCTACATCGTTAGAATCAGATCTTTTGTTGTGATGGAATGCAGACAGAGCTTCTCCTGTTGAGATTTGAGAACTTAATGGGATAACTACATTAACATGAGCTCCTGCTTGGGACGTGGGCGTTCGACGGACATCTTCAATTAAGAAGATCGGAACTAGTTGAGGAAATTGGTTGACCCACCAAACCCCTAGCAGCGCAGCAGCTGACGAGCAACTAATTTTAAGTTCACGAATTGAATCTGGGTCGAGTTTCTTCGCGTTAGCGTGTTGGTATTCTTGGAATGTGCACGAGAAGACATCTGCAAACTCATCCAAAGAGGTAATCGTTGGAAAAAGTTCCGCAACAATTTTTTGATACTCTTCGATCAAGAAGTTTGATTTGATTAACAGGGACTTTTCCCATTCTATTTCTGGCATATTTCTCCATAAAAAAACCCCTCATTGCGGAGGGGTTTTGGATGTCTTGTAAATAAATACTTACTCCATCAAAACCCGCTCCTTAACAATAAGGTCGCAGACGGTAAGGATGGTAGTAAGGGCTTTGTGGTTCATGCCGAGAGGTATTTTACCTAACAGAGACGAATCTCGCAAGTTTTTGACATAAACTGCGAAACACTGACTGTAAAACTGAGACAATTTGGTATATTCAAAGTTGGAGCTGATCTATGCCCACCACTGATTTCACCGCCGCCGTTTACACTTTAGTTGAGCACGTGCCTGCTGGGAAAGTCACCACCTATGGTGATATTGCCAGAGAGCTCGGGCTAAAAACTCCACGACAAGTAGGCTGGATTCTGCACCGGAACCCCAGTCATAGTAAAACACCGTGTCATCGGGTGGTATTTAGTGATGGTCGTCTGAGTGGTCAGTTTGCGTTCGGTGGCAGTGATGCACAGCGTCATTGGTTGGAGAGCGAAGGGGTGACGTTCAAAGGTGAAAAAGTAGATCTTGCGCAGTGTCGTTGGGAAGCAATTGGTGGGAAAGAACCACTAGCCAGCCGCAGAAAGTAACACATGCCTCGAATTGTCATCTGTTCTAGTGTGACGTTCTATCCAGAACTACCGGATCTTGCGCGGTCATTCGCAGCGCTAGGACTGGAAGTAACTATTCCTAAACTGGCCAGAAAATTTACCACCGAGCTGAGTAATGAAGAGAGAGACGCGCTCTTAAACACTGAATCTGTGTCTCCGGCAGCGAAGCGGGGATTTATCGAGGACTACTTAAAAGAAATTTCTGCAGGTGACGTGGTGCTCGCCTACAACAGACCCAAACATCAGATTCCAGGGTACATTGGTCCTAACGTTTTGATGGAGCTGACGGTGGGGTTTTACTTAAAAAAGCAGCTATTTGTCTGGGAAGCAGTAGATGCGAGGGTCCACGGTGCGGAAGAGCTCCAAGCGATTGGTGTGATCTCACTCAATCAAGATCCACAAAACATTCTCAAGTATCTGTAGAAGTAACTTCGTGAACTACTTACGGCGATGTTTTCGTTTTGGTTTAGTCTTGTTGGTGTTCTTGCTGGTGCGAGGCTTTTGGGCGCTACGGTCAGTCGTCGCTGTGGTTTGCGTCGCTGCTTTCATAAACAGAGAAGGATTGGTTAACGCTGGGGACTCAATATCCTGAGTATTTAAGCGAGTAACTCCCCAGAATAGTAGCAGTGTGGCCGGAATTTGGGTAAATACTGGCAAGCTGGTATCTAAAAAGATTCCTTTTATGATTTCAATAGAGGGAATAGGGCTAGTGGCCACTCCCAAGAAAATAGCAGTCAAACTGTAGAAAAATGCGCGTTCTTTCCAGTGGCGGTAGGGGAAAATGATGAGCAGTGGTAAGTACCACAAATGGTAGGGAGTTGAGAATACTTTGTTTGTCAAAAAGTAGCCGAAGATGAAGAGCAATGTCACCTTCATCATGAAAAGTGGATTAGCGGCTCGATCTCGATTTACCCAGATGAAGAGTGATAACAAACCAACAAATAAAAACAGCGACACGCTTGAAATTGGCAGGACGACATTAGAGATCGGTCCTCGCAGATCAAAGCTTTTGTACTGTGAGAAGTAAATTTCTTCAGATTTTGTGACAATGTTCAGCCCACGGACCACTAGTGCAGGAAAAGACTCCACCTGGAGTTGGCGGTTTTGATGATAAATGATAATCACACTCAGCGACGATCGAAAGATAGCCAGCGGAATCGCCCAGATCATCACAAAGGTTATGAGCGGTACGACCAGCCGCTTAAGGAATGGTTGTTTAGAGCCAAGGAAGTACAGCAGAGCTAAAGGGGCGTTCACTAGCTTCAGCCCAGTGCCTAGCCAGTACATGATCCACTGTAAAAAGCCTTTGCCCTTGGTCACTAAGTACGGAGCGACTGCCGGCAAAAACATTGTTAAGCCAAACAGTAAATCCAGGTTCTCGTACATGAAGTCTTTGGCCTTGACTGTCAAGGCAATGTAGAAGAGAGCGTTAAGTAGCTTTGTTAAGGGTGGGTATTTCAGCTTCTGCATCACCCTCAACATCACCGCAAAGATAATGACGTCGATAAACAACGACATTGACCGGAAGTTCATTCGATAATCACCGACACCGCTCAGATCGAGCAGCAGTGGACCAGTAACAAAAGGGATTGATGCAGGGGGATACTCGTACCAGTGCTTTAAGTATGGTGGCCAGCCGTAGTACCAAATATTGGCATACTCTTCAAAGTAACGGACGTAGACTGGTGGGTTAACAAAAATATAGACACGACTCGCAACGAAGACCAAAATGGCGATTACCCACCAATACTTTTTTACCCAAGACAGAAGCTGTTGCATCAGACGATAGTAACAGGTCTAGATGAATATGGGGAGAGGGCGTTACTTCGTAAAGAAAAATGTAAATAAGACTCTCAGGAAAAAGGTATGCGCAAGATAGATATTGTAGGAATGGATGCCAATTTGTTTGAAGATCCATGGAATCTTCTGTATTTTCAGCGCAAGCCAAACACTGGCCACAATCATGACTGTGGAGTAAAACATGACTGTGTATCGAGTAGTTCTCAGTGCGTCAATGGGATCAAAGCCAGTATTAATGTTGTGCAGTGCATTTGAGATCATGAAGTACGCAGCTGTTCCTACAAAGGTAATGACCGCAGCTTTTGCAAAGGGAGCTTTCCGAACAAACGCCACAATTGGGCCAAGATACATCCCCAACATAAAGTAAAAGATCCACGCCCCAAAGAAAATGTACTGGAGCTGATCAGTCCAGTTTAAGTTTGTCACTTTGGTTGCTTGTTCCTGGTAAAACCAAAAGAAAAAGAGTTGTGTGGCAGCGGCCAGGATGAAGGTAGGAATCGGCCATTTTTTACGAAACAGCAGTAGGATTGGAAACAGCACATACAACTGGAAGATCATGGGAACAAAGTACATTTGGTAATCTGCCTCACCCCACAGAATTTGATGGAATAGTGTAGATGTAGGTCGGTGCGTAGACCACTCAGGAACGATCCGAAGAACTACGAAGTAGAACGTACTCCAAGCAATGTACAAAGGCAGTAACTTTAGGACACGGTTCTTAAAAAACTCTCCCCAGTGAAAATGTGAAACAGAGTACTTTTGGCTCAATCCGTAGCCAGAAAGAGCGACAAAAAGTGGAACTGACACACGACAAAGTTGATCGACCGCCACCGCCCAGAACTGATACTTCGCCCCCGAGATGTATGGTGAGATATGCAGCGAAGACATGTAATGAATGATCAGCACCATAAAAATCGCAACAGCGCGGAGAAACTGATCCGCTGTTCGTGAGGCTGACGTGCTTTTCGAAGACATAGCGACCTATTATAAGTGTCCTCTCAGGATTATGCAGTAGGCTATGGGTTGAAAGGAGGTGAGCATATGAAAAAACAACTCATTCTCACCGCAACATTTATCGCATTAGTAGGAGCAAGCGCCTTTGGCGCCCAGACCGCTTTTGCGCAAGGAGTCGATTCGCAATCGGAACTGGTGGCGCGGATAGCAGAAAAGTTCGGTTTGAATCAATCAGAAGTCCAAACTGTGGTTGATCAATACCGAACCGAAGAACGGACAGAGCGTCAAGCTGAAATGAAAACAAAGATGGAGGAACGTCTTTCGCAGCTCGTCACAGATGGCAAGATCACTAACGCCCAAAAGCAGCTGATCTTGAACAAACAGGCAGAGATGCAGACCAATCGTCAGCAGGAGTTCACGAATTTTAAGGACTTAAGCCAGAGTGAACGGAAAGCCGCGATGGAAAAGCACAAGGCTGAGTTAGACGCATGGGCCAAGGAAAACGGTATTGATCTCCAATACGTTATGCCCTTTGGAAAAGGCGGACAAGGCATGATGCGTGGTGGAATGAAATCAGCACAATAGCATTGGCTCTTTCGAGAATAGAGTCTGTACTACAACCCTCTTACAACGAGGGTTGTGTGCTGCAGCCAGCTAGTTTGTGGTCAGGCCGTATCCATAAGGAAATAATGGTGCAGAAGCTGCTGTGAAGTCTTGATCAAAACTAAATGGTAACTGACTCATCTGACGCGGCCAACTAAATGGTAACTTGCCGGTAAATGGTTTGTCCCCGAACATCACATCGGTAATTCCATACGCTTCAGTACCTGGAAGCCAGGCAGCCACGACGGCGTCGGCGAGGTCAAGTGACTCGCCCAGTATCATCGGTCTTCCAGAAATGATAATAATCACTAATCGATCCACTTGAGTGCGAACGCGCTTTATGACCTCGGTGTCATTTGCTGAGAGCCGTAGATCGTTTGAATCACCCTGCCCTTCAGCGTACGGTTCTTCACCGACAACCACTATGCCAACCTCAGGTGGTAGTATCGCTCCAGACATATCTTGGATTGGTTCGAAGACTCCTTGGTGATTGTGCTGAATAACACTCTCATCTGTTACAGCTTCTCTTGTGGCTTGAAGAATAGTTCTGCCGGTTGTAGTGAAACCTGATCCACCTTGCCACGACACCGTCCAGCCGCCAGCTTGTTTCCCAATATCATCGGCTGCGCTTCCGGCTAGCACGATATGCTTTACATCCTTGGGAAGGGGGAAGGTCTGACGCTCATTTTTTAGTAACACCAGTGACTCGCTGACTGCCTGGCGCGCGACAGTGCGAGATTGAGCAGAACGGAGTTTCTGTGAAGTAGCAGTGGCGATTATGGGGTGTTCGAATATACCAGCGGTATACTTGGCCCGTAAAATACGCCGTACTGCGTCGTCAATACGCGACTGAGCGATGTCACCATTTGCTACAGCTTTTTTCATCGATTCGATGAATGCTTCATACTCAATAGGGACCATGTTCATATCGATCCCAGCATTAATAGCTGTGACTACTGAGAGATAGTAGTCATCTGAGATCTGGTCAACTGCTCCCCAATCTGAGACTACAAACCCTTTGAATCCCATTTCATTCTTCAAAACATCGGTAAGTAAGTAGGTGTTTGCACTCATGTGCTTGTCATCAAATCTTGAATAGGAGGCCATGATCGACAGCGCACCAGCATCAATCGCTGACTGATAGGGAGGAAGGTACTTTCTACGGAGCTGAGCTTCGTCACCTCGTGTGTGTCCTTGGTCTAGCATGTATGCAAATGTGTTTGAGGTGCCCCACTCAGTTCCACCATCACCAATGAAGTGTTTTGGCGTAGCGAGGACGTGATGTTCACCCTCCTGAAGCCCATGCACACAGGCCGAACCTAAAAGGGTAACAAGTTCTGTATTTTCACTGTAACTTTCGTAAGTGCGTCCCCAACGAATGTCTTGAGTGACTGATATTGACGGAGCAAAGTTCCAGTTCACCCCCGTTGCAGTCAGCTCATATGCAGTCAGGTTGCAAACTTTTTCCACCAGCTCTGCATTTCTGGTTGCCCCGAGACCAATGTTATGTGGAAAAATCATGGTACCAGGTAACTTGTTGTGACCATGAACACCATCCACGCCGAACAGCAGCGGAATAGAAAGCCGGCTGCCCAATGCAGCTTGTTGGTACTCGGTCGTCATCTGGTGCCAGCCTAGCTGGTTGTTTTGAGGTGGAACACCGTATGCCCCACTGAGCACGCCCCCGATGCTAAGTTTGGCAACTTCTGCAGGAGTAATATCATTTACTTCCACCAGAGTCATCTGTGAAAGGAGCGCTTCTACTTTGGCATCAACTTGCGTCTGAGATATGCTGCGGTGCTCATCAGTTACACCGGCAACCTTGCCTTCAGAGGCCAGAAACGAGGTCAGTGCAAAAAGAGACAAGTATGAGAGAAATAATGGATACTACGATTGTAGCTACGAGAATTCTTTTCACTTTGGGTACATGACTGACTACGAGTCTTCTCGTAGTTCAATACTGTCAGTTTTTTTTCGTTGACCACTGCGTTGGGCAAACAAGACTACCCATTCTTGATCACGTGAACCTGCGAAGCGTGCTTGGCCGTTGAAGTCATAACTATCCAAAACTTTGAAGCCAGCTACTTGGAGCATGTTTTTGAGTTCATCTTCTGTGTAAAAGGTAAAGAATCGCTCAAGCTTAGTATCAAAAGGAACAGGCTGCGTGCCTTGACCTTCGCCGGCTTTTGTTTGAAGGAAGAGCGTGCCACCCTTATGAAGAATTCGATGGAAGTTTTCGATGACTCGGTGTGCCTGTTTACGTTGAATATGCAGTAACGCTGCTTTACACCAGACTCCGTCAAAGGTGTTATCTCTAAACGATATGTCCGTCAGGCTCATCACTTGAGTAGGAACTTCCGGATGAAGCTTCTTGGCTTCATTCAAAAGACCTACCGAGAGATCAATACCTTCCGCTTGGTACCCTTTGCTGATGAAGTAGGCTGCATCTCGAGCGGAGCCACAGCCTGCATCAAGAATTTTTCCACCGGCAGGGATGTGCTCAAGAAATTTATCAAGCTCTGTAGTATCGAGTTTTTTTTCAAAGTGTTGAACAAACTTTGCAGCGTGCTTGTTGTAGGTATCGATGGTAGTGTCGAAGGGATTGATCATAGTTGTGTAGGAACCATAATGCGTTCGTGCTCCATTGTAGTTAAGTTCAGTAGAACGAAGCTACTTTCCTTATCAGGTTCTTGTGGTAGCCACTTATCTTTAGTGACTGTATTTCCAGGATTTAAAAAAAGTGATTTCCCATGAATCACTGAACGGTACTGGTGATCATGACCGCCAATGCAAAGATCAAACTCTTGACCCTTGGCCACGCTTTCGCTGATAGAGGAGTAGTGATTCATAAAAATCTTTCTACCTTCCAGTTCGAGTCGCATTTCTTGCAAATGACAAGTCAAGTTAGCTGCGGAGTTTGCTCGACGTTCAGCCAGTGCCATCTCGCCATCATTATTACCAAAGACAAAGTGAAGGTGACCTTCATAGTGATCCCTGAATCTAAATAATATTCCAGGATTGATCATGTCGCCGCCATGAAGAGCTACAGGAACTTTGTGCTCATTGAGGTACTCAATAATCCACACTATTGCAGGAGAGTTATCGTGAGTGTCAGAAATGATGGCGATGTTCATGTTACTTTCCATTGTTGGTTTCAATCGTAAATAGTTGGATAGAAGAGCCATCAACAAGCAGATACTGCTCATCAGTGAGTGTGAGGAATGAGACTTTGTCTGCGTAGGCAGAGCTAAACATCTCCTGATACCGTGAGGCGAAGTACTCACTACCCCAGTGAGGAAGAAAAACGAAGTCTAGTATTCCCACGCCCTTGGTGGTGTTGACGTTCGCAACTTTGGGATCGTCTAAGTAGCGAATAATACTAATGTCGTTACTCAGTAAAACGGAGCCCGCACTCGAGCCCACATAGGTGGCATTTGGGAAGGCGTTTTCTTGGAGCAGCTCAATGAATCCTGACTTTTGCGCATGTTCTAGGAGTAAGAATGTATTTCCCCCAGCCACAAAAAGAAGATCGATGTCTGAAAAATCTTCAATGAGTTGCGCTTTGGTCTTTCCAACTAGGGTGTAGTCAGTGACGGAAAATCCCACTTCCTCAAGCGCCCGCCGGTCTCCCAAAAGCCATTCTGCTTCAGACTTGTCGTACATACCCGCTGCAGTGTCAATGAAGACAGCCTTCATTGAGCTTTTGTTTGGAAGGTGCTTAATCCAATCCTTAGTAACCACTGATGAACTTGAGGTGAGAATGTACTTCATGTGCCTCTATTCTATACGTATTGATACAAAAAACCACCTCATCCTAAGATAAGGTGGTCTTCCAAATTTCAGCGAGAAATCACTTCATTTTTTCATCAACGTTGTCTTGAACTTTTTTCAATTGCTCTTGAAGATCATCGATGCTGCGGAGAATTCCCAGTTTGACATCTGCAGTTGCAGATTGAGCTTGTCCTTTTAACTTTTCAATCTCGGCCTCAATTTGTAAGCGTTGTGTGTTCATAGGACTCCTTAGATATAGTGAGGGAACTATCTCAGTGTTTGGCGGCAAACACTGGGGAAAGACGTAAGATTTTTGTAAGGATACTTACTTGAGGATGAGTAAACGTTCGCTGGCGCGAGTCACGGCGGTGTACAGCCATCTGCGCCACTCTTCAGGGGTCATGTACGGGGCATACTCTTCAAAGACGATCACCGTTTTGGCTTGTGATCCTTGTGCTTTATGAACGGTGAGTGCATATCCGTAATCGAAGCGATCACCGATCTTTGAGTAGTGCACATTTCGGACGCTACTGACCAGTTTTTCTTGGTTAAACTGTTGGTTGGTGATGGTGCCGTTGAAGGTTCTGGGCTCGTCGTTGAAATCGAGTTCTATGTCATACCAAAATGGAAACTTCTCTTCAATTCGTTTCAGTGTACCAAGCATGCCGTTATAGATCGGTCCACCTGGCGCTTCGTAGTTATTTTTGAGACAGATCAACGTTTCACCTGGTTGGGGTGTGGGCTCTTCAAAGCCTCGCACTTGCCGAATGTGTTGGTTCAGCTTGACGCGTGTTTTGTTTCTGGCACATAACACCAGGCTGTCTGTTCGGTAACTTGTTAACCACTGTTCAAAAAGATCCATGGAGTCATATTCCTGACGGTCTGCTTTGATCACCTCCGCAGAGAACTTTTTGAACGGGATCTCGCCAGTGGTTCTGGCCAGAGTGGCAATTTCAATGATGGCGTTACCTTCTGCTTGACGATGAATCTTTTCGAGTTTTAATTGGGGAGCGTCCATCAAGTTGAAGTTGCTATCAATTGGCGGCAGCTGGCCATGATCTCCAACAGCGATGATAGGCAAGTGATACGACTGTAAATCACTCCAGATCTCCATCGTCACCATCGACGCCTCATCAATAATGATCAAGTCATACGGCAGCTCGGGGTTTCTTTCCCAGCGCAGAATTTGGCCATCTTCATCAGCCACAGCCGTGTACATCAGGGAATGAATCGTTCCACAAAAATCACCGTTCAAGATAGCGTGCTGATTGAGTAGTTTTTGTTTGAGAACTTGACTGGCTTTGCCGGTGAAACAGGCGAACGCCACTTTTTGAGCAGGGAAAAGTTCTTTAATCAGGAGGCGAAGAACCGCAATCAGGGTGGTTTTCCCGGTGCCAGCGTAGCCGCCAACCGTGATGAAGGGTGTTGGTTTTGTCTTCAGCCATGCCGAGACATCTTGTAGCACGCTTGATTGGTCTGGTGAGAGGGAAGTAGAAGTCACAACGCTGACAATGTTACACTGAAATAACAAAGAAGATATACAGATGATGCCTGACCTACACATTTCCCTTAGCGAGTACGCCACCAAAGATCCCGAGTTTAAAGTGATTCAGGATGATATTGCAGAGGCGCGTCGAGAGTACGCCGAGTGGGACAAAAATAATAATCCGCATGAGTATCTTGGATTAGTGGAGCATCTTTACTACGCCCGAAGAGAACTGCAACGTGTGTATGACGAGCAGAAAAAACTCTATCCTGAAGCCACGTTCATTCTTGAGTACCACCAAAGCTGCATGCTGCCTAGAGAAGCTGGATTTTTAGTGGTCAGCTTTTCTCTTCAAACAAAACGAGTGATTAACGGCAGTGAAAGTAGGTTGAACAGCTATATCAGCCTGAAACTAGAGAAGAAAGACGACTACACAGTCGAGAACTCAGCCATCGAGCAGTTTATGGAGAAGAACGGCATCGACGCGTATGATGACGGCTTCGGCGGACGATCACTGATTCAGTACGAAGAGTTTTAAGGGCTACTTTTTCGCCATCATGTTTCCAAGACCCTCAACTGCTCTCAGAACCTCTAGTGGAACGGCAAACACCACCGTATTTGACTGGTCTGACGAGATGTCGTTGATCGAGGTCAGTGTACGCAGATGAAGTGCTCCAGGATTTTCGCCCAGGACTCGTGCAGCTTTTGAGAGATTCTCAGCTGCTGCAACCTCTGCTTCTGAGGAGATGATGGTAGCTTTCTTCTCACGCTCAGCCTCAGCTTGTTTAGCCATGGTGCGGATCATCGATTCAGGAAGCTCGATGTCTTTAAGCTCCACTGACGAAACGTCTACGCCCCAATCCGTCGTGATTTTATCGATTTCATTTTGAATTCGCTCAGCGATATGGGCTTGTTCAGAAAGCAGCTGATTGAGCGTCACACTTCCAATCACGGTACGCATACTGGTTTGGGCAAGCTGAAGCACAGCATAGTAAAAATTTTCGACCTCGTTGATAGCTTTGGCTGGATCGATAACTTTGTAGTAAATAACAGCTGTAACCTTGGCCTGGACGTTGTCATGGGTGATGGCCTCTTGCTTTGGAACTTCAACCGCTTTAGTACGGATGTCTACCTTGACCATGCTCTGAAAAATCGGCCAGACAATTCTCCAACCAGGTTGAACAATGCCAGTGAACTTACCGGTGGTGTAAATAATTCCGCGTTCGTACTCATTGACCTGTTTGAGAGAGATAAGTACCAGAATTAAGGCGATGAAGAGGAGGATTGGAATAAACATAGGCTGATTTTACACCCAAGTGGATCGTCTTTGCATTTGATGTGGGAATTCTCAGTATGATAAATTAGACAATAAGTCATTCATGGTTACTTTTCGCCACAAAATACTATCAATTCTGATATTCGTCTCATTCTTCTTTTTTGTTACTGGCCCCGTGATTCAAGCATCAACATACTCTGGAACTAATGGGAAAATAGTTTTTTCAAGTGGCCGTGACGGCAATAACGAGATTTACACAATGAATGCTGATGGAAGCAATCAAGTGAATGTCACAAATAACCCCGGCTCAGACACAGAGCCTCAGTTTTCTCCTGATGGAACAAAGATTGTGTTTGTAAGTACGAGAGATGGAAACACTGATATATATCTTATGAATGCTGATGGAAGTAATCAGGTTAATCTCACTCAAACAAGTGGTATTACTTCGAATCGCAACCCAAGCTGGTCACCAGATGGCACCAAAATTGTGTACTTTACACAGATTACTGGGGATAGAGAAATCGCCGTAATGAATGCTGATGGGTCAAATCAGGTTGAAATTACGAATAATGCCGCTACAGATGAACGTCCAACTTGGTCACCTGATGGTTTGAAAATTGCATTTGCGAGTTTTGTGCCAGGTAATGGTGAGATATTCATCATGAATACTGACGGTAGCGACTTAATCAATTTGACGAACAATCCTGCATCAGAAACGCTTCCATCTTGGTCCCCAGACGGTTTGAAAATCACATTTACTTCAAACCGAGATGGTAACAACGAAATTTACACCATGAACGCTGACGGTAGCAGTCAAACAAGAATTACTGTGAATAGTATTGACGATAATGCTTCAAAATACTCCCCTGATGGTTTATTACTCACCTTTGCGACGAACAGAGATGGAAATTATGAGATATATGCGATGAACGCTAATGGGAGCAGTCCAGTAAACTTAACGAACAACCCTGCCAGTGATACGTCTCCTGATTGGCAGACTGTCCCTATTATTCCAACGCCTAGCCCAACTCCATCTCCAATCCCAGCAGAAAACACTTCCTCATCCTCGCAGCCAAGCCCAGCACAAGCTCCAACTTGTACTGATGCTGTCCCTTCCGGGACACCGGATCTGTTTCAAATAACACGCAGTCAAACTGCCGTGAATCTCTCTTTCACTCCAGTGAATGGCAATATTAAGGCGTATCATGTGGTCTTCGGACTCCACGAGGGCGATGAGCGATTTGGCAGTCTCTCAAATCCTCTTGGACAAGATGCAAATAGTGGTGTCCAAACCATGACTATTTCAGCTCTCGACCCTCATGCAGAATATTGGTTCAAAGTTTCACCAGTCAATGGCTGTGCTGTTGGAACTTGGTCAAACTGGATGAAGGCGGGGAAGTGGCGAAATACAGATTCTATCTTCTATCGCTACTTCCCAATATAAGAAGAAGAGCCACGATCAACTATCTGCCCTCAAAGAGAACACCTTGAAACTCACTAAATCCCTTTTCCTTAGCTATCTCGACTCACCACTGCACATGTGGCTGCGTTTCCGTGGCGGAGTTCAACCGTTACCGATGTCCGCCTTCGATCAACAGACCGCTGAGCAAGGCTATCAGGTTGAGGCGTTAGCCAAAAAGTTCTTGAAGCGAAAAGTGGAAACAGAGTACCCGGCCGGAACAACCATATCCTTTGAGGCGACTCAGACCGATGGGAACTACGAGTCACGGATTGATGCCTTGGTCCACGACAACCAGCACAATACCTACGATCTTTACGAAATCAAAAGTAGCACTGCTGTTCACTCGCATCATAAGTACGACGTCACCTTTCAGTACCTAGTAGCCAAAGCTAGTCTGCCGGTTAACAAAGTGTTCATGGTGCACGTCAACGGTGAGTACCGCCGCCAAGGTGAACTGGATCTCCAGCAGCTGTTCACGGTGGTCGATATGAAGTATCACATCGATAAGAAGATCGATGAGGTATACCAGCTACGATCAGAAGCCTGGAACGTTTTGAATCTGCCTGAGATGCCGTTGGAAGCACACTGCGTCAAGCCGAAGACGTGTTCATTTCCCAGTATCTGTTTTCCAGATCTGCCCCAGTACTCAATCTATGATCTGAGCCGAGCGACAGAGAAGCAGCTGCGTGATCTGAGTGATCTCAACATCACACTGCTGCGTGATATCCCGGAGGGTTTCACCACCAACTTTAAACAAAAGCTGCAGATTCAAACGACTCGCACCCAGCAGTCGATCATCGATACAGCCGCTATCACTCATGAGCTGGAACGCTTAGAGTTTCCGTTGTACTTCTTAGACTACGAAACCTTTGGCCCGGCGCTGCCCATGTACGACAACTACGCGCCGTATCAAATGATTACCAATCAGTTCTCGATTCACGTGGTCCGCCACCCAGAGGATCAACCTGAACAGTTTGAGCACTACGAGTACATCGCTACCCAGCCCACAGATCCATCTACAGAAATCGCTACTCAGCTGTGTGAGGTGATTGGGGAGACCGGCACGATTATCGTTTGGAATAAAGGCTTTGAGTGTGGCCGGAACACGGAGCTTGGCATCTTGTGCCCTCAGTTCGCTGACCAGCTGCAGAGTATTAACGACCGGACCTATGACCTAATGGAAATTTTCTCTAACGGCTTCTATGCTGACCACCGTTTCCTGGGTAGCGCCTCAATTAAGAAAGTGTTGCCAGTACTGTGTCCGGAACTCAGCTACAAAGAGCTGGAGATAGGGGACGGGACCACCGCCATGACCAAGTGGTACGAGATGGTCCATGGTAACTTGTCTGATACAGAGAAAGCCAAGATCAAGGCGGATTTGTTGAAGTACTGTAAGCTGGACACCTGGGCAATGATAGCGATTTGGCAGAAGGTGAAAGGGTTAAGTTAGCGCTTGAGCAGCTTTTTTTTCTTGCTCGGCTTTCCATCGCTGTGCAAACTCTTCCATTCTGGCCAACTGTTCAGAGTTCGGTCGAATGAACTGTCGGACCATACTGATCTGCTTCCATGCATCTTCTGGCGTCAAGCCAGTACTCACTAAGTATGCTGCCACCAGTGACGGACCACGTCCCTCACCCGCTGCGCAGTGCACATACACTTTCCCCCCAGCTTTAAGATGTAGATCGATAAACTCGACACCTTTCTGTAAATTTTGCAGTGATGGTGCGGTCATATCTATAGTCGGTAAGTGCAGGAACTGAATCTCACCTAAATCAGGCAAACCAGCGCGCGCACGAATTCGCAAACTGACTATTCCGGTGACACCTCTTTTTTTGAGAATCTCAAAACATTTTGAAGAGTACTGACCGCCTAGGTACAGCTGTGGAGTGATTTCACTGTTCCGTAAGGTAGGAACACCAATCAGGCGACGATAGGTGTGATCAAAGCCGCGTTCTACCGAAATGTATGCTGACTTGATGCTACTGAACAGAAGTTGTAGTGGGTTCGTCATACCAACACTTTCAATTTTTCTTTGGCCATAGTGATTGTGAAGCTTTTGTGTTTAACCTTATGATCATCTACTACTGTTGTCTGGGACGGCAAGATCTTCACGGCCACTTTTTTGGCTTGCCAGTGCTTCAACGCCAGTGGCTTCTTGCCACCAGTTAACGCACTTGAGCCTAACTCCACTAACGTTTTCAAGTCGCTTGACTGCAGAACCAGAATATCCAGCAAGCCATCTGTGCAGCTCATCTTCGAGTGATAGGAAACACCTGTTAAACCTAAGTTCCCGACATTGGCGATCATCAAGCCAACTCCATCCATCTCTATTCCTTTGCCGTCCATCGTGAGTGTGTATGTAGACGGTACCGCAGCAATAGCCTGCTTCAAAGCTGCTAATGGATAGGCAATGATGCCTAAGTTTTCTTTAAGTTCACGAGTGGTTGAAATCACAATATCTGCTAAGATCCCGGCTTCTAGTCTCAGAAAGAGCGGCTTGGTGCCCCACAGAGCAACGTCCATCAGAACCACTTTTGGTTTACGGGTGAGCACCTTCAACGCACTTGGTAAGTCCATCGGAATGTTCAGCTCTTTGGCCATTACATTCGCGGTTCCCCCGGGCAGAATAATCATTGGAATGGTACTTTTATACAGGATAGAGGCTACGTCCACGACTGTGCCGTCTCCACCATGCACAACGACCGCATCTGCCTTGATAGTCAGTGCGTGACGGGCAAATTTTTTGGCGTCAGTCCGCTTTTGGGTGACCAATACTTCATTCTCAATCTCTTGCTCTTGGGTCATTTTATTCAACGCTGCCAAAATAGGCGTATCTGCACCAGCGGCGGGATTGATAATCGTAATGATGCGTTGCAGATGTTTACTCATGTCTACACAGCATACACATTGTAGCCGTTTTCACCAAAGCAATTTTCTTAAGCTATTCTTACAAAGAAGCGCAGTAACAGCCGTACAATCCATCACCAGGAAGTACTTCATGAATACGCATCTTAAACGCGCTCGGGTGTTTGCCAAGTTAATGGATAACCAGTTTAGTTTCTTGGGAGTCAAGTTCGGACTCGATAACATTATTGGAATCGTCCCAGGAATTGGCGACGTAGCTGGCATGTCGCTCTCAGTGTACTTGATTTGGGTTGGGCACCAGATGGATCTACCCAAGCACAAAAAAGCAAAAATGATCCGAAACGTTGTATTGGATACCGCGATCGGCATTTTGCCTTTGGTTGGAGATCTGGGTGATTTATTTTTCAAGGCCAATACCAAAAACCTAGAAATCTTAGAAGAACATGCAGGTAAAACTGTTCTCGAGGGTGAAGTTATCCGCGAATGATCAAACTATTTTACGTATCATACTGCTAGACCTTACTGGATATAAGGTAAACCTTGCTAAGGCTTTCTTCCAAGTCTCCAGCTACGTGGCGGAGCTGAGTGGTTCGGAAAGTTTGCCAGCTTCCCAGTGTTCTTCAAAAGGGATATCACACTGAGTGAAAAGTTTCTGTATGAACTCATCGCGAACCACTCGATTAGCTTTTTGGTGAGTGTAGTCGTTGAGCTCAATGACTTTTTCAACTGCAAAGGTTTGTTTGTTTACTAGGACGAAGTCCAGGATTTTCCGAAGACTGTTCCCATATTTAAATTCCCAAGTATCAGGTTCAAGCTCGATAACCGCTCTCAGTCCCACTTGGCAAAAGATATAGTACTGTTCTCCATACGCTGCCTGAAGCGCAGAGAAATGCGTTTGCTCGGCTGTGGAAAGAATAATCGACTTCTTTTTGTATTTGGAAAAGTCAAACTCTTCGCCCGCAGTTTGCAAATGCCTATTTTCAACTGACGCACGGTGATCTTGCTGATCATCTAAATGGAAGCGTTTAGAGAGGAAATTTCCAAGTACCCGAAGAACAAGTCCCACAGCAAATAGGAGTAGAAGCATTGGGACTAGTGGAAGGAGCATAGTAAGAACAGAAGTGAACATTGATATGTATGGGATGTTGGTCATAAATTGAACGTCTCCTTACATAGGATAAGACTTCAGCAATTAAACTAAAAGTGGCTATAATTGACGAACATACGAGTCCATCTCGACAACAGTTGATATCGCTTCACCTCGCCTCATTCTGATCGCAACTTCTTACTCAAAGTTTGATGCACCGGCGGTAAGTGGAATGGGAAAGATGGGGCAAAGTATTGAAATGTGGTCGTACTCTCAATATGAAAATCTATTTGAACTTCGTTTGGTTGCCAGCAATCAAACGCAGCGAAAAGAGAAGAATTCATCGGTGGCAAAGGTTCCAAAGGTAAAAACTGGATATGAGATGTATTCAGTGGATGAACACCTTGAAGGTAAAGATGAAATTGTCAAAGAACTCTTTAAAGAGCTTCAAGACAAAGTTCTCGCATTTGACTCGGAAGGGCTTATTCAGGAGCTTGCTAGAAAAATGTACGTTGCGTACCGAACCAATAGAAATTTTGTGTACGTAAACTTTCGGAGTGACCGACTTTTTTTAGATGTTTCACTAACCGTTGAAGAAATTAAGTCAGTAGATCAATCTAAAATCAGAGATATGCGCGGAATTGGCCACTATGGCAGAGGTTACAGCAGGTATGATCTTCATGATTTTGATCATTTTGAAGAAGCAATGGCTCTATTGAAGGAAAGTTATTTGCGAACGCAGTAGAGAGTTACTTCTGCCGATGTTCGATCAGTTTCTCTATATCTAACTTTGTGACATGCGCTAACCGCAGCTTCTGGGCTTCTTCTAAACTAAACCAACCGATTTGGGTGCACTTTTCAGGCTCTTGGATGCATGGTGTTCCACTCACCAGCTCACAGATATACGTTGGCGCAACCCAATGTTCTTGTTCTTCCACCAGAATATGGTCGCAGACTTGGAGTAATGCTTTGACTCGAATGTGGATGCCAAGTTCCTCGAATACTTCTCGGACTAATGCTTGCTCAAAAGTTTCACCATACTCTACCGCGCCACCTGGAACTTCCCACTTTCCTGCTTCATTTCTGGCTTTCGGTCCACGAAGTGACATCAGAATTCTGTCCTGATGGTCAAAGATGAGTGCCCCAACTCCCACGCCTATGTAATCAACGCCGGCTTTCATACTTTTACCTTTAGGTGTGAATAAACTATAATACTGCAAGCAAAAAGGATTGCCTCTACATAAAAAAACACAACGTTGAGTATATAATGCATTCGCATGTCTAACACTGTCACAATTTCTTATATTGGCCCAGATGTTGAGGATCACTCAATATCTCTTGGAGATTTAATTCCTTCGCTGCAGGGTTTTTATGAAGCTGTGAGGATCATTGCTACAGATAAAGAGCTTGACGGGACCTATGAAATTCGATTGGAAGCGATCACAGAAGGGTCCATTAAATTTCGATTCAAGGAAGTGTGGAAGTCTATTGGTCAAAATGATAAACAGCTACAGGTGATTGGCACTTGGGGTGGTATGTTTCTACTAGCCATTCCAATTATTAAGGATGTTGTCTCTACTAAGACTCACATAGCTAATCAACCCGTTCGAAATGTTAGTGTCGAAAATGGAAACGTTAATATTACAAATATTTCAGGGGATGTCCTCAAGGTGACACCAGAAGCATATTATTATTCCCAAGACCCAAAGTTTATGGGCACTGTCAGCAAATTTGTGCGGCCTTTGGACTCAGGCAAAATTGACAAAACAAAGATTGAATATGAACATGATGGTGAAAAAATAGACACAACTGTAGTCGAATCTCAAAAACCATATCTCACCCCGGTTGAAACTAAAACGACGGTTGAAAAAGTTCTTTCCTTACAAGGTAAACTTCTATCCTTAAATAAAAGTACAAATTCTGGGACGTTTGTCCTCACAGATGGTAAATCCATGAGATATAAATTTGCTACTGAACATCCACAAACTTTGTATCTAGACTTTGCGTACAACGGAATTGTTCAGGTCACCGGATTAGTTAAGTCAAATGCAGAAGGAACTTATACATCAATAGAAATATCAGAAGTCAAAAAACTTCAGATGGAGATGTTTGAAGGTCCAGAAATAGCGAATGGCTTTGAGAACTAACGAAGTTTTTTCACCCTCTCCACCAGCTCCTCAATCTTCACCCGCACCTGTTCTGCCGTGTCACGATCTCTCCACGTCACTGTTCCATCTTCCAGAGTCTGGTAGTCAACTGTAATACAGACTGGCGTTCCAATCTCATCCTGGCTGAGGTAACGCTTCCCAATATTTCCTCTTTCGTCCCAAGCGGTCCGGACGTGCTCGCTGGTCAGCGCAAAGACTTCTTTGGCTTTGGCCACGATCTCGTCTTTATTTTTGACCAGTGGAAATACCGCCACTTTATACGGGGCCAATTCCGGCTTTAACTTCAGCACTATGCGGTGACGTTCTTCGTCTTTCCAGTAGGCGTCGGTCAGCACCATCAAGAACAGACGATTAATTCCAACTGCAGGCTCAATCACGTGCGGAACAACCTTCTCCCCGGTGAACGGATCGGTGTACTCGAGCTTTTGGCCTGAGTGCTTGATGTGTTGATTCAAGTCGTAGTCAGTGCGATAGGCAATTCCCCATAGCTCTTTCCACCCAAACGAGAAGTTGTAGTCCAAGTCATAGGTGTCTTTGCTGTAGTGACTGCGTTCTTTATCGGTGTGTTGTCTCCAGCGGAGGTTTTCTTCGTTGACGCCAAGTTTCTTGGTGACGAACTTCCACATGTAGTCGCGCCACTCTTGGAAGAGAGGCTCCCATGCATTTTTGGCTGGGTCAAAGAAGTACTCAATTTCACCTTGTTCGAACTCAAGCGTGCGAAAGACGAACTGGCCAGTGGTGATCTCGTTGCGGAAGCTCTTTCCAATCTGTCCTACACCAAACGGTAGCTGGACGCGGGTAGAGTCTAAAATTTGTTTGAAGTCACTAAAAATTCCTTGAGCTGTCTCTCCACGTAGGTAGACCTTGGCTTTTTCACCAGCGACAGATCCGATAGCTGTTTCGAAGAGCAAGTTGAAGGTTCTTGGCTCAGTCAGTGGGTTACCATCAGAGCTAAGCACTTTGCGCTCCACGATAAAGGCACCCATCTCGGTGATGGTCATGTCTTCCACGGCTCCCACCTGAACTTCAGGATGCTTAGCTAACCAAGCTTCAATTAGATGGTCTGCACGGAAACGTTTCTTACTGACTGTGTCTTCGACTAAAGGATCTGAAAACGACGCCACATGTCCAGACGCTACCCAAGTCTCTGGATGGAGCATGATTTGAGAATCAAGACCAACCATGTCGGTCCGTTTGTGAATCATCTCTGTCCACCAGGCGTTACGAATAGAACGCAGCAGCTCAACTCCCATTGGACCGTAGTCATAAGAATTGGCAAGACCGCCATAAATATCGGAAGTGGGGAAGACAAAGCCACGACGCTTACATAAGGCTACAACTTCATCGAGTGTGGGTTTGGACATACAACCCTTTCTGAACGGGTGTGTCTTTGTGGGTGAGCGCAAGCTGCGTTGAACCAAAAAAACGTCTCGTTCTCCTACATAGTTATATAGAAGAAAGGGACGCTTCTGCAATCAGAATCGTGGTTCCACCCTTTTTGATCGAGATGATTGTCCAGGTCTCGATCCACTTTTTGATTGAGTCGTTTGCTCCCGCTTTGCCAAAGCGCTCACAGCATAAAACTCAATAGACTTATTCTATCACTGCTTTTGGGGAACTGAAACCTGAATTTCTACTCCGCTACTACTCTGGTCAGTTTCAAAATCGCGTTTACCAACCAAAGCAGCACCTGGGTGTAAAAAAGTTCTCGCTGCACTGCACTACGATCTTCTTTGGCCAGCTCCGCCACTTCCAACAGCTGGCGGATTCCATCTGCTTGCCGTTCAAACAGCTTTTGAATAGCGATAGGGTTCTCTAGTCCACGAACCGAAAAGTTTTGTGCCAGCCGCTGACGATCCACACGTACTTGCATCGGCAGCTCTTCACCAACTTCAATTCCGATGACGCCGTTGCCCAGCTGTTTATTAATCCGCTGAAGATGCGCCAGAAGTTCAGTGTTTTCTTGATGAATAGGCATAAGTATTTTTGATGAATGAAAGCGAAAGTATACCACCCTCGAGAAGGGTCAGGTACAACAACGCCTTCAAGTATGAATTGAAGGCGTTGTCATTTTCAAGGAAGTTCAAAGATCCTTAGGAATTCTCAAGAATGTTACTGACCAATGAGTCTTCGGAATCTACCGAAAAACGACTGATCGGGTAGTTCTTGGGTAAGTACCTCGCCGGTCTCATCATCAACTTCATGGGCCACTTTCACTTGATATGGAAGTAGGCCAAACAATCTTCGTTGATTGGTCACTTCGGTACGGTAGACCACCTTGCCATCTTCCGTAGTTTGAATGGTTAAGTTTGCTTTGGCTTCATCGTAGTTTTCTGGAAATACCACGCCTTGGGAAGTCATGTCCTGGAATGCTTGATCAGGGAGACGAAGCAGCACCCGCTCTTCACCTTGTTTGTTCGTGATGGTGATTTCATTGGTGCGCGGATCAACGGTGACATTAGAACCCGGCTGAACCAAACCTCTCATATTTCGGGACTCTATTTCAAGTTGTGAAGGATTCTCTTGTGATGGAGGGGTTTGAATAATGACATTACGGTTTATAAGATCGGGATCTACGCCTCTTGGACGGCTATCAGGGCGAAGAACTTCGCCAGGTGAGGTGGCTTGTGGACGATTCGCAGCATTGATCAGCTCCAGTTTGACGAAGCGGTCTTCAAACTGTTCATTCGGTTTGTTATTTGCATCCGTACCTGAGGTTGTACCTTTTTCGCGTTTACTGCTTGGGCTAGACATGGACTTCTTGTCAAAGATTTCCATTTTGCCTTTGTATGCCTCAACGCTCATCCGAATCTTTTTATCTTCAACGGATTGGCTTGGGAGAATGGGATTTACACCGGATTTCCCAGACTTTGATCGTTCAGCTGCAACGCGCTCATCCCGTTGTTTGACCTGTTCTGGGGAGATGTTCTTTGATTTGATGTAGTCCGCTTCAAATTTCTTATATTCTTCCGCTGACATTGTCTTTTGAGTTTGGGTACCAGCCGTGTCATCGTCGCCCAGGACTTGTCCATGAGTAACTCGTAGTTTCAGATCTGGAGTGACTTTAGCCTGAAATGCTGAGGCGGTGGTTGCGGTGTCAAACAACAGAATAGCTAATACTGTTGTGACTGAAGTCAATTGAACAAGTTTTTTCATAACTCCATCGTAATCCTTTTGTATGTACATTTCAAAGGATTGGGCGGGTTATTCTTACAAAGATCCGGTTTGATTATTATCGACACCTATCGTATAATTATAGGCTGTCTTATGCCCAAAGAACGTCGTCAAAAACTCTCATTTACAGGTGAAAAACAACGCATAGACCGTCTTAAAGCTGTTGACCCTGATCATTTGACCGATAAAGAAGTACACCAAGTGCTCTTAGAAGTGTTGCAAATCTCCCCGATTGTGGAACGCACTGCTCGCCGTATTTTTCATTACAGTGATCAGTATGCCCAGATCGCAGATGGCGTTGATCATCCTGAAGTGATGGCGTATATCGGTGACCAGCCAGATTTGTCTCAGATTATCCGGCTAGGCTTTTACACTCGAGTGGTTTCATCCTGCATTGAGTTAATTACAGAAGCACATAAGTTTGTCGATGACCCAAGGAATCACTTTACTTCCCCAAAAATTGTCGGCAGACATCGATCCCCAGAAGGCTTAGCAGAGTACATCCGCAGATACAAAAACTTTCCCAAAGTGGTGGATCTGATGATTCGTGAGGCTGAGTCTTTAGTCGGTGGATGGATGAATCGAAGAGTGAACGTTGACGATCTTGATTCGGAAAATCCTTATGCGAAGGTGGTGGCGAAAGGACATACCTTGGGGGACATTCTGGTGGTGGCTTCGAAAGCCATCCAACGTCAGGGCCTTGATCAAGGCCATACGTTCAATTCCTACGAGTTCACCCACTTCATGGAATTATTCCACTCGGTGATTGCCCAGGAAGCACAGGCAGCTCATCCAGTTATTCAAGTGGTCGAAATGGTTCATGAAGAGAAGCTGAGTAAAGTCTTTTTTGACCTTGCTGGTTCGTTCGAGTACACAGCGGCGCCTGATACACTTCAAAAACTGCCACATCTCCTGAAAGATGCATATAAAGATGGCCTCCCGCTCTATCGAGTGCTTTATGCAGCGGTCAAACAATTGCCAGAGGCACTTTCTCATGAAGATCACCCAGGACATCCAGTGTCGGCAAAGATTGTGAACCACTTGAATGATTTTGCGCTTCCTGATCAGCTCTTCTCACCCGATTTCACATCAGAAATGTTCAATTTTATGCTCTGCGCGGGACAAATTCAGCAAGAGTTTGCTGGAAAAGGTAGCTTTCAAGAATTTGTCTTCAAGCTTGAAAAACTCGCCAATGCACCAGGGGATAACCAAGATTGGTATCAAGGTCTCTTAGACTACATGGTTCGAGGATCAACGCACTTTCCGCATAAAGTCATCACTCACCCGCATGACGTTGAACGATACATTTTTGATTTAAGCAGAATCAAGCCTCAAGACTTTAGTTTGAGTGATCGGGTTTATGAAATTCTTGACGCGAGTGAGTACCAAATTATGGAGATTTCGGTTGACGAGAACTTTGTACCCATTGCTGACACCTCACTGCGCGGCGAGAAGTATGACTCGATCATGCATATTCATAAAATGGATGAGCACTTGGTTTTGATCAATGTAATGGTGACCGTAGTGACTGAACGTGATGAGCCAGACCAACTTGGCTTAACCCGTGACATGGCTCGGCTTTCTTATCAGGTGAGCATTCGCGACGGCAGGATTTCACTCTTTGTGCCGATTACACACCGTGATCTTCTGAAGGATGCTTCTGAAGCAGCAATTTTGCATCATGTCTCTGAAGTGATTGGCTTAATTGATGTTGATGCGCTTCGCCAAAAGACTCTTGAAGAGAAACGAGAACAAAGAAAGTCGCAGAATGGACGACATCATCAAAAATCTGGCATCCGCGAAGAACGTATGGCTGCCTATGATCAGCAACGAAGTAACACTGGTGCCCAAGAAGCCGGACAAAAAAGAGTTCGGAACACTTCAGTGCAGCTAAACCCTCAAACATTTGAAGATGATTCAGCAAATGAACGTGATAATGCCAAGTATGTACCCCGTGAACTTATTTTGTCTCGGGAACTTCAGGAACAACTTATTACTCCGATCAAAAAAGGGGCACAAAGCCGGCTTTGCAAAGAACTCGAGCGGTTCCTGAAAAGGTATAACGCAGCCACAGAGAGTAAACCCGGCAAAGGCATACCGTACACTGCGCTCAACGGAAAATTTGGCGTACGTATCTGGCGATTTTGGCTAACCTACGACGACCGCTGCGTGGCAGTCGAAGTAGGTCAAGGAAAAGCATTAGTTGTTTATGTTGGTAATCATGAAGATATTTACCAGGATTACGATAAAGTCGCTCAAAAAGTTGAGACTGCGTTGAATGAGTATGACAAGCAGATTCCGAAAGACCGGTAATTACTTCTTTTTCGCAACCGACTTTGCAGCTTCTTGAGCTTGTTTCAATTGAGGGTTCTTATCTGCCTGCTCGCTCACTTCTTTGGCATACTGCATAACTTGACCCTTGGCTTCGTTGAAGACCTCTTTGACTTTGTCGCGTGTCTTTTTATCGTTCATCGCCATGGTTGCAGCGACGCCAACACCTGCTCCAACAACTGCACCTACCGCACCGACTACAGCTGGGGAAGCAACTTGGTTCCCACCTTTTTGATTTGGGTTCTTTTTTGAACTCTCTTGCATACGCACCTTTGTGTATATTTGTACTTAACGGTACTGTAAGAAAGTCGTGTCATAACTGCTTTTGTCATCGGTAATAGAATTGTAAGAGCTGCTACAGAGCAGGATACGATTCTCATTGAGTTCTGTGGGGAACTAGAGTAAAATTGCGATAGTTCATATCTTTCGTTATGACTTGACCTGACAACTCAAGCAGAAAGATCGGCCCAGCGACCGAATCGCGGGAAATAAGTACAGACCAGGTTGGCACCTTTTCTCTTCGAGAAAGCCTGTTCATTCATGATTAGATTCGTGGGTGGACAGGCTTTTTTGTTATCAAAATTGCTTGACCAGACAACGAGTAGTACAAAGGAGCGATATGTCAGAAATGACTCGCACCCCAATTGGGGAAACAGCCAAGGCTGTCGGCCAGACAGTCACCATTAGCGGTTGGGTTCAGACTAAACGCGATCACGGCAAGATTACCTTTATTGATTTACGCGATCGTACAGGTGTGATTCAGTGCGTTGGCTATCAAAAAATGGGTGAACTGACCACAGAGTCTGTCGTTGAGTTGACTGGTTTAGTCAAAGAGCGTCCTGCCAAGATGGTCAACGAACACAGTCCACTAGGCACTGTGGAGTTTGACGTCCAAGAATATACAATTCTCAACGCCGCCAAGGAACTGCCTATTCAAGTTGAAGGCGATGGATTAGATATCAACGAAGAAGTTCGTTTGAAGTATCGCTATCTCGATTTACGTCGTGAACGGATGCACAAGATTTTGAAGCTCCGCTCAGACTACTTTAAAAGTCTTCGGGATGTTTTATACGAAAACGAGTTTACTGAAGTTGAAACCCCAATGCTGACCAAGTCTACCAAAGAGGGCTCACGTGACTTCATCGTGCCTTCAAGATTACAGCCTGGAAAGTTCTACGCGCTTCCACAAAGTCCACAACAGTACAAACAGTTACTGATGACGGCCGGTGTGGAACGGTACTTCCAGTTTGCTAGATGTATTCGCGACGAAGACCTCCGTGCGGATCGTGGGTTTGAGTTCACCCAGCTTGACCTTGAAATGAGTTTCGTGAAACGTGAAGACGTAATGTCTATGGTGCAGTCACTGATTACTAAGTCCATTAAAGCGGTCGGCGGAACGCTCAAAACTGAAGAGTTCCCTGTCTACGACTACAAAGATGCAGTAGCAAAGTTTGGAGCTGACAAGTTTGACTTACGTACCGAGCAAGAGAAGGCTGATGGCGTGCTAGCCTTTGCGTGGGTGATTAACTTCCCGTTCTTCAAAAAGGTCGACACCACTGACGCAGCCGAAGTCATCGACGGTAAAAGTGGCTGGACATTTACCCACAACCCTTTCAGTGCACCAATTCCAGAGCACGAGGAGATGTTATTGAAAGGTGAGAACGTCGGCGAGATTCTCACCACCCAATACGACCTTATCTGTAACGGCTACGAAGCTGGAGGCGGAAGTATTCGCTCACACCGTCCTGACTTGCTCAAAGCTACATTTAAGGTGATGGGGTATGGTGACGCTGAAATTCAAGACAGCGTTGGTCACATGCTCGAAGCCTTTGAAGTGGGAACACCTCCCCACGGTGGAATCGCTTTCGGCCTTGATCGCTTTATCATGATGCTTGCTGGCGAAACATCGCTGCGTGAAGTAATTCCATTCCCAATGACTTCGTCTGGAAAAACCGCGGTCATGGATGCTCCCGCGGCAATCTCTGACGAGCAAATGAAAGAACTTCACTTAAAGTTTGATGGTGCGTCAAAGTCACCACATGACTACATCTTAGAACAGCTTCAAACTGCTGGTGCCTCCTACGAATACATTAAACATATTCCGGTGCGTACCAGTGAAGAAGCAGAGGCAGCCCGCAAAGGCAAACTTGAAGAAGGTGCGAAGGCTTTAGTGCTCCATGCTGACCGAGAGTTTATTTTGTTCGTTCTTCCGGGAAATCTGAGAGCTGATCTAGACAAACTCAAGGAGCTCTTGGGTGTGAAGAAGCTGGCTATGGCATCGAAGGACTCTGTCTTGGAAAAAACTGGACTTGAAGTTGGTTCCATCCCTCCGTTTGGTTCATCAATCGGACTCAAGACGTACCTCGATGGCAGACTCGGTCTGAATGAACAGATTGCCTTCAACGCAGGTCGATTAGATCGCTCTGTGCTGATGAAGTACGAAGACTACATCCGAATTGAGAAACCAACGGTCCTGGATCTGGCGTCTTAACAAGATTCCGATTACCATTAATCAGTTATGAAGCCTGCAATCTTGGTGAGCTTGTGTATTCTTGCGATTGGATTCGCTGCTTTGACGAAGGTCATTTCTGGGGATCTTCAAGAGAAGCAGACTCAGGTTACCCAGCTCGATACACTCTTGGCAGCAGTGCCTACGTCTGTAGATGTTCCCGTATTCATTGGTAAACCTCGAGACATTCAAGAACTCTCCACACTGAGCGCTTCCGCAGTTCATGTAGAAGATCGAGAAACTGGTACTGAGCTTTACTCGTTCAACGACACCAAACTTCGCTATCCAGCATCGACCGCCAAGATGATGACGGCCATCGTTGCCCGGAAGGTTTATACCGTCGACACGCCGTTGACGATTCGGGAAGAAGTATTTGCGGATGGTTCAAATATTGGCTTTGAGGTGGGGGAGCGAATTACCGTTCGGAATCTACTGGCTGTGCTACTGATTCACTCCGGAAATGATGCCGCGTTTGTGCTGGCAAATAATGCTCCAGGCGGGTACGACCGGTTCATCGAACTGATGAATCTAGAAGCCAAACAACTCGGTTTGCAGAATACCAACTTTGAGAACTCGTCCGGTCTTGATGATCCAGATCAACAGACCACCGCCGCTGATTTGGCCAGGTTAGGAAGTGCACTACTTGAAGATGAGTTGCTTGCTGATTTAGTAAAAACAAAGTACATGACCGTGTCAGACACCACTGGCTTCATTCAACATCCTATGGTCAACCGAAATCTATTACTGGATGAGATCCCCGGCACAGTTGGGATTAAGACAGGCACTACGGAATCAGCTGGCGAGAACTTAGTGACCGCTATTGAACGTCAAAACAGACAAACGCTGTACGTCGTGCTAGGGAGCTCGCAGCGTTATCCAGAAATGACTCAGTTGATCTCGTGGATTGAGAGAAACTATGCGTGGCAAACGCTTGAAGTGCCACAGCAGTAAACAGTTGGATTTGTTACACTAAACACCATGGCACAAGAACCACTTAATCTCACCCGTGCTGCATACCTTGGTAGACAAGGTATTAAGTTTGGTGCAATTTTGTTGGTTGCGTTGGTAGTTGGTCGTACAGTGCTGACTGTGGGCTATGGTTTCTACAAAACGATGTTCCCAGATCCCCCTCCACCACCAACGGTTGGGTTTGGTATCTTGCCAGAACTTCGCTTTCCAGAGCAAACTGCAGATGATAAGCCGCTCTCCTACGAGCTTGAAGTACCGAACAGTCGCTTACCCAACTTCGGGGATCGTGCCAAGGTCTTTTTGATGAACAGAAGTAGCTTAAGCTTGCTGGCCGATCAACGTGCTAAACAAATCGCCGCTGACTATGGCTATGTTTTCCAGCCCACTATCTTGAGTACCAGCACCTATCGTTGGACCAAGTCACAGCCTATCCAAGCTACACTCCAAATGAACATTCAGAACTTTTCGTTCAACATCACTACCGATTATCTTTCTCGTGCGGCGCTTCTGACCAATAAGAACCTTCCTACCGAGAGCAGCGCGGTCTCCATCCTCAAAGCATTTGTGAAAGCTGGCCAAGAGTTACCAGAAGATATTGCAACTGCATCTGGAACAGTCTCATACTACAAATCACTGGGTGGAGAGCTCCAGCCAGCCGTCTCACTCTCTGACGCAGACTTCTTACGCGTCGACATCAACCGATTCCCCATCGACGGAAACAAAATGTTCTACACGCCTCAAGGTGATGAAGGAGCACTCAACGGAATTATCTCTGGCTCACTCAGTGGCCAGGATCAAGTTGTGGCTGTTGATTACCATTACCAGAGCATAGATTACACCGAGCGGCAGACCTATCCACTCCGCACCGTTTCTTCTGCCTGGCAAATTGTTCAGGCCGGGGAGGCATACATTGCAAGGAAAGGGACAGATAGCAGCGCCATGATTCGAGGCATTTCACTTGGCTACTATGACGACACGGAAGAGCAAGATTACCTACAGCCAATTTACGTTTTTGAAGGTGACAACGGCTTCATGGCTTACGTTCCTGCAGTTGATCCACTCTGGTACCAAACAGCTCCTCAAGAATAATTTCTGTACCTGAGGTAATGTCTTCCCACGTCGAGTATAATCCGGCATATGACTGAATCCCTTCCTATCCGTACTAGAATCGCTCCGAGTCCAACCGGTATTGCCCACGTTGGTACTGCCTGGATGTCAATGTTTGATCTTGCTTTGGCTCGCCAAAGTGGGGGTCAATTTTTAATTCGGATCGAAGACACAGATCGAACCCGTTTTGTGGAAGGAGCGGAAGAGAAAATTTACGAAGCGTTCAAGTGGCTTGGCCTTTCCTACGACGAAGGTGGTGAAAAACGTGGCGCTCTAGGACCGTATAAACAGTCAGAACGACTCAATATTTACGCAGAGTACATTGATCAGTTGGTAACGACTGGCCATGCGTATCACTGTTTCTGTACCCAAGAGCGATTAACACAGATGCGGGAAGATCAGAAAACATCTGGTCAGCTGCCAAAGTATGATCGTCACTGTCGAAACCTTTCAGCTGCTGAGGTCAATGAAAAACTCAACGCTGGTGTACCACATGTGGTTCGGATCAAGATGCCAGACGAGGGAGTCATTGGCTGGGAAGATGCGATTCGTGGTCATGTCGAGTTTGACGTCAAGAACGTCGATGATGGTGTGCTGTTAAAGTCTGATGGTTTTCCAACGTACCACTTTGCAGTTGTAGTTGATGACCACCTGATGAAGATCACCCACGTGCTGCGCGGTGAAGAGTGGATTAGCAGTACTCCAAAACATTTGTTGCTCTATACCGCTTTTGGCTGGGAAGCACCGATTTTTGCCCACATGCCGCTGATTCGAAACGCAGACAAAAGCAAACTCTCTAAACGGAAAAATGACGTATCCATTTTAAGTTATCGAGATAAAGGCTACTTGCCAGAAGCGCTCCTGAACTTTATTGCGCTATTGGGCTGGTCACATCCAAATAAAGAAGAAATCTTTAGCCTCGAAGAGTTCCTGAACATTATGTCCCTTGATCGCATTCAAAAAACTGGCCCAGTCTTTGACTCCAAAAAACTGGACTGGATGAACGGGGTCTACATTCGCAATCTTCCTATGGACGAGTTGATTACGCGTTTGCAGCCATTTCTACCAGATGACTTCCCACATGATCGGATGAAGCAACTGTTGCCTCTAGTACTTGAGCGTCTTGTGACACTCAATGACATTGAAGAGCTGACCAGTTTCTTTTACAGACCCATTCAAGTGGAGCTCCAGCCACTTCTCAAGAAATCTCATGCGGGTGAAGTCCAAACGCAGCTTATTGAGACACTTGGCGCGATGAGCGAACTCGTTGACTGGACTTCAGAAAATCTTGAGCAAGCTCTTCGTCAACTTCAGGAGAAACATGAGTACAAAAAGAGTCAGTACTTCATGATGCTCCGCCATGCAGTGACAGGTCGTGAATTTACGCCACCACTTTTTGAGACGATGGCTGCTCTCGGCAAAGAAGTAACTTTAGAGCGTTTAGCTCATGCACAGGATCTCCTCACAGACACAAAAACTGTGTAGGATGAGTACAGTCATTAAATGTGGACGTGTTTGTATTGCCTGCCATGAGTAGTTCTGCCCTGCCATCAGCCCAACTAGAAGACTTGTACGTCGAGTTAACTCGCGAAGAACATGCTGCTGTGATGGAAAAAATGGTCGAGATGGCGCATAAGCCAGCTGGCCACCTTCCAAAACAAGATGAAATGTACCTCGAGCAACAGTTGACTGACCTTTTTGGTTTTGAAGTGAATGCTGAGCTTGAGGGTGTTCGACTGCCTCATACCATTGGCGTTATGGAAGCGATGCCACATCTGCGCCGTCATCCAACCGATACTCTCCATGATCATCTCCGCTGTCACTCAGCGGTAATTCGTCCAGTCCGTGGCTCTTTTGGCTGGTTTACGGAGCTTGGTCAGCTGACTGAACATGGTGTTTTGCAAGAAGAGTACTACTTTGCAGTACAAGCAGACTTTTTAGCAAACTGGCAAAGCTCACCAATGATTTTAAAGAACTGGTTAAAGTTTCGAAAAATGGTGATGATCAATCCCGCAGACATGCGGGCAGTGGTTGGCAGCATCGCTGATGTGGGCCCTTCTGACTGGGTGCACTACCAATTTGGAGGCTCGCCAGAAACCATATTAGATGGTAAAGTCTGGTCACCACAAACCCGTGGCCATGTCTTGATGTTTTTTGTAAATGACCCGATGAATCAAGTACAACTTGGCCCGCTCGATTTACGCTATGATCCTCGTTAATTTGTTCGTTCAGTCCCGATACCCAGTTGATCGAAAGCTCGTTCGCCAGCGCGCTTTGAAGGTCTTATCTGAAAACCACGTTGTCGATGCCCAAGTCGATATTTCGATTGTAGGTACTCGAAAGATCAAAGTGCTCAATGAGTCTGAGCTCAAGCACGAAGGCACTACCGATGTGCTTTCATTTCCACAGCATGAACGTCACAACCTCAATGATTTTCCAATGCCAGAAGGCATGCCGCCTCATTTAGGCGACATTGTGATTAGTTTCCCGGCCGCAGTGGAAAACGCACGTCGCTTTGGCAAAAAAGTTGATGATCAAATTTGTTTCTTTGTTGAACACGGTTTAATGCATTTATTGGGCTATCACCACGCTGAGTAAGCGGGTAGACTGCGTACTATGTCTTGGTATCGTCAATATCGTCCGACGACTATTTCTGGTTTGCACCTGCAATCAGTTCGCGATCAACTCGAAAAACTTCGAACGGCGAAGTCGTTTCCGCATGCCTTACTGTTAACCGGTCCTCGTGGTGCAGGTAAAACATCCACAGCTCGCATTATTGCAGCGATGCTGAATGACCCTGCCAATGCCAAAGGCGCTCCACTCAAAGATGCCGATCCCAAAGATGAGCTCGTTCAACGGATTATCTTGGGTGGTTCACTTGCAGTCAACGAAATGGACGCCGCCAGCCACCGCGGTATCGACGACGTTCGGGCGCTCAAGGAGCAGGCCTACCTTCCTCCACAAGAGGGGAGCACGTTGGTGTTTATCTTGGATGAAGTGCACATGTTGACCACCGAAGCGTTCAACGCACTGTTGAAACTCCTCGAGGAGCCACCTTCCAACGTCGTTTTTATCTTAGCTACTACAGAAGAACACAAGGTTCCGGCCACCATTATTTCTCGTTCAACCATGATTCGCTTTCATAAAGCGAGTGCTGATGAGCTAAAGTCCGCCCTTCACCCGATTATCAAAGATCAGAAACTGAAGATTGAAGACGAGGCGCTCAGCGCTATTGCTGACTCTGCAGACGGTAGTTTCCGAGATGCTGTGAAGCTCTTAGAGACTGTGGCGGCAGGTGTTGATCTGATTACTATGGATCACGTCCAGACACATCTTCGTTCTACTCCTGCCAGCACAATTATTGAACTGATCGATGCCATTATTGCCAAGAATGACCTACAAGTCGTAGGCGTATTTAATACTCTGCGCAATCAAAACGCTGATCAAAAACAGTTTTTGTCAGGATTTTTACAGTTGCTCCATCAGGATTTGGTAACCGCCGTTATCCAGCCTGATAAGGCCAAGTACGCCAAACGGATTTCCCAGTACTTGCTGGGACAGTTTTCTGGTCCTGAAGTTGCGTTTGCCGGTTCGATTCCATTTTTAAGTATCGAGATGAAAGCACTTGAGATTGTGTTCAAAGCACTCGATCGAAAAACTGAGCCACCAGCTGCTGGGGGACCGGGTGGTGGACAGACTGTAAAAGCACGCGCTCAAGTACGAGTATCAACGCAGCCAGCACCCTCGTATAAAGCGAGTGAAGTAACTCCTGAATTACTCCATGCAGCGTCCGCGCTCCCAGATGCTACACTCGATCGGATCGTGGCTCCTGTGACAGCTGACAGGGCAGGCGATCCAGCACTGTCGATGATGTTGATCGAAAAGTGGCTAGAATTCATCTCCGTAGTTGAACAACGTAACGGCTCGCTGGCAGCCTTGCTCAGATCAGCAAAAGCATCGCTCACTGCTTCTGGAAACGTCTGCGTGGAGGTCTACTATCAGTTTCACCGTGATCAGCTTCGACAACCAAAATTCTTAAGAGTTTTAGAAGAGGCCTGCGGATCTTTAATTGGTCAATCAACGTATTTTGAGTTTCAACTCGCTGGAAGTGGGAAAGTAGCAGAATCACTCTCAAGTGTCTCTGTTCCTTCGGGAGAATCGGAACACTTGATTCAACTCGCACAAGAAGTTTTCTTATAGTAGAATCGAGACACTTAAGTCAAGAATTATCCTTCAAGGAGAGCTATGGCAAACCCATTCAAAGCACTCGGTGACCTCAATCAGCTGCGCAAGCAAGCAAAGCAAATGCAAGATGAACTCGCATCCGAGGAAATTCGCATCGAGGAAGGCGACATCTTAGTCGTCATCTCTGGCGATCAAAAGATCAAGCAGCTTTCAGTACAAGGCATCAGTAGCCCAGAAGTCATTGATATCCTCAATCGTGCAGTCAAAAAGTCTCAAGAGTTAGCAGCAAAGAAACTTCAAGCAATGACCGGTGGACTTGGCGGTATGCTCGGTGGTGGACAAGGCTAATTATGGAGCTGGTATTGGCTACCAACAACGCCAATAAGCTTGCAGAAATCCAAGCAACGCTCGCATTGACGTCTATTTCAGTCATTTCAGCACATGATGCTGGAGTGCCAGATGATTTTGACGTTGAAGAGACTGGCCAAACCTTTTCTCAAAACGCTGAGTTGAAAGCGCGAGCTTTTTCGAAATTGACGGGATTACCTGCCGTTGCCGATGACTCTGGCTTAAAGGTCGTTGCCCTAGGTGGAGAGCCAGGTGTTCACTCAAAACGTTGGATCCCTGGATCTGATCAAGATCGGAACCTCCATTTACTCCAAAAACTTGAAGGAACACCAGATCGATCTGCAGAGTTCGTGACGGTTTTAGCGTTGTTCTTTCCAGATACAGAGAAGATCATCTTCTTTGAAGGATCAGTCACTGGAACTATTGCACTGGAAGAGCGCGGAACGGAAGGCTTCGGTTACGACCCAATTTTTATTCCAGAGGGGTATGATAAGACCTTCGCGCAGCTTGGTATTGAAACAAAAAATACATTGAGTCACCGTGCACGTGCGGTGCAAAAATTGAAAACCTTTTTAGAAGGTTGGCAGGAAGGATCTCATGTCGACGACGTATCAACCACCCAAGGAAGTTCTTGAGAAGTACGCTGATATTCTCATCAACTTTGCGTTAAATTCCGGAAAAGGAATGAAGAAGGGTGAAGTCGTACAGTGTTCAGTTCCTGACGTAGCAAAACCAATGGCGCTTGAGCTACAAAATACCATTCTTCGTGCGGGAGGATTCCCGGTCATCAGACTCCTTCCTACTGGCTTTGAAAAAGATTTTTATCGCTTAGCAAGTAAAGAACAGCTCTCCTTTTTCCCGGCAGACTACTTCCGTGCTCGTGTTCGGATGTTCGATCACACTGTGGCGATCATTGCTGACGTCGATCCTGAAGAACTCAAGGACGTCGATCCACAAAAAATCACCACGGCTCGTAATGCTCGAGATGACTATCGTCGCTGGATCATGCAAAAAGAAGTGGATGGTCAGCTGACATGGACGCTGGGTTTGTGGGGCGTTCAAGCCAAAGCCGATGAAGTAGGCTTAACGATTGAAGAGTACTGGGATCAGATCATCAAGGCATGTTTCCTCGATAAACCTGATCCAGTTGGTGAGTGGAAAAACTTGCTCAAGTTCCAAGAAGAGATCAAAGGGAAGTTAAACGACATGGAAATTGAGTGGCTGGATATGGTAGGACCAGACGTTGATCTCAAGATCCAAATTGGAAAAGATCGCATTTGGCAGGGTGGCAGTGGCCGAAACATCCCAAGTTTTGAGTTCTTTACCTCACCAAACTGGCGTGGAACCTCTGGCTGGATCAGATTTAACCAACCGCTCTACCGCTATGGAAATGTGATCCGTGATATTGAGCTAAAGTTTAAAGATGGCGTCATAGTGGAGTCTCACGCTCGAATCGGAAATAACTTGCTTCAAGAAATGATTAAAACGCTCAATGCCAATAAAATTGGTGAGTTTTCACTGACTGACAAACGGATGTCTCGCATCACGCACGTCATGGCAGAGACCTTATTTGACGAAAACATTGGCGGACCATTCGGAAACACACACTTGGCGATTGGCATGGCCTATAAGGACTGTTATCGAGGTGAGGCAAAAAAACTGACCAAAATTGAGTGGGAAGAACTTGGCTACAATGACTCTCCAGAGCACACCGATATTATTTCGACCACAGACCGAACAGTGACGGCTCATCTCAGTGACGGTACCAAGCGAGTGATTTATAAAGACGGCATGTTTGTGATCTAAATTGATCTCATTTTTGGTGCTAAATCACAAGTGTTCACAAGTGTGAGGGGCAAGTAGTCGGGGTTTTGGTATAATAAGAGGTTTGTGAAGGGTTTTTTCATCCCGGGTAGTGAAATGGCATCACAACAGGTTCTGACCCTGTTATTCTAGGTTCGAATCCTAGCTCGGGATCCAGGGTAGATGTGACATTAGCCTACAAAGCACACATATGTGTTAGTTGACGCTAATGTAAGAAAAATGCGTTAATTGCTATGTGGCTAGCAAAAAATGACATCACCACTTTCCTCATCCAGCAACAGCAGCCTCAAACACGCACTGATAGTATCTTTCACAGTACTCAGCGCTCTTTTAGCGGCTATCGCCGTGTTCAGTTTTACACCTTGGGCGAACACTAACCCTGAATGGCATCAACCAGTTACCCTCAAAAGCCAAAATGGCGTACTCGATGTAGTCCTTGATGCAAAAAAAGTCATGACCAGTATTGGAGGCGAACAAGTTGAGTCACTGGTCTACAACGGTGACTACCCAGGCAAAAGTTGGGAAGTCAAAGGTGGCGATCTTATAAAAGTGCATCTCAAAAACAACATTTCAGAACCAACCAACTTGCACTTTCATGGCAGCCATGTCTCCCCTAAAGGAAATTCCGATAATGTACTACTAGAAATTAAACCTGGTGAAGACTTTGAGTATGAGTATCAACTACCTAGAAATCATCCGCCTGGTTTTTACTGGTATCACCCTCATTTTCATCCGTACGTTGAAGATCAAGTTCAAGGTGGAATGGTCGGTGCGATCACTGTTCGCGGTGATGTAGATGAACTCCCAGGCGTCAAAGGTGTCCAAGAACGCATTATGGTTTTGACCAGTAACTTTAATGACAAACTGAATGAAACAGTTCGGTATGTAAATGGCGGTCTTAACCCCACCATGTACTTACGACCAGGTCAAACCACCCGTATTAAAGTTGTTAACGCAAGTGCTGATGATTACTACAACTTAGCTATCACCGGTCAAAAATTACATATTATCTCTCGTGATGGCAACACTTTAAGTCACGTCCAATCTGTTGACAATGAAGTTCTTTCACCCGGTGATCGTGTCGAGTTTCTCTTTACTCCAGGCTTAAAGAGTCAGTATGAGGTCATGACGATGGCATTCAATCAGGGAAACAATAACTATAAAACACGTCAGTTTATGACTATTAAAGTTCAAGGGTTACCAGTCATTCCCACAAAACTACCGACAACACTAATTCCTTATGACAACTTTGAAAATGCAAAAATTGATAAAACTCGTACCTTAACGTTTAGTGTTATCCCCGGTGTAGGACAAGCGAATCCAAAGTACTTACTTGATGGCAAAGAGTTTAATGCAGACACAATTAGTCAAGTCATGGAGTTAGACACGACGGAGATTTGGAATTTAGTGAATGAAAGTAATGAAGCACATCCGTTCCACATTCATATCAACCCATTTCAAGTCGTATCTATCAATGGAGAACCAGTGGATCGACCAGGCTATGACGACACTTTTTCAATTCCAGCTAAAAGTACCGTCGTTATTAAAACGCGTTACAAGGATTTTGACGGCAAGTATGTCTTACATTGCCACATTTTATTTCATGAAGACAACGGCATGATGCAGATCGTAGAAGTACTTAAACCTGGAGCAACTCCCGCTCCAGACAATGGCATGCCTGAGCGCGAAGGCTTGCACGGTGCGCATTCGCAGCATGATCATTGAGTATTTCTAGCCGCTACCTGAGAGAAGTTACAGCTTTCTCAATCTTCAGAGTTTCTTCAGGATCTTGAGTATAGTTACCTGTATGAAACATACAGTCCTTCTCATCGAAGATGATCCCTTAATAGCTAAAAGTATTCAGCAGGTCTTACCGCCTGATTTTCAGTTAGAGACCACTCCTAATTTAGAAAGTAGCTATCGTTACTTAGCCACGAAACGTCCAGCTTTAATTGTGCTTGATCGAGCCTTGCCAGATGGGGATGGGCTCGAGTTAGTTGAGTATCTTAGTCAGCTGGATCAGACGTCGCCTCTACTTGTTTTATCTGGAAAAGCGAGCGTCCAGGATCGAATACAAGGGCTTCGTAAAGGGGCTGACGACTATCTGATCAAACCATTTTCTACCACTGAGCTGGTCTTACGAATGGAACGGTTGCTCTACAGCACAAAACATCAACGGACTCATAGTTTACGGATCGGTGATTTAGAACTGCTTTTTGATAAAGGACAGGTGCTACTGGGCAAGCATCTGCTTCGTTTGCGACGACGAGAGTTTCAAGTGCTCTCGTATTTAGTTGAGCAAAACGGTCGAATTGTAACAAGAGACCAGCTCATCAACCACATATGGCCAGATGGAAGTATCCCTAGTTACGCGACTATTGATGTGTATATTCGCCGGCTGCGAATGATGCTGGGGAGATACGGTCAGATGATCAAAACAATCAAGGGGTACGGGTATCTGGTACAGCCTTTACCAAGTCAGTTACGTCCCACACCTGCAAGCATGGTGCAGCGTTAGGCCGGCAGTACTCACTCACGAGTTTTTCTTTAGGCAGCATCATCTCTAGGCGATGTGAGTTCACGACCAATAAGGATTGGTCAAAAGACTTGGCTCTGTCCGTGAAGAAAGATGGTAGAGTTTTCACGGGATATTGGCCAGTTCCTTCGATGTAGATATTCTCTACATTCTGTCCGTGAAAATAGAGAAGCAACCCGTCAGGCAGAGTTCCAAATCTTCCTTCAGTAGCCACGGCAACACTGTGACTGCTGGAAAGTTGGCGAATCAGCTGGACCGTCTGCAGAATCCCATGTCCTGAAGACCACTCTTCCAGATACTGTTGGCGATCTTCTTTGACAAAGGGAGTGACATCTGGTGTAAAGATGAAGGCTGCATCAAAGTAGGATGCTTGACTAAATGCTTGACCAGCTAACAGAGCGACAAACAATCCGGCGATAGCCCAGCCTACTTTTCCTTGTTTGACTGCCTGTGCACAACGCTCTGAAAGAGATTCTAAACTAAGTGTTGCTGCCACCGTTAAAAAAAGCGCAGCCGGAAGTAAGTATCTTGGATGGACAACTTTACCTAATACAATAAACGGCGAAAGGAAGATCAAGGTACAGAGTAAAAATAATCCGGTTGATTTACGTTCAGTGGTTGAAAAGAGACCGGCTACAACCAGTACGAGTACCGGCCAAGTTAAGTATGCTCCAAAGAATCCAAGGTACCTTCCTAAGTTTGGAATCGCTTGCATCCATTTGCCAGCAAGGACTTCAGACAATGGGTAAGAAAAGTCCTGACCACGGCTAAATAGCTGTCCAAATGCGGGTGAAAAAATCAGCAAACCAAATATTGCCATACCCAGTAGTGCGGACACTACAAACGGAACAAACACGTTGAGTTTTTTCACGGAATTCAATGAGCCTAGCCCAAGTGGTTTCGAAACAGTCATTCGCTCACCAAAGAAGGGGATCAGCATGAATATTGGTGCAAAGAATACTGCAGGGAGTTTGGTCCACAACGCTAAACCAAAGAACGCTCCAGACAACACCGCCCAGGTCCACTTATATCTTCCAGATCGTACTACCTTTAAGCCTGCCCAAAAAGCGAGTGAGAGCCAAGCAGTTAACCAACCATCCATTATCGCTAGCCGGTGGTATGTAAACCAAAACGGAAGGACAGCCACCAGTAACATACCAACTATAGGGGTAGCTTTTTTCTGAGTAAACTCTCGGAGAATCAATCCAACAGCAAACATCTGAACCAACCCACCAAGAACACTGACAAGTCTCGCTGCAACTAACTGATCCAAACTCCAGGACTGTGCCGCAGCCAGCATCCATACGAAAAGTGGCGTTTTGCCGTCATTGAGTGCAAAAAATGCGTACTGATTTCCATCATCAATAAGTAACTGCGCCCAACGGATATAAATTGATTCATCAGCAAAAACCGGAAAACTATTCAGTCTTAGGAGATGAGTGAGAAGGTAAAAGGCAATCATACCTACAACTGCAGCCAGTACAGGTAGAGAGAAACGTGATGAACTATCGGTCTTCTTCATGATTTTTTTGAGAGTCGTGCAGTGACTAAAAGTAATACTAAAGCAGTCAGACCACCTAGCCAAGTAACAGCTTGCTGTTGAAGGAGTACTGGCCCCTCGAAGCCTCCCGCAAGTAGCCAGGGAACATAGCGATACAATGAGCTCACCACCAAGCTGAGCAGTACCAGACGCCACCACTTTACAGTGATGAGTGGGAACCACACAAACGCCCATAACAAATACCATGGATGAAACCATTGAGAACGACTAGAAAGTAACGGAAGAAAGAGAAGCAGACTGGCAATCAGTCCTGTGTTAGATCGTGAAAGTCCCCATACTGCGTCGCCCCATCTTCTTACCTTAAGTGGTAACCACTTGAGTAGGGTGGAGTACAACGTAACCAGTCTCCACGTTCCAGCTACCCATAGTGGCAACAGTGTGACAGTAGCCAGCTTAGTTGAAATCGATGCAGCTAAGAGAACCCCTCCAAGAAGGATTCGCTTCCACATTTCCCGTTTACTCACCAAAGAAACCAACCATAAAGAAGTCACTGCTGGAATAAGCATCCATAGATCATTGTGACTGTTACTGATGATTTCGATCAAGAATAAAGGGCTGAGAAACACAATCGCCATGTCTTTGGCACTGACCGCGAGCCGTAAGCGCTCTCCAAGCTTTGACAGTAAAATAAAGAGTAGCGGTATTGCTAGTAGGTTCACACCACGAAACAGTAACCAAGTAATCAAAAACTTATTGAATCCCAGAACATATGGAATTAAAGAAAAGATCGTCCAGCCATATCCGTACGGAGCTGGTGTATGGGTGTTGTGCATGAATCGAACCCAAAGATCATCAGGATGATCCAGAGCCACATTGACATGCGGGTCTTGCTGATACACCACCACCATCTTGGCGTTAAATATGTAGTTGAAGACATCATGCGAAAGAGCGTTGTACGAAAACAACAATGGAATACACAACAACAAACATTTCACTAACACATCTTTACGTTTTGTTGATGTGGGGAGCGTTTTCACCACACCATACCAACCCAGGAGTGCCAGTGAAATCAAAGTGACATATGTGAGTGATAACAGCTGCGCATTCTGAAAAAAGGTCTGCCACATCCACTGTTGGAAGTTCCAGTAGATAGGCCAAGTGGTGAGTACTAAATTTGGATCGGTCAGGGAAAAACTAAAAAGCGAGTAGGCCGCAACTACTATAAAGTAGAAGCAAAACCAAAAAGTTGATTTATTCATGCTATTGGCGGTACACGCCTGTCAAATCAGCTATACGTACTTTTAAAATATCACGAAGCATTCGTAAAGAATCTTTGATAGGACTGACACGGTCGGTGTGGTTGTGATGCCACTCAATCGGTACTTCTTTGATCGGATAGCCAAACTTTCGGGCAAGAAAGAGTAACTCCACATCAAATGCACCCGTAAACGCGTCGTTTCGCTCTTCTTGTTTCCCGTACACATGCATCATTGGAAAAAGCTTCTCGGTTGTTTCTGCAGAAAACAACTTAAATCCACACTGTGTGTCTTGGATACCAGGGATTGCTAACGTCTGTACCATCAAGTTAAACCCTCTACCCATCAGATGACGATGCAGTGGTTCTCGTTCTCTTTTTGCACCTTTCCCTTCACGCGAACCAATCACAATCGGATAGTCTTTCACGAATTTAAACAGGTTTTCGACTTCTTTAAGTGGCGTAGACTGGTCGAAATCTGTGAAAAGCCGCCACACGCCTCTCCCGGCCAGCATTCCTGACTGCACTGTCGGTCCTTTTCCAGCGTGTATATTCTTGAGTAAACGAAGGTCGCCTTTGAGTTTTGGCTGATACTTTTCAATAAACGCCTCGATGCTATCCGTTGTTCCATCGAGTGAGCCATCATCACTAAAAATCACTTCCCAGGTAAATGGAACAGTTTCTAGGTAGGTAACAAAATCTTCTAACACCCCACGACCAATATTATGTGCCTCATTATACGAAGGAATTATGATAGAGAGATGTGGAGCCGTTAGTGTCATTTCGATGTGCGCAGGATCGTAATCTCCGGCCCTCCAGGAACTGAGTAAACATCAGATGGTGTGTGATTGGGGAACACCACAATTTCATAGATCGGAAGCGCCGTTACATCTTTCACAATTTTCTGCTCATCAATAATAAACAGCGTTTCCACTTCACCAAAGTGTTCCATTGTCAGTGGTGGATTGGCTGAAGTAGTGAGGAAGTACCGATAATTCATTCCATAGACGTCTTTTGTTTCTGAAAGAAGAACGATGTTGTACTTTTCGCCGGGCTGAACGCGCTCTGCAATAGACTGAGCGGTTCGTTCCATATCTGTGACTTTCCAGCCCAAATCTCGGAGTGGCATACGTGGGATGTTGTACCCAATGTAGTAAACGAGTGCGATGGCGACGATCCCCCAACCGATGGGTGCAAAGCGCTTAAATCTCCCGATGTATTCGAGGACTACACCAAAGATTAAAAATGTGGCTGGGAAGAAGAAGGCAATATAGTGATCAAAGACTGAGCTTCGATAAAATGACAGCCCAATCACACTCAAAATGTATGTTACTGCTAGGATCTGGTAACCCAAGAGATACTGGCTTTTCTTATTGTGAAGAAGCTTCACGAAGGTGGCTAAGACCACCAAAAGCAGGAATGTATTGAGGGTACGGTGCTTTCCAATCGTGATCTCAAAGAACAGCTGCAGACTTCGTCCATGAGTTTCCATGGCTACATGACCAAGTTTTTGAGAAAGTGGTAATGAAGATACTGATTCTTGGCTGGTATTTAAAAATTCTCCCAGGGAACGGACATTGATCCAGTCATGTCGAATATCAAAAAGCAACAGCGGAGAGAGAAATGCACAAAAGAGTACCACCCCAATGAGAGTACTCATCAGAAATGATTTGCGCACTTCAGGTGCAGTTGTTCTCCACTTCAGCAAGTCTTTGAGCCAATACACGCCAGCCACCAGGAGTGTCAACATGGCAACGTAGTGAAGCTGTGCTAAGACGGCAATACAGACAGTAACTCCGATCCAGTACTTCGGTTGACCACGCTGTGTTTTAGCAAGGAACCATAAAAAGAGTAGACCAAACAGAGGGGCTGGATTTGGATTCCAACTAAACCGGCTAAAGTTCGTAAACACACTTGAAGTGGCAGCTAAAACTGTTGCAATCGCTGCAGCTTTTTTCCCAACTAAATCTTTTCCTAAAACATAGATGAAGGCTGTAGTAACAATTGAGAGGATCGCAACGGCGTATGCAGGTCCGATTGGGTTAGGATACGTCAACCACAAAAACGGAGCCATAAAGTAGTAGTACAACGGGCCAAGGTACATGTTTCCCGTACTCGTTACTGGACCAATTAAGACTGGATCACCTTTTTTAAAGATATCCGCAACGATAATGGCATCACGTCCTTGATCCCCAAGAAACTCGAGAGTATTGGTGAAGTTCCACAAACGGAAGAAAGCAGCGATCAAGACAGCTACGATCACTATCCATTCGAGTGGATGCAGCTGTTGTGCTTTGGCGAACCAAGAGCTACTCATGGCGCTGTTTTGGTTTTTTCCAGATGAGCGTAGTGTAGGCAAAGAAGTTCCAGAACATGCCGACAAGAATGCCTATAACCGCGTAGATCATTCCAGTGTCAACGGTAATTTGTACTATTGGTAGTCTAAACAAGTCGAAGAGACCAATCAAGTTCTTTCCAAGAGTTGCGATGACCAACTGAATGATTATAGAGCCCGCTGAAGCAAGATTAAACTGGATGAACTTTGCTGGATATTGAGAAGCACGAAGCTTTCGATCTGCAAACGTCCATAAATTACTCAATAAAAAGTTCGAAATGACTGCAGTTTCGATGGACATGAACACTGCCATCTCGTAGGGGAGAAACAACCGCCATACCGAAAGTGACAGTAGCTGAACTAATGCACCAATTCCGCCGGTGATCGCAAACTTAATAAGCCGGTTATTCGCAAGCTCTCTGCCTCGAACTTTAAAAAGGTAGATCAAGTTGTTTTTAATGTACTCTTTCCCGAGTTTAGAGACACCAATAGTCCGATCCACAAACTTGAAAGGAACTTCGACGATCTTGAAGCCTTTTTTTACCGTTTTATGCAAGAACGCAATTTGAAAGGTGTATCCAGTAAATTTATCTTCGTGCATTTCCGGTTCGACTGATTCATACACTTCACGAGTGAGTGCACGATATCCACCGGTCCAGTCACGAATGGTAAAGTTCGTCAGAATTGTTGCGATCACAATATTCCCAACGACGCTGAGGAACTTACGATCAATACCCCAATCATCAGGAATACCGCCCCCTGGAATGTAGCGGGAGCCGAGCACCATGTCATATCCTTCATCAATTTTCTCTAGGAAAAGAGGGATTTTGGTGGGGTCATGAGAAAGATCAGCATCGAACTCGAACACAACGTCGGCTTTGTAGTCTCCAAACGCTTTTTCCATTCCTTTAAGATAAGCGCCACCTAACCCCGCTTTTCTTTTATTTATCAGCAGGTGGACATTCTTGTACTTTTTTGAAAAATCTTCAGCAACATCAGCAGTTTTGTCAGGGGAAGTGTCATCAACAACCAAGATATGCATCTCCCAGTTCTGAACCTGTTTGAAGGTCTCAAGCAGAATCGGGACTACTTTGG
>Ga0163154_10001011_pt1 | contig 43821 bp, 35 predicted proteins | sample OliLakLV19MP9P1_FD_148649 | JGI IMG/M metagenome (GOLD analysis project Ga0163154, IMG submission 148649) | Freshwater microbial mat bacterial communities from Lake Vanda, McMurdo Dry Valleys, Antarctica - Oligotrophic Lake LV.19.MP9.P1 | ecosystem: Environmental > Aquatic > Freshwater > Lake >... | reverse complement strand
GGTATGCGCTGGAATCCACTCAATGTCCAATACATGCTCGTTATCCGCGCCGCTGCTTTATCCGATGACTTTGACCGCCTTTGGGATGCCGCTTGATTGCACTAAAGTGAAATGCACCCTTTTGGCGCGGCTGATGTTCGGGTTGATGGCGTGTTTACAGAGTTCTAAAAACGTGGCGTAGGCGGTCTGAAAGTTCTGGTTGGCTTTGTGCGCGTCGGCGATCTGGCGCTGCAAGCCGCGCGACAGTTCAGGCATGTCCTGTTTGAAGATCGTAACCGCCTGTTCAAAGTTCTTGACAGCGGTTTTGGCATAGTCGAAGAAGCGGTTGAGCAACTGAGCGACTTGTTCGGGCTGCAAGAGATCAAATTCGGCAGCACGCTTTCCGTCTTGGTACAAAACGGCGCGGCGCGTATCCTCGAAAATAATATTGTCGTCAGGATAATTACGATCCAACTTCTTTTGGATTTCGGCGTCGAGATCGTCGGCGGTGTCCTTCGCTTCCCAGTAACCGCGCGGAAAATTGGAATCGTGGAAGGTGGCATCGGGGCGAATGACCTGCTTGATGCCCTGCACACGATCCTCTGTGATCAGCGTCCAGCCCTTTTTGAGCGCATCGGCTACGGCGATCAACAGCGTCATGAACGCATCGCGGGTTGCGGTCTCATGGGTTGCGCCCTGCGCGGCGATCTGCTTGCGACGCTCATAATAGGCGGCAATCGCGGGGTGTTTGGCGGTCAGGTGCGGGGCATCCGGCATGGTCACGACTCCTTAACGTGCGCATGAGGATACCCATCATGAAACGCGCGTGCAAGTCTGGTTGCCCCAAGTCTATCGCATCAACATTGACACCAAGTTCATGAGGGCGCAAAACAGCGCGTAGGGGCGCATCGAGATGCGCCCGTGACGATGGAACCCTATGTCCGCCGAATGCCCATCCTACCCGCACGCGGGCGTCGCCACCGCCGCCTCGTCCGACGGGCGCGCCGTCAGCACCACGGGCAGATCGAACGTCTCGCCGCCGCGCACGACCAGCAAATTGACGGTCTGTCCGGGTCGCGTGTTGACGACCAAGTGCGCCACCAATTCATCCATCGTGTGGACATAGCGCCCATCCACCGCGACGATGATATCGCCGCCCGTGCAGATGCGTTCGCCGCGCACGAACGTCTCGGCTGTGCCGCCCTGCAAGCCCGCCAGCGCCGCCGGCGAGCCGGGCGTGATGCTGGCGATCAGCACACCGTTATCGACGGGCAGATTGAGCGCCTCCGCCAGTCCCGCCACGCCAAAACCATCATCGGCGGACGGCGCCGAGATGCCGATCCACGCATAATCGACGCGCCCCGCCGCGATCAGTTCCGGCACGACGCGCTCGACTGTGCGCGACGGCACCGCAAAGCCGACCCCCGCGAACACGCCCGATTCGCTGCGAATCGCGGTATTGACGCCGATCACCTCGCCGCGCGAATTGAACAGCGGGCCCCCGCTGTTGCCGGGATTGATATCGGTGTCCACTTGGATGATCGCCGGATTGCGGAAGCCGCCAATCGCGTTGTCGATCAGCTCGGCGGAGGGCAGCTGCCGCCCCAAGCCGCTGACGATGCCGACGGTCATGCTGCTGTTCAGCCCGAACGGGTTGCCGATGGCGATGGCGCGTTCGCCGACGCGCACGGCGTCGCTGTCCCCAATGATCAACGCTGACAGTCGTTCGCGCACGCGATCTTGTCCCGCGTCCACCCGCACGACCGCCAAATCGGAGTACGAATCCGCGCCGACGACCTCGGCTGCCGCGACGTAGCCATCCGCGAACGTGACTTGGACTTCACGCGCGCCATCGACGACGTGGGCATTGGTCACGATGTGTCCGTCCATGTCGTAGACGAAGCCCGATCCGCTGACGCGATCCCCAATGCCCGGATGCGGCGTGTCGAGCTGCACATCGAGATTGACGACCGACGGCGACAGGCGCGCGTACAAATTGGTCAAGAGCGTATATTCGGCGTCCGCCGCGTCGATCAACGCTTGCGAAACCGCCGTCGGCGTGACGACTTGCGCGGCGAAGGCGACGTTGAGCGCGGCGACGGGCGTACTCGGCACCGCCAGCGGCATGGTGGGCGGCGCGGATTGCAGGCTGCACGCGGCGAGCGCGACCAGCAGCGCGAAGAACATGACCCCACCCCTAAAGCCCTTCCCCAGAGCATAGAGAGGAGACTTAAGCGTCTCGCCCGCACGGATCGCCTCCCTCTCTCCGTATTGGAGCGGGGATCGCCGGGCGAGGTTGCTGCGCTTACTCATCAAAGCTCGCCTTCAACTGCTCTACGAGCGCGCGTTGTTCGGGCGTGAGCGTTTCGGGGATGACGATCAGCGCACGCGCGTACAAATCTCCAAATTGTTCCGACTTCTTTAACAGCGGCATCCCCTTCCCGCTCAAACGGAAGCGGCGTCCACTCTGCGTCCCCGCCGGAATTTTCAGCGTGACCGGGCGCAGCAGCGTTGGGACTTCAACCGTACCGCCGAGCAGCGCCGTGAACCAATCGACCTTGAGATCGACGTTGATATCATCGCCGTTCCGCTCGAACTGCGCGTCCGACTCGACCTGAATCAGCAGATATAGATCGCCGTTCAAGCCGCCGCCCTGTCCGAGTTCGCCCTCCCCTTCCAGCCGAACTTTCGTCCCCGTCGCCGCGCCCGCCGGAATCACGACGTTGATGCGTCGTTCGCCGCGCTGAACCGTGCGATTGGTGCCGATATACGCTTCGCGCAGGGTGATCGCAACGGGCTGTTCAAAGTCTTGTCCGCGCGCCGTCCGCGTGTAGGCGTTCGATCCCCCGTAAGCGGGATTTGCCCCGCCCGGCGCGGCGCCGCGATCCCGCCCAAAAATCGATGTAAAGAAATCGCCCAAGTCGCCAAATTCGGTTTGCTGTCCGGCGCTCCCCGCGCGTCGGGATGCGCCCGCGCCGCCGTAGGGCGACGCGCCGATTTCCTGCGGGTTGGCGGTGCCGTAACGATCAAAGAGCGCGCGCTTCTCTTTATCGCTCAAGACTTCGTAAGCCTCGTTGATCTCTTTGAAGCGCGCTTCAGCCGTCGGTTCGTTGCGATTCGCGTCCGGGTGATATTGTTTCGCCAGTTTGCGGAAGGCTTTTTTCAAATCCGCATCGCTGGCATCTCGTTTGACGCCGAGCGTCTTATAGTAATCAGTCGCCATGTCCGCTAAATATTACACCTCACATCGTTCCTATAAATGATCGTATGCGCGTCTCGCTTGGAAGTCAATCGAATAACGATATTTCTTACACCAAATTTATTGTATGCTTGGGCGCAAACGAGACTAGAAAGGACATGATTTGAAAACGGTGCTGCGTATCTTCATCCTGCTGCTTGTATCCGGTGTGCGCGTGGGAGCGGCGCAGACGCCCGCCGAACATCCCCTGCTGACGCTGTTCGGCTCTGTCCCGCCGTCGGCGGCGCTGGAGACGGGCGGACTGTTGCGCTACATCGATTATGACGTGATTTTTAGCGCGAACGGCGAGACACCGCTCGATGCGACGATGAGCGTAACCGAACGCGCGGCGATCAGCGCGCGCAGCGTGGCGCGCTAACCTCCTTCGCATCCAAATAGGTGCGAGCGAAATTCCGACCGCGCTGTTCAATCCCGAGGCTGATTTCACGCCGCTCTTGGGCTTCGCCGCGTGGGATATCGACCGGATACTGACGTTTGGCGCGCTGCCCGCCGATGCCAGCCTATTGCAGGGCGCTTTCGACGTTGAGGCGATCCGGATCGCGTTGGGTGGGCGCGAGTACATCGAGGCGGAGATCGCGGGCGTCAAGGCGCAGTGTTGGGTGGGCGGCTGCGATGAAGGCTTTCGCCAAGACATGACCAACTTGTACCCGATGCTGCCATTTGGGGGCAATCTTGGGGTGCGTCCGCCGTTCGCGTTCCCAACCGACGACGTGATCGCCGTTTCGCGCGATCTGACGCGGCTGACGGCGATGGTCGAAGCGGGTGCAGGCAGCGGGCGCTCGCTGCGCGATGATAATCAGTGGATGGCGCTGGCGCGCGCGCTAACGGATGCGCGGTGGGGGGCGCTGGCACAAGTCATGTTCGTGACACCGCTCGATCTGCAAGTCCCCATCAATCGGATGCCAGCACGCATGGCAGACCAAGTAAGCGCCTTGGGCGATCTGCCCACTTACGAAGCGGCGGCGCTGGCAGACTACGACGCGGGCGCGGAACAAGTCCACCTGATCGCGGCAGTCTACGCGGACGCGGATTTGGCGACAGCGGCGGCGGACGAACTGGCGGCACGCCTCGCGGCGTTCAATCCAAGCGCGCTGTACGAAGAAATCGGCGTGACGCTGGATCAGCCGCTTGTGATCCCGTTTGACGGCGGCGCGGTTGCCATCGCGGCGCTGCGCTACCCTTACGCCGCGGTTGAGGGCGCTGACTTCGAACTGGCGGCGCAGCCGGGCGCGTTCTATCGCCGCTGGATCCAATCGATCTATCAGCGCCGATTCTTGCCGCTGCTGCTGTCATTCGAGTGAAAAAATCCATGAGAAATCGAATCGGTTTAATTCTGTTCGCGCTGCTGTTGATGGGGGTCAACGTCCACGCCCAGTCGGTATGGGAGATCGCGCTCGTCGTACAAGGCGAAGTACTGGCGGGCGATTTTTCTGTTCGACTGGTGCAGATGACGCCTGACGGCGTAACCCAAACCCCGCTCACCGCGCCGCTCACACCAGCACTGTTGACCGACGCGGCGTTGTCGCCCGACGGACGCTATGCCGCTGCCACGTTTCAGGGATTCATGAGCGATGAGACGCTGCCCGCTTATCTGTACGATCTGACGACGGGCGCGGTACTGACCATCGATAATCCGTCCGGCATATCAAGCGGCACGATGCAGATTGGCGGCTTCAGCCCCGACAGCACGCGCTTGGCATTGAGCTACGTCGGCGTGGATTATGCCATGACGGACAATCCGTTCGCGGGCGGCGCGTTCACCGTCGAGGCGGCGACGGGCGTGATCGATGCACTTGCGCCGATGACCGTCCTCAACCCATCCCTGCCCTTCGAGGGCATTTGGGTGTTAATGGGAGAATGGGGCGCAGACGGTGTGCAGGTGTATCCCAGTTGTTTTGCGTGCGAACCCGCCTTCGAGGGCGAATACGCGCTCTGGAATCCCGATACCAACGCGATCATCGCCAATGCGGGCGCCTTTTTCAGCTTTCCGTTCGCGGATGCGCTCGACGGTACGGGCGAAATCTTGTATGTGGGGCGCGACGACACTTATCCGGGCGATCCGCTGCCGGGTCGCTTCCCGAAGCCAAACGTCGTGCGCTATTTCGCTGATGGTGTGCTGCCGCAGAGTGATCAGATCGCACGGTCGCCCGTAATCTACTTCAACCGCGACGATATTTCGATTGAAGGTCGCGCCCGTTGGGTCAATGATGGACGTGCCTTCTTGATCACATCCTCCAACGGGGACGAGTCATTTTGGGTCAGTCGTGATGGGCTGCAAACCGCGTTGACGCTCCCCATCGGGAGCGAATTTCTCGCCGGGACACCTGATGGCTGGGTTTCGGCGACGCCAAGCGATCCGAACAATCCGCAAGGCGCACAAACCATCGTCGCCTATACCGATGAGGTAGCGGGAGAGCCGATTGGCACGGTCGGGCATTATCAGACCTTCATCGTCGTGCGCAAGCCCGCCTTGGGCTTGGTCGAGGCGTTGATGCCGCTGCGTCCTGTCTTGCCGCCGCCGCCAGAAGCCTTCGCCGCGATCCTTGCCGCGAACATGCCGACGTGTCCCGGTATGGCACCCTCGCGCCTGCTTCCCGGCGGCATGGCGCGCGTCACGCCCGGTAACGCGAATCGACTGCGGGTTGCACCTTCGACCAGCGCCGACATCATCGGCAGCATTCCCGGCGGCGCGGTGTTCATCGTGATCGCTGGTCCCGTCTGCGACCTCGAATTTGCATGGTGGCAGGTCAACTACGATGGGGAAACGGGCTATACAGCGGAATTGCGCTACGAGCAGTATTACGTCGAATCGATGCAACCGTAAGCAATCAGACTGAGGGGGAAGGATTGATGGTGCAGCGAAACGAAGTTGGCATGATGTATCGGGCATGGCGCGCCATGCCCGATACAGGCGGGCGACCCAGCAGGTCGCCCCTACGATCTGCTAATCGCGTTTCGGTTGTCCGTCACGTCTGATGCTTACTCAGTCCTTTTCCCTCAGTCTTTCCATTACAGTCCATCGCTATCGAATGGTCGGATCGCTGATCCATACGTCGTTGGAATACAGCGTCTCGCCTTCGACCAAGACGTTCGGCGTATAGCCATAACCGATTTCAAAGATATTCAGCCCGTTCGCCTGTCCAAGTACGGGTTTTGGCACGCCCGCAGCATTGTCGAACACCGAAATCACGGATTCACACTGCGTCGCAACCGCCGCCTGCTGGACACAGATTTCCAACGTGACCTGTGCCGTCCGTGTCGCCAGATTATCGGTCAAATACGTGACGCGGATGAACTCCCACGAGACGAGGCGCTTGGTCGTTTGCAGCGTCTCGGTGTCGGGTGTGGCAATCGGTGTCGTCTGGATTAGCACGTTCAACAGCGCGCCGCCCGTCGGCGTCGGTGTGGGCCCGGGCCCGCTGCACCAGAAATCGTCACAGAACGTGACCGGCGAGGCGTTATCGAGCGTTGGCAGATTGTTGAAGCGCTGTTCCGCCAGCGTCGTGAAGCGATAATCGACAAAGACGGCAAACTGCTCGTTGGCGACCAACATCATCCGCGACTGCCCGTAATTCCGATAGACCGCGCGGAACTCGACCCCGCCGGGCATGATGCCCATGTACTGCGTCGCGCCCAAATCGAGATACGCAAAGGCGTAGTTCGACACCGCGATCAAGCCGCGCTCCGCATCGGAGTCCACCACGTCCAAGATCGGCGGATTTTCGATCAGATTGTTGACCGCGCTGTCCAACTGTGCGCAGAAATCGAGCGCCCCGACGTTCACCGACGTGACATCGAACGGATAATTGTCCGCGACGTAGACCGCCAACGCGCGGCTGGCGACATCGCAGCGTTCAATAGGCGTGCCTTGCCAGCCGCCGGGACGGAAACTGCGTCCGAAGCGCGCTTCGAGCGTTGCCTCTGCCAGCAGTTCGATATCGCGCCGGAAGTACAGCGCCGCCGCTATATCGTTGACCGGCGGCGGATCGAGCGCAATCCAGCCGACGGGGCGTTCGCCGCCCTCAAGCTGCGAATCCGCGAGAACGTTCAAATCGCGCGCGAGGTCATCTTTGAACGTGAATGAACCGGGATCGCGGTTCGACGGGATGCTGTAACCCGGCGGACGGACATCCAAGCCGAGCAGTTCGTCGGACATGCGCTCCAAATCGCCGCGCACCGCGCCCAACTGCGTGAATGGGTTGGGCAAATTGCCGCTGGCGTCCGCGCGATTGAACGCCGTCTCGATCAAATCGCCTTCGATTTCGACCAACACCGTCCGGCAGTAGTCGAGTGCCGATTCGGGCGTGTTGGTGCGGATGCCGTAGAAGCGATCCAGCGCCACCAGCAAGTTTTCAAAGCTGCGTCCACAGCGCACAATCGGCGGTGCGCCGCGCCATTCCGGCGGGCGTTGACCCCTGCCGTAAAATTCGTCCGCCGTGATTTCGAGATCGCGGCGCACGTTGCGCGCCAGGGTGCGATTATTGGGCGTCGCGCCGCCCGTCCCCGTCCAACCCACGGGACGCACGCCCGCGCCGAACACCGAGTCCGCTAAACGTTCGTTATCGACCCACAGATCGATCACGAAACTCAGTGTGTCCACGTTGATGCTGCCCGTCCATCCGTCGGGACGTTCCACCCCGAACACCGCGTCCGCCAGCACTTCGAGATCGACGCGCGTATCGAACAGCGGCGCTTGATCGGGCGAAAGCTGCGCCGCGGGCATGTGTGCGGACGCGCCCCGCATCTCCCACGCCGCGCCGCCGACCCCGATTGCCGCGATACACAGCATCACCCAATGAAGAATCCGTCGCATTTGCCGCCCCCGTTCGTGATCGAACTTCTATCATGCTTTGATTATAGCGACATGGACGCGAACGGCAATTTGCGCGGGACGATTGGGGGATACGTGATGTTTGGCGCAACCTCACCCCCTAGTCCCGACGGGGTTGGGGGATGAGGTTATTTCTGCGTTGAATCGTCCTTCACGCCTATTCCGTCGTCGTCCCCTCGCCTACGTTCACAGGCGGGGGCGGCGTCGAGGTGGCGATCAGCGGCATTTCTGGCGCGAGTCCCGGCAGCGCGGGGAATGCGCCTTCCGTCAGCGCGCCTTCACCGCCGGTCGGCGTCGCGGTCACGTTCAGCGGCGTAAACAAGTCGAGCGGATCGACGAAGGGCGCATCGACTTCGGCGGGCGACGTTCCCGGCGGATAGCACTCCGTTCCCACAATCGATTTGCTCGGACGCGCGCGGAACGACACATTATCGACGCGATACCAGCCGTTCGATCCCTGCGTCGAGGGATAGAACGACAAACTCGCACCCATCCATGCTTCGGTCGTGAACGCGCGCATCGCGTAGCTTCCCAGTGATGCATTGGCGGGCAACCAGAACGTACAGACTTGCAAATCGCTGAAATCGGCATCGCGCAGCAAGATCGTGATCCGGCGGCGCGGCGCGCTGCTGCCGACATCGAAGCGCGCTTCGATCACGCTGCCCGTCGGGACGGCATTGGCGGTCTCTTGGAACGCGACGCCCGTGGGCGATCCGTCGCCATAAAATTCCAGCACGCCACCGACAACCTGCGTCTGAATGGCGAAAAACTGCAACCATCCGGCGAACCCCGCCTCAAAATTGCCATTCGTCAACCATTCGGCGCTGTCGTCCTGTGGGTTGGCGGGCGGCGCGTCGGGGTCATAGCACATCGTCCGGCTGCTGGTCGGCGGCGGGACGATCTTCAAGCTGGCGTTGTCGATGCGATAGGCGCCAACCCCGTCCGCCGTCGAAGCATAAATCGAGATCGTGGCGTTCGTCCACGCTTCGGTTGTGCGGGCGGTCATGCGATACACGCGCAGCGGCGCATTAGGCGACAGCCAGAACGTGCAGACCTGCAAATCGCTGAAGTCGCTGTCGTGCAGCAGGATCGTGACGCGCTTGCGGACGGCGCTGCCGTTCCCGATTTCGACGGACGCATCCAACCCGCCTTGCGTCGGGACGGGATAGCCGCTCTCTTGCAGCACGACGGCGCTGTTGCTCACGCCGGACGGCTGTACCGCGCGCGTGAACTCCAAGACGCCGCCGACGACGTTGTAGGTGATATCCGACGCCGACGGCGACGAGAATGCGCCCCACGCCGCGAAGCCCGCATCGAAGTCGCCATTCGTCAGCAGATTGCCGCCACTGGCAACGTAGCGCGGCGCGACGAAAATATCGGCATCGGTGTTGGTGTCATTGGCGACGAGATTGGTGGCATAGGATTTGTAGCTGATGGTCGTGCCATCGGGCGAAATCGTGCCGCGTTGTGAACCCGCGTCCGCTTGTGTCCCATTCGCGGCGACCGATACACGACTCAGCTCAGCGGTTAGACGATTATAGACAAATACATCGCTTGTATCGTTCGTATCGTTGGGTACAAGGTTGTTGGCATCCGAAGAAAAGACCACGAAGCGCCCATCGCGCGAGAGCGCCGGAGATTGATTGAGAAAGCCGCCGCCGCCCGCTCCATTCGTCACGCGCACAGTCGTTCCGAGTTGGCGATCATGGAGGAACAGATCGACGCCCGCCACATCACCGCTGACATAATTTGTTGCTTCCGACGAGAACGCAACATAGCGTCCATCGCCCGAAATCGCCGGATTGGTGCTGAGGGCATCGGGGGCAGCCCCGCTAATGCCGTTGATGCGCGTGGTGGTGGCGGTCTGGCGATCACGGATGAAGATATTGAACTGAAAGCTGATGCCATTGGGGATGAGATTGGACGCATCCGATTGAAACGCGACATAGCGTCCATCTTCCGAAATCGATGCCCAATAACTCACGCCGTCCGCTTGTGTGCCAGTCGTCGAGACGGAAATCAGTTCCGTTGTCGCAGCGAAGCGGTCGCGCACAAACACATCTCGCAATGTTCCCGTATCATTCACCGTCGTCAAATTCGTGGCAAGCGATGTGAAGGCAATATAGCGTCCGTCGGCGCTGGTGGTGGTCGTGGTGGAGTCGTTGAACGAGTCGCTGTTGGCTTGTTCTTCATCATGGGCGATGGATGCCCGTTCGGTCTGGCTGTTGGGAACGTTGCGCTGGAACACATCCGTGAAGCCCAGATTATCACTCGCTACCAAGTTGCTGGCAGACGAGTCAAACACCAACCGGCGACCATCGGACGAGAAACTGGGCGCAAACGAAGCGCCATTCGCTTGGGTACCATCCGTGCGGACGGAAACACGCTGCGTCTGGCAGTTCTGGCGGTCGTAAACAAAAATATCGTCAGAAAGATTATCGTCGTTTGCCACCAAGTTCACCGCTTGCGACGAATACGCGACATAGCGCCCATCGCCCGACAAACTCGGATCGGATGATTCGCCATCCGCCTGTGCGCCCGTGCTGCTGACCGACGCGCGCGCCAACGTGTACAGCGTGTTGCAGCCCTGCGCTGTCGTCAGGCGCGGCGTGAGCAGCAGCCCAACGATCAGCGCCGGAGTCAGCGCCATCATGATTCGTTTTAACATAACCTGTCCTTTCGCTGCCAAGATGATACCGGACTGAGGATGGAGCGGAAAGGACTGAGTGCGGGCAAAAATGCCGCTGTTTTGATCTCAGTCCTCAGTCCTTTTCCCTCATTCCTGTTTTAACATCTGCACGGGTTTCAACAAACCCTGATCGAACGCCGCCAAATCATCCCCCACTCGCATCAGTTCCGCGCGCACCGCATCGGCGTCTGCGCGCAATTGTGCCACATCCACGCCCTGACACGCATCCGGCACACCCGCCAGCCAGCGTTGACCGCGCGCCAGCATTTTCAGCGCGCCGCGCCGATTGCCGCGCGTGATCTGGTAGTAGCCGACGCCGATTTGCAGCACGCCTTGATACAAGTCGCGCACGGCGCGCGGTTCGGCGCGCCACAACGCTTCGAGCAAATCGTGCTGTTCGTAAAATTCGCCCGCGTTGAACTTAGCAATCGCTTCGACGGCTTCGGGCGGCAGCGGTTCGCTGCACAGCACATCGATGCTGGCTTGATTTTCACTCATTTTTCTCTGCGTCTCTGCGTCTCTGCGTTTATCTTTTTTCTATCGTTATCGACTCGATCAGCAGCGTTTGCGCGCCCCGCAGCGGCACGACCCCAAACGCGATCCGCCCTGTCGGATGCACGACCGCGTATTGACAGTCGATCCACGCGATCAAGCCGCACGCCCCGCGCGGCGCGAACGGCGTTTCCAACACCACCCGATCATCGACCGCGAACGTCGCCCCATCCAAGCGCCAATCGATGCGATAGGTGTGCCACGCCGTCAAGATCGCCGGATCGAGCGCCGCCTCCGCCACCGACAGTCGCCGCTGAATGAACGGGTACAGCCGCCGATACAGCGCCGGAATCCGCATCAAGGCGACGGCGGCGGGCGCGAACGGCGCGAGCGTCCACGCTTGCGGGCGCGTCGCGTCCAATGTCGCTGCCTTCCAGCCATGACCCGGAACGCCATCCGCCAAGCGCAGGTCGTTGGGCGGCGCGGCGTAGAAGAACCACAGCGCGCGCGGCAGCCGGACGCGCCCCGAATCGGGCGAAAATGGATGATTCCAGAAGCCGAAGCCTGCCGTCCCGACGCCCGTTTGCGGGTCAATCGTCGCGCGCGCCCGCAGCGTGAGCGTCAGCGGCGGACGCCAGCGAAAGTCGATGCGTCCGCCATACGCATAGTCCGCGATTTGGGCATTGTGATAGCGTCCGAGCGCGTCTGTTGGTGTGATGGTCAAGTCGATATACGCGGGCGTTTCGCGGACGCACCCGCCGCCGACTTCGGTTACTGCCCATTTTGCTAGGTCGATTGCGGACAAGCGTTCTAGCCTCTCATTACCGTTCCCCGTCGATTCCGAGTATAATGGGGTTTAGTGAATGAATGAAAGGTGGTATCAACTTGGAGATCACCTGGTACGGGCAAAGTTGCTTTCGGATCGTCGAGCGTGGACGGGTGACGGTTATCACCGATCCGTTTTCGAGCGATATTGGTCTGGAGACACCGCGCCTAAAGGGCGATATTGTCACGATCAGCCACGACACGCCGGGTCATAATGCCGTCGATGTCGTCAAGGGGACGCCGCGTGTCTTGCGCGGTGCGGGCGAATACGAGATCAGCAATGTGTTCATTACGGGCATCGCCACGCCAGATATGAAGACGATTCCGCCGCGCCAGAATATCGCGTATCGCTTCGATTACGATAATTTGAGCGTGCTGCACTTGGGCGATCTAACGCATGTGCCGGATCAGTCGTTCGTACAGTTGTTGGGCGAAATCAACGTGCTGATGCTGCCGGTTGGCGGTGGTAACGGTTTGCGCGCGCCCGACGCTGCCGAGGTCGTGGCGCTGTTGGAGCCGCATTTCGTGATTCCGATGCACTATGCGCTGCCGGGGCTGCGGCTGGAACTTGATCCAGTCGAAAAGTTCTTGAAAGCAATGGGCGTCAGCAAGGCGCTCGAAGCGGAAACGCTCAAAGTCAGCAGCAGTGAACTGCCCGAACAGACGCAGGTCATTGTCCTCAGTCCGAGCCGTGTGGAGACGGGAGCAGCGACGGCATGAGCGTCAAATTACTGATGAATTGGGATATCAAACCGGGACGCGATCAAGATTACTTCGAGTTCGTCGTCCGCGAATGGGTGCCGGGAACACAAAAACTCGGCTTGAAAACGACGGGTGCATGGTACACGGTCTACAGCCGTGTCAAGGACGCGCCGCAGATCACGACTGAAGGGATCGCGGATGATATCGACGCCATGCGCGATATCATCGCCAGCATTGAGTGGCAAACCCTGCAAGATCGACTGCAAGAATACGTCAACAACTACCACCAGAAGATTGTCCACGTCACCGGCGGCTTTCAGTTGTAGCGAGGCAAGATGGCGTACACCTTTCATGTCCCATATTCCGACGAAGCGATCATCCTATCCGAATTCGTTGACGGGATTGACGCCCAGGAAATGGGGCAATGGTGGCTCGACATGGCAGCCAACGTTCAAGCACAACAAGCCCCTGTCGTGTATCTAGTCATAGAAGTTGCACGCTCAACCGTCACGTTTGACACGATCTTCGGGATGTATCGTGATGGCGCGGTGCAACATGCGTTGGCGACATTAGAGGGAACTGAATTGGTGTCGATGTTGGTGGGCAACACCGCGATGGCGCGCTTGGCTGCCACGATGACCCAACAGCAGAACATCGCCAACATGCCCATCTTCCGCACGCTCGAAGATGCGCACGAGTTCATCGCGGTGGACTTGGCGAAGCGGGCAAGCGCCGCGTAGGGGCATTCGGTCAGATCGACGGGCGTAAGGGCGACCCGCTGGGTCGCCCATTTCCGCGCAATTTCTATCAGGCGTAGCACGCCCTATCCACAATGCGGGCGACCCAGCAGGTCGCCCCCTACACTCCGCGTTTTGGCTTCTCGCCGCCGTCCAGCACCACATCAGCGTACTGCCCTGCCAAGATCGCGCTCAACAAAAATCCCAACGACGGGGCGATGACCCAACCAATGCACGGGATGAGCGCAATCAAGCCGACGATCAAGCTGACCAAGAACAGATTGATCACGAATTGGAACGTCGCGCCCCCGTTGGCAACGACGAGCGCGAATAACGTCTGAAATTGGAAGAACACGCCCGCGCGCCGCTCCTCGGCGTACATGCCCATCGCTAGGGCGTGCATGGCGGAGACGACGAAAAAATAAATGAGGATGAGCGGCAAAATCAGGCACGCTATACAAAGGATGATCACGCTGCCCGCGCCGCCGTTACCGAACAAGCTCGCGCCGATCAAGGCAAAGAATGCCATCAGCAGCGCCGGGAAGATATAGGCGATATATGCCAACAGCGCCGCCGCGCCCTCGCTCAAGAGCGTCCCAAAATCCTGCCACAATGGCAGGACAGCGGCGTTATCCTCGCGGACGCGGCGCACGATTTCGACCTGATAGCCGAGCAGGATCACCGATCCCACCAAGCCGATAAGCAGCGGTGCGGTGATGCCTGAAAAGAACGCGATGATGCCGGTGATCACGACTTTGGTCGCCCAATCGCGGTCTTGGAAGATGGCACTGAATGCCGCGCCAATATTCATCGTTACAGCCCTTCGAGGTACGCCGCGAGATCAGCCGTTGTCATTTCGCCATAGTGCGGTTGGCGCACATAGCCGTCACGGTCGATCACGAACGTGACGGGCAAATTGAACACGCCATATTGATCCGAAACATCGCCGTTTTCGTCCAACAGCACCGGGATATTGTTCACGCCAACGGAACGCAAATACGTTTGCACCGCCTCGCGCGTTTCGCCCAAGTTGACTGCCAACACAACCGCGCCATCTTCAAGCACGGCTTGCTCCGCCGTGAACGCCTGAAATGCGGGCAGTTCGCGCTGACACGGCTCGCACCATGTCGCCCAAAAGTTGAGGAAGATCGGACGTCCACGATAACTGTTCAAGGCGATCTGTCCGCCGTTGAGCGACGGCAGCGTGAAATCGATCACTTGCGCATCGACCAAGTTGGGCAGGGATTGCAGCGGCGGCGCGGTCACGGCGGCGGGCGTGGGCGGCGCGGCGGCGGCACGCGCGTCGTTGAGGATCAGCGCGGCGGCAACCGCCAAGCCAAGCAGCGGGAGCGCCAGCAGGACAATTAGCGCAGGCGCGGGACGGTTAGCGGGCGGTTTCGCGGTTGTCGATTTTGCCATGGGTTCACACCATCAATATGATCGGGTTCAAGCGCAGTGACGCATGAGCAACCAAAACGCTGAAAAGGATTTCAACGCAGAGACGCAGAGAAAAAAAGAGCGAAATCCCCTGTTTAATCTGCATTGAAATGTTTTCGTCACTCATCGCTCATTACTCGTCACTGTATTTAACCTGAGTTTTGGATCGCTTCACCTCACCCCCAACCCCCTCTCCATTGCATGGAGAGGGGGTTGGGGGTGAGGTGAACGGTTTAGAGTCTATCCAAAACTCAGGTTGTTTAAGGCGACCAACGCGGCAAAAACGCATTCGTCGCCGCTTTGGTCAGCGCGCGCGTTGCCAAATCGAGCGTCCAAATTTCCGGGCGTCCCAGCGAATTGGGCTGCATATTCTCGTCCAGTTCGGGATAGCGCTGAATCACCAGCGCCGTCCCCGTCGGATCGAACCAAAACAGATTGTTGGCGTAGCGCACATCGTCGGTCAGCGTCTCGGTCGTATTGGTGAGCGGAGCGACCAGCACGACTTGATAGCCGCGCGTATAGCGATCATCCAAGTAGCGCCGCGCCACTGCCAAGCGCGCCCCGTCGGGATGCCACACCGCGCGAGTGTCCTCATACGGGTCGTCGGGCGTTCCCAAATCGGTCTGCGCGCCCGTGTTCAAATCGACGATGCGCAGGAAGGGGCGAACGCTCACACCTTCGACAATCGGCACTTCGGGATATGCCAATTTCGTCCCATCGGGCGAGAGCGCGCCCGAACTTCCGGCGCGGCTTGGCACGCCGATGATGCTGCCATCGTCGAAATCATACACCAGAATCGATGCCGACGCCGGATCGAACACCGCGATCCGTCCCCCGTCCGCCGACCACTGCGGATCGAAGCCCAAGATTTGTGTCTCGCTGAACAGCGGGCGCGTGGTGGCGGGCGTGCTGGACAAATCCAACAGCCAGACGCGGCGTGCGCCACCGCCGCCGCCAACGCCGGTATCGATTTCGACGCGCTCATAGGCGATCAGCGCGCCGTCGGGACGCCAAACGGGGGTCGTGCAGGTGGCATTGACGCAGTTGGTGAGCTGTTCCAGCGCGCCCGTCTCCAAGTTCAGCCGCTTGATATCGGTCGTCCCGGTGCTGCTGTTCGTCTCGGTGAACGCCAAATCGCGCCCATCGGGGCTGATCGCGTAATCGTAGATGCCCGACGGGCTGAACGTGATCTGCGCCGCGTCCGCGACCTGCGCTGGATCGACGCGCCACACATTGACGGGAATGCCGTCAGCGGGTGCCATATACAGCACGCGCGGCGGCTGCACCGTGAAGCTGAAGCGATATTCCGACAGCAGCGCGCGCCCAGTTTCGCTCTGCGCGCCCGCTTCGAGGATCGCGGTGTAGGTCGTGCCGGGAATTAGCACGCTCGCGGGGCGCAACTGCATCGTCGTCCCCGCCCACGAGACCAAGCCGGTAATCGCTGGCTCGAAACGCAAGCGCGGTTCGACGCTGGCACGATCCATCGCTTCGCTAAATTGCAGCGCGATCCGGCTGGTACTGCGCGCCGTACCGAGCGGGCTGACCGAATCGAGCGTGACGCCGACGCGATCCCCAAGCGCGATCACGACCGCGATCACGCCTAGCAGCAGCGCGGACGCGATCCCCACGGCGCGATCCAGCCGCGTAAAGCGACCCCGCGCTACTGCACTTCCCCCCCGCTCCAGATGGAGCGGGGGTCGGGGGGTGAGGTTCTGGTTGTTCACGGGTATAAATACGGGTGTTCCGGCTGCGGCACGACCTCGATGCTGGATGCCATCAGCACGGGCAGCGACTCGCCGCGAAACTCGCGCACAGCGAACGTCCCCTGCACGCGCACCCATTCGCCCTGTGGCAAGCTTGCCGCACTCGCGCTGTAAACTGGGACGCCAATCGCAGAGGCATCCGCGACGCAGCACGACACCGTAAAGCGCGCGGTCATGAAGGTGTTGGGATCGAACGTCGGCTCGTTGTAGACGAAGCCGATCACGTCGGCGGGCTGTCCGGCAATCGCGTTGTAATCGGCGGCGCTGTTGAAGGCGCGCAGCCAGTCGAGGACGTTGCGTTCCAGCGGCGGACGCTCGAATGTTGCCACGCTGATCGCGCCCGCGCTGGCGGATGTGCGCACTTGTCCATTGATCGCCTCTGCGCCCAACGGACGCGACGGAATCAGCGTTCCCAACACGAGCGGCACGGCGACAATGGCGATCACCGTCCACGAAACTTCGGCGTGTCCGCCCGACAGCGCGCCGCCGCCGCTCATGCCCTGATGGTCGTCGCTCGACGGCTTGCGCAGCAGATCGAGCGCGCCGAACACGCCCAGAATGATGAACAGCGCCGCCGCGACATACGACAGCCACGCGAACCGCTCGTTGATATAGTTGGTGAGGCTGCCGCTGCCGATGATATAGATGAAGTACGCGCCCAAGCCGATCAACAGCGCGACCTTGAGCCAGCCGCGCAGGGCGGCATTGCGCGCAGAGTCAGCGCGCGGGGTTGCGTCCAGATTGTAGGGATAGGTTGTCATGGTGTGGTTATTTTGCTCCTCTCAAGCAGCGGATAAAGGCGTTTTTGTGCCTGTTCGGTGTCGATCACTTGCACACCCTGCCGCGATCATGTCGGCGGCTAGTCGCTGCATCGTCGTCTCATCTTCAATGATGCACGACAACGTTTGTGGGCGATAGTAAACCAAGTAGCCTGTCATTGCGCTGGAGTCGGGGGCGTGTCCGTGATCAGCCAGCAATCATCGGTGGGGTCGCGCCAATGGTCGAGTGGATGTGAATCCATAACGTTAAATCTCCCGAATAGCGTTATGCCCTTCAAAACGCCACGTTCAAATTGATCCACACGCCCACCAACAGCGTCATCAGCAGCGGCAGCAGGATCAGATACAGCACCACGCGCCGCTTGAACACGCCCGCGAACATCAGCATCGACTTGATATCGACCATGGGTCCAAACGTCAGAAATGCCAAGATCGATCCGGTCGTAAACGTTCCCGTGAACGCCAGCGCCAAGAAGCTGTCCACCGTCGAACACACGCTCAATACGAACGCCAACAACTGCATCACGATCACCGAAATCACGGGACCCCGTCCGAGCGCCGTCAGCGTGCTTTCGCTCACAAGCGTCTGCATCAGCGCCGCCAACAGCGTGCCGATGATCAGGTAGCGTCCCATGTCGAAAAATTCGCGGTTGGCGGAGCGTACCGCGATGCGCAAGCCCGGCAGTAAGCTCGGACGCGCGGGCAGCGCGAGACTTGCTGATCCAGTCAAGACCGCGCCCGATCCACCCATGACCGGCAGCACCGTCGTCGGGCGTAACACATCTTGCGGGCGCGCGGTGTAGGCGAATACCAAGCCGACGACGCACGCCACAACAATCGTGATCACAAAACGCCCAATCAGCACCGCGCCGAAGCCGAACGCGACGTAGGTACTCGCCAGCACAATCGGGTTGATCACAGGCGCGGCGAGCAAGAACGAGATGCCCACCGACATCGGCAGCCCTTTCATGTACAGCCGTCGCACGACTGGCACGACGCCGCATTCGCAGACCGGAAACGTGAAGCCCATCAGCGTGCCAACCAGCGTGGCGGCGGCGGGGTTGCGCGGGATGATGCGGGCGATATCGTCGGCGCGCACGAACGCATCGATCAAGCCGCTGACCAGCGATCCGAGCAAGAGGAACGGCACGGCTTCGATGAAGATGCCCAGAAAGCGGGTGGCAAAAATCGTGATGGTTGTGCCGGCGTCGTTGCCGGTCGCCAACACTGCGAGGATGCCGACAGCGACAACCGCGGCGGCGGCGCTGCCCAAAATCAGGCGGCGTAGTTGTGTTTTTGCTTCTGCGTCCATAGCCGATGTTTATCTATGCCAACAGATGGCGCGTAGTATAGCAGGGGGAAAAGCGTCACGTCAATTATAATGAGACGATATATCAACACGGTAGCATTTTAATCTGTGCGGTGCTGATGAACCGAAACCGATTCAACGCAGAGAAAAGCCGGGTTGAGCTTCCGCTCTGCGTTGAAGTCTTTTTCATTTCTCGGCTAAAATGATAAATTGCAGAGAAATCATGACCGATATTCGAGTTACCCGCGCCCTCAATCCCCACTCCCCTTCACCGATTCGACCGACAGCCCGCCCGTTGCCGCTGACGTGACGCCCGCTTCGGATACCGCGTTGAGATTCAGCGGCTCGTTCACCGACGTGATATCGCCCTCGCGGTAGCGGCGCAAGCCCGGCACGAGATACGCGATCAAGCCGACTGCCAGCACCGTCGCCACGCCGCCCGACAGCACCGAAAACGCCGGAGTCGTCGCCCGCGCCAGCGCGCCCGCCTCGAATTCGCCCAGTTGGGGGCCCCCCATGAAGAAGATCATGTTGACCGACAGCATCCGCCCGCGCAAACGATCTGGCGTCAGCAGTTGGCGCAGCGTGCCGCGAATGACCGTGCTGATCGAATCCGACAAGCCAACGCCTGCCAGCAGGATCAGCGACAGCCCGAACGATGTGGACACGCCGAACAACACGGTGAATACACCATACGCCGCCACCGACCACAACATCAGCTTGCCCTGCGCCTTGAAGCGCCCGCCGATCTGTGCCATCGTCACCGCGCCGACCGTTGAGCCAATCGCGGGGGCAGCCGCCAAAATGCCGTAGCCCTCCGCGCCGACGCGCAAAATCTCCGTCGCGTACACGGGCAGCAACGCCAGCGCCGACGAAAAGAAGGTCGCAAAGAAATCCAACAGCATCGACGACCACAACAACGGCGTATTTTTGACGAAGCGCAAGCCCTCCGTCAGCGCGGCAAAACTGATTTCGCGCTTTTCGCCCGCTTCGCCCAAGCCCGGCGTTGTCCGCACACCGCGCAGAAAAAATAAGACGACGATTTCCGGCGCGAACGACAGGGCATTGAACAGATACGCGCCGCCGGGTCCCACGCGCGCCAACAATAAGCCCGCGACCACGGGACCCAGCACCGATGTGACCTGCCACATCAGCACGTTCAAGCGCACAGCTTTGCTCAATTCCGCTTTCGGGACGAGATTCGGCATCAACGCCGCGCGCGCGGGCTGATCGAACGCGGACATGCCCGCGATCAGCGCCGTCATGCCGTAAATCAGCGGCAGCGAGTTCGAGCCGCTCAAAACGCTGACCGCCAAGATGCCAGAGAACACGAACATCAACGTTTGCGTCGTCATCAGCAGTTTGCGCCGATCCACCGCGTCCGCGATCACGCCGCCCAGCAGCGACAAGACGATGATCGGCAGAATGCGCACGAGTCCGACGACACCGAGCGCCAATTCGTCGTTGGTCAGTTCCCAGACGTGCCAGTTGATGGCAGCAAGCTGCATCGCCGCGCCTGTGACCGAGATCAACTGGGTGATGTACAGGGAACGATATTGCGGGTGGCGGAAGACCGACCACGCCGAGTCGGATTGGGGGGAGAACATGCGGAACCCTTCAAAGGACAATCGATGGCTCAATTGTCCTTGATTCAGGCTAGACCATGTATGCCCAATCTGGGCGAATGATCCGTGCTACGGGAGCATCGATGCAGGGAGCATCAAGACGCGATTATTCGCTGTGTCGCTGATATACAGGCTGCCGTCCGCTGCGATATACACGAACTGCGGGCGATTCAGGCTCGTGGCGCTTGGCGTGCCGCTGACACCTGCCCCGTCATTGTTCGCTATGCCCGTCGTGAAACTGCCGCCCTGTCCAAACACCCAATCGGCGCTTGTATCGCCGTCGTCCGCGAAGTACAGCACGCGATGATTGTCACGATCCGCCACATACAACCCGCCTTTGGCGTCCAGCGCGACGGACGGCGGCTGATTGAAATTATCCGCGCTCGGCGTGACCGTGTTCCCGCTCCCATCGTCGTTAGCAATCACGGCGGTGAAGCTGGCGTTGTGTCCGTAGACGCGATCCGCCGTCGTATCGCCATCTGCCGCGAAGTACAGCACACGGTGATTCTCGCGGTCGGCGACGTACAAGCCGCCCGCGGAATCGAGCGCCAAGCCGCGCGGGAAATTCAGCGTATCGGCGCTGGCAGCGCCGCCGTTGTTCTCCGCGCCGCTGGTGAAAGCGCCGCCATGTCCATAGACGCGATCCGCCGTTGTGTCGCCGAGTGCGAAGTACAGCACACGATGATTGCTCGAATCGCTCACATACACGCCGCCCGCCGTATCCGCCAGCACGCCGAGCGAAAACACGCCGATGTTGTCCGCGCTTGGCACGCCATTCGCGCCGCCGCCGTCGTTGTTGGGCGGATTCGGCGTGAAATTGCCGAACTGTCCATAGACGCGATCCGCCGTTGTATCGCCGTCCGCCGCGAAGTACAGCACGCGGTGATTCTCGCGGTCAGTGACATACAGTCCGCCGTCAGCATCCAGCGCCAATCCAACGGGGAAACTCAAGCTGTCGGCACTCGCCAAACCCGAACCGCCGACTCCATCATAATTCATCGTATAGCTGTTCAGATTGCCGTGTTGTCCGTAGACGCGATCCGCCGTCGTATCGCCATCGTTCGCGTAAACCAACACGCGGCTGTTGTTGCGATCCGCCACATACAGGCTGCCATCCGCGCCGATGGCAAGCCCAACCGGAAAACTCAGTCCATTGGCATCGTGTCCGGCGACATTCGCAGCGGCATCCGGCTGTCCATAGATGCGCATCGCGGTGGGCGCGTCTTGTGCCGCCACCGTGAACGCCCCGATCAAAAACGCAGCACCAAGAACGAGTATGATGAAACGATTTTTGCGCAGCATATATCCCCTCCATCGTAACTACTCAGGGGTCGTTTTCTCCCTCAGTTTGGCAAATCGGAGCGCCAAATCTGGTAGTGGTTAGGATCGTCTTTCCCTCAGACATTTGAGGTTCCATGATCAAAACAGCCAATTCTTCCCTCAAATGAGGGCTGAGTAGTTACCCTCCATCAATGATAAATTTTCTTGTCTATCATAGTATAGGACGAAAATATGCGCGAGTGGGATCAATCCTTCGGCAGCGCCAGCGCCACGGCTTCGCCAATGTTGCGCGCCTCGACCAGCTTCAGCCCGTCCGGGATATCGGGCAGCTTGCGCCGTAATTTCGGCACGAGCGCGCGCTTGAAGCCCAATTTCGCCGCCTCGTACAGCCGCGCGGGGAGCTGTGACACGGCGCGCAGTTCGCCCGACAAGCCGATTTCGCCCATGATCGCCATGTCCGGCGGCGTCGCCTTGTCGTAGTAGCTCGATGCAATTGCCAGCGCGACGGCGAGATCGGCGGCGGGTTCTTCCACGCGCAAGCCGCCGACGACGTTCACGAAAATATCCTGTTCGTGCAGCTTCAAGCCCATGCGTTTCGTCAGCACGGCGCTCACCAACAGCAGCCGGTTCATGTCGATGCCGTTGGGCGTGCGGCGCGGATTGCCAAAGGTCGTCGGGCTGGTCAAGCCCTGCACTTCCACCAATAAGGGGCGCGTGCCTTCCATCGTGACGGCAATCGCCGTTCCCGCCGCGTTGGCGACGCGCTCCGCCAAGAACGCCTCCGACGGATTCGGCACTTCGATCATGCCGTCGCCCGACATCTCGAATACGCCGACCTCGCTGGTCGCGCCAAAGCGATTTTTGACGCCGCGCAGCAGCCGATACGCTTGGAACGGATCGCCTTCGAGATACAGCACGGTATCGACGAGATGTTCCAGCATCCGGGGTCCGGCAATGTTGCCCTCTTTGGTCACATGCCCGATCAGGAACACGCTCACGCCCGTCGTTTTCGCCAAGTTTTGCAGCCGCGATCCACATTCGCGCACCTGCGAGACGCTGCCCGGCGACGATTCGCTTTCATCGCTGTAGACGGTTTGAATCGAGTCGATCACCAAGACGGTGGGATCATTCTGCCGGACGTGTTCCATGATATCTCCGAGATTGGTCTCGGTCAGCAAGAACAATTCATCCGCCGCGAGTCCGAGCCGATCTGCGCGCAGTTTGATCTGCTGCGCGCTTTCTTCGCCACTCACGTAGAGGACGCGCGTATTTTCTGCTGCAATCGCATTGCATACCTGTGTTATTAGTGTAGAGTTATGAACGATCAGATCATTGGCGACGAAGTTTGCATTTTGCGCGACTGTAATGTCGTAAACAGGCGCTTCACCGTCAGGGAGGATTTGCGTAATTTCATCCCAGTAGACATCGCCATTTGCTAACGCTTCAAAGTAAGCATCTGGATAGGCGGCAGCGATCTTCTGAACCAAACAGCGCGTGAGCGGACGGTCAAGGGGTCTGTATTTCACTTTTGCGCCGACTTGACGACTGATTTCGGCAAAGTTACTCCCCGCTACATCGCGCAAGCGCAGCCAGAAATCCTCTGTGACAGGAATCGTATCGCGCTGTGTCGATGGCTTTTCAGGTGTGTCCATCGCCGTGATCGCTTGTACCGCTTCTTCGCGTCCAAAAATCCCAATTGTCTGGATGAAACGCTGCGCATCTTTGATACCGAACAACGTTAACTCATAAAAACAATACGGTTGCCCGTTGACACGCTGTGTTCGCTCACACAGCTTGAATACAAAGCCGAAGCGCAGCAGCAGGTGTTGAACATCTTCAGCCAACTGTCGGCTGATGGTGGCGTAAGAGATTCCGCCCGACTCTGTGTTATGAATGTAGATTGAGCCATCGCACGAAAAGAGGCATTTCAAAAACATTGCCATCTGTTCGCGGGGGAGCGTGAAGATACAAGCGGGGATAAATTTATTGCCTGCTTTTAGATACCGCAGTCCAACGCTTTCAAGAAATCGCGCGATGGACGTTAGCATATCGGCATGATGGCGTTCATCCCCAAGCAGACGCTCAGGCGCAACGCCGACGGCACGACATAGTTTGTCGAAATCGATCTCGGTTGGAACCGTTGTTCCGCGTCGCCAGTTATTCAACAACCCATATGACACATCGGCGCGCCGCGACCATTCCGCCCATGAAATGTTCAATTCTCGCTGTACAACTTTAAGATTGTCGGCAAAATGCGCGCGATTTATTCCGCGAACCGAGTGATCTTGAACGAATCGATAATTATAAGCTTTACTCTGACGGTTTGAATACGTCTTCAACCGAACACCAAATGCAGTTGCAATCGCGTGCATATCGCTCTCGACCTCAGGCAGCATATTCGTCACGCTGATTTGTGACTGTGCCGAACTATCAGAGAGGATATAGGCAATCAACTTCACATGCGCTTCAGGGAGTGCTTCATTGCCAAAATAAGGCAATGTACGCGGCGAAGCGATGCGATCCCCAACCTGTAACTGCTCAACCGCTTGCCATCCTTGGGGTGTAAGCACCGGATGATGCGCAGTACAACGCAATCGGCGTCCTAATTCCGTCGTCACCTGCACAACTGGACGGGTTCCCTGTGCATGAAACATCAAAGTCGAGGTTGGCTTGAGGCGCTGATCAGAATCATTCAATGATAATGCCGGACGTAATGTCTCGCTCCAACATTCAATCGGCAGATAGGCACCACTTTCGGGATCGATGATGCGTGTATCGGCGGTGACACATTTTCCGACGCCCGGATCACCACCAATCAGCGTGATGCTGCCCGGCACGATGCCCCCGCCCAACACGCGGTTGAACTCGGCAATCGGGACGCGCAGGCGCGGCGTCGCTTCGTTGCTGATCTCGGTCAGGCGCTGCGGCTTCGACTTCGGCGGCATTTTGACGGCGGCGCGGCGGTCACTCGCCTTGACGACCTCCGTCACCTCTTCGATCATCGTGTTGAACTCGCCGCACGATGGACAGCGCCCCATTAATTTGGGCGTGCGCCGTCCGCAGTTTTGGCAGACGAAATTGCTGCGCGTTTTCGGCATGATTCACCTATAGAACAAGCGTTTTTAATGATACCGCGCGCGGCATGGCTTGTACAAGAGCAAGCTGGTTTCGCGTCAAAATAAGGTTTTGGGTCAACGCGGATGATGATCGGCGGTAGGGGCGCGACGTGCCGCGCCCGTCATGCGCGGGCGACCCAACGAACTTTGATGCGGTTGCCCTATCCTGCCAGCAGCCGCCGCGCGAGAACGGTATCAATATCGACGCCATCGGGCATCTCGGCGCGCGCCGCCAAAACGCGCATGATCTCGATATGCCGCGCGTCCCCAAGCGCGTAGAGCAAGATTGCGCCAAGCGCGATCCGCAGTTCGGCGTTGCTCTTTGCCTCTGCCAGCGCCAGAAATTCGCCCGTCGTCTCCCAACCGGGCAGCGCATCCATCGGCGTATCGAGCGCCTGCGCAAACGTCAATTTCCAATCGGCAAGCACCGCGACGCTCTCCGCGACCAACTCCACCAGCGCGGCGCGAATGGCAGCAGCGCGTTCCTCCATCGGCGCATCCAGCGTCTTGTCGATCAACGCCTTCATCAGATTCACAGCGTCGGTGTCGGTCATGTCCACGCCGTGCGTCGCCAACGGGCGGCGATACTGACGCAGCAGGACGCCGAGCAGTTCTTCGAGCGGCGCGCTTTCGTAAATTGACGCGCGATTGGCGGCGCGATTCGGGCGCATATCCCCTCACAAGCAAACTCATCCATTTGGGGGATAAGTATAGCGCCCATTCGGGCGATCCGACGCAACCCAAATCAGCATAATATCGTATTCAATAGCAGCGTATTCGAACACAGGAGCAGACAAAAATGGGCATTCTCGCGTTGATCGTACTCGTCGTCGTCATTTGGATCGTTTTTTCAATCGCATCAGGCGCAATCGATCTGATCATTGCGCTCGTGATCTGGGCGGTGATCGGTTGGTTGGCGGGCAACTTGGTGCGTGGAGAGGGCAACGGCGTACTGAGCAACATCTTGCTCGGCTTGATCGGCGGCGTGGTCGGCGGCTTCTTGTTCAGCCTGTTGGGGGTTGGCGTCGGCGGTGGCTTGATCGGCACAATCATCGTTGGCGTGGTCGGCGCGGCGGTCGTGCTGTTGGGCGCGCGCCTGTTGAGCGGCAAGCGATAAATACGGTGATCGGGCATGGCACGCCATGCCCGATCACCGCGTCATGCGTAGGGGCGCGGCACGCCGCTGTGCTTTTCTCTGCGTTGAAGTCTTTTGCCGCTCTCCATTTAACGCGGCGCAGATGCAGCGCGCCACCGCAGCGCGCGCAACGTCCACCACGCCATCAGCGCCACCGACACCGCGTAAAAGCCGACGATCAGCCACGCACCGACAACCGCCGCATCCGTCGCAGCGAACGCACCGCCCGCCACCCATACCACCGCCATGATCCCCACGACGCTGAGCGCGATCAGCTTGGCGGCAATCGCCCGTCCGAGCAGATTCAAGGCGCGGTACAGCGACCCGAACACACCGCCAGTCGTCGTAATCACCCCGTACAGCATCAGAACCGTTAATGCTGGCAGCGCGGGCGTCCATTCGTCGCCCAACAACGGCGGGATGAAGATCGGTGCCAGTAGCGCCGCCGCGCCGAACACGACGAGTCCGCCCGCCGTCAATCCCAATACAATCCGCCGAAAATTGCGCCACAGCGCCGAATAATCGCCGCGCCCAACGGCTTGCGGCACGACTGCTGCCAAATTATCCAACAGCGCCGACGTGATCACGCCCGCATAGCTGATCGCGCTCAATGCCAAGTCCAGATATCCCGCCGCCGCCGTGCCGCCCAACGATCCGGCGATTTGCATCGGAATTTGGATATATAGATTGGCTAGATTCTTGTCGAACGCGATTAACATACCGTATCCGAGATAGCGCCGTCGATACGCCGCAAACGTCAGCGTCCACGCGCGCCGCAAAATCGCGCGGATGGGTGGATACGGTGGCGCGTCGCCCACCGCGCGATAGCGACGATACAGCATCCACGCCAAGATCAGCGTGCTGGACGAATAGACCAAGCGCCCGACGACCAGACTTTCCGCCGTCTGACTGAACGCGGCAGCGAGGATCGTACATGCCGCCATCACCGTTTGATTCAGCGTCCCCAACGCGGCGAACGCGCCCATCGCGCGCCGACTTTGCAGCGCGTTGTATGGCACGAGGTATAGGCTGTCCGCGATGCGCGCCACGCCGAGCCAGAATGCCAACTGTCCAATCTGAACTGCCGTCGCGTCCTCGTGCAATAAGCGCGCTACGGGGACGCCAACCACCGCGATCAACAGCGTCAAGACGAGCGCCAGTGCCAGCGCGATCTTGACATGCGCTGCCAGCAAATCGAGGATTTCGCCTTCGTCGCGCGCGCCGACCGCTTGTGCCAAGCGCGTGTTGGTGCTGATGCCGATGCCCGTCAGATCGAGCGCGGCGAACACCGCCACCAGCGATCCCGCCAAGCCGTACACGCCGAATGCGACGGGACCCATCAGCCGATAGACGGCGATTGCCGTGATCGCGCCGAGTCCTGTGACCATGATCTTGCCCGCGCCGAGCTTGAGGGTGTCGCGCACGAACTTGCGCCCCAAAAAAGACTGAACCACAGAGGCATGGAGCCACAGAGAGATTTTATTCATCTTGCCTCTGTGTTCGATCTTTTGACCCCATACACATCAAGCAGCTTGCCCGCCGCCACGTCCCACGTTTGCGCTGCCGCAACCATGCGCCCCGCCGCGCCCATGCGCCGCGCCATCTCAGCATCGCGCAACACTGCCATGAGCGCGTCCGACAGATGCGCTACCAATCCATCTTGCGGCACGAGCAGCCCGGTCACGCCGTCCTGCACCGCGTCCGCCGCGCCGCAGTCTTGTGTCCCGATCACAGGCAGCCCCGCCGCCGATGCCTCCAACAACGACAAGCCGAAGCCCTCGAATTTCCAGCCATCGTTGAGCGACGGCAGCGCGAACACGTCCGCATCGGCGTAGGCACGCATCAAATCGGCGTCCGATATCCTCCCCGCCAATGTCACCGCCGCGCCCAGATCATGCTGTTGGATCGCGGCGCGCACACGTTCCACATACGCGGGTTCGAGCGTCAGCGATCCGACGATGTGCAGCCGCGCGCCCGGTATCTGCGGGCGGACGCGCGCGAACGCCTCGACAAGTTCCAGCGTCCCTTTCCGCCGCTTGACCGCGCCCACGCTGAGGATCGTCGGCGTGCGCGCGAAACGGTCAGCCTTATCCCGCTGAAGCGCCGCGAAGCGTTCCATCTCCACGCCGTTCGGCACGATCACGGTGCGCGCGCCGGGCAGCGCCGTTTGCGCGGCGTCCGCAGTGTAGCGGCTGACACAAATTAGGGTCGCGCGCCGAAACGCTTGCACGTAGAAAGGGCGCGCGATCCGCGAGTACGCTTGATCGACGCGAACATAGCTCCCGTGTCCGGTCACGTAGAACGGACGCGCCCCCGCGATCCATCCCCCCAACGGCGCGAACGGCTCGATCAGGGCGTGAATCGCATCACAATCCGCCAACATGCGCCGCGCCGCCGGATAAGCGCGCACGAGCGACGCCAACAGCCCGCGCGCCATCGGATCGACGGGCGGTAAAATTGCGTGCGTCTCAACTCCGTCGAGCGATGGACTGTCGCGCGTGGTCAACACGACACATTCGACGCCCGCGCGACTCAATGCCGCGATCACGCTCGTGCTAACGTGCGCCCAACCGTGTTTGTGCGTCAAATCGGCGGCGAGCAAGCCGATTTTTAAGTGCTGCGTGCTGCCTGCTGCCTGCTGAGTCATGGCGTCCTGCTCAGCACGCGGCACGCAGCACTTTCATGATCATTGCCGCGCGCGCATCCCACGTATACCGCTCGAACGCCAGCGCGCGGGCGTGCGCCGCCAATTCGCCGCGCAGCACCGGATCGACGCGCAGTCGATCCAGCGCGATTCGCAGCGCCGCCGCGTCGCCCGCCGGATATAACAGCGCCGTATCGCCGTCGGTCACAACCTCGCGCGTCGAGGGCAAATCCGACGCCACCAGTGGGCGCGCCGCCGCCATATACTCGAACAGCTTCATTGGAGAGGCGTAATGCGCGAAATGTTCGGTGTACGGCAGCGGCATCGCGCACACATCGAACGCGCGCAGGTACAGCGGCACGCGCTCGGCAGGGATATGTCCGGCGTACAGGAAATCGGCGTCCGCGCCGCCCCGCGCGCGCCATTGTTCGCGCAGCGCCGCCGCCATGTCGTCGGGCCCCCCCACGAGTGCCAGCGCGAACCCTGATGGCTGCGCGATGGCTTCGACCAGCAGCCCGACGCCTTTATCCATGCCCATCGTGTGCAGCCGCCCAACGTAGCCGACGACAAATTTTTGCGTCGTCCAGCCAATTTCGCGCCGCGCCGCGTCTCGATCTGGCAAATTGGCGAAGCGTCCCGCGCGAATCCCGTCATGCGCGACCTGCACGCGCGCCGCGTCCGCGCCCGCCGCGATGGCATCATCCGCCAGTTTTCGCGTCGTGGTGAAGATCGAGCCGACCCGCCGCAGCGCGTGCCGCTCCAAGATGCCGCCGTTCCATGTGTGCGCCTCGTATGCCAGCTTGCGGCGCGGCGTAACCACGCTCAATAACAGCAAGACCGCCGCATCCCGGCTGTAAATCACATCAGCGCGCGCGAAGCGGGATGCGATCAGCGCCGACAGCGCAAAGGTCGCCATTTGCAGCCAGAAAATCAGCCGCGCCAGCGCATCCGCGCGATCCGGCACAAATGGCATCAGATCGATGCACGGCAAGCGCAGTAATCGGAACTTCGGCTGCACGCCATAATGTGCGAACGAATCGCGCACGCTGCGCAGTTCAGGCGTATTGTGCCGCGCCGCCGCCCACAGCGTTACGTCCGCGCCCGCGTCCGCGAACGCCTCGCAGTTCTGCATAATCTGGAGTCCATGCGCCTTCTCGGTTGGGATGCGCGCGTTGGCGATGTAGAGCAGTTTCATCGCATATCGTTTCGTCGGGACACGCCGCTGGCGCACCACCCCCTACGAAACCGGATCATCAGGGGTTTCGCCCGTGCGCAGCACGCTGATCAGCCGCTCGATCAGCCGATCCAAGCTGTGCGCCGCGACGACACGTTCGCGCAGCGCCCGCCCGATCCGTTTGCGCGCATCCAATGGCAGCGCGATCAGCTCACGCAAGCGCGATGCCAGCGCCATCACATCGTCGGGCGCATCGATCCGCAAGAGCGGCACATACTCGCCCAACAAATCATCGAAGGCGGCGCTCGTGACCAACGTCGGCGTCGTCACCGCCATGCTTTCTAGCGCCGCCTTGTCGAACAAGCCGGGCGGACTGAGATTGACCGCTATCGTGCCGGTGCGGAAGGCAGCGCGCACGCCGTCGGCGTTTTGTGCGCCCGCGAATGTGATCCGATCCGTCACGCCCGCGCTGCGCGCCAGTTGTTCGAGCGAACGCCGATAATTCACCCCTTCCACACCCAGCGCCTCGCCAATCAGCAGGGCGCGACTGTTGGGGATGGTCGCTATCGCGCGGATCAGCGTCGCCTGATGCTTGATCGGGGATAAGCGTGCCACATGGATGATCTCGGCGCGCGGCGACATCGCGCCAATCGAGTCAAATGCCGTCTTGGGCGCGAAGAACTCGGTATCGATACCGTGTCCAATCGCGCGTTTTTTCGGCGTCGGGATCGGGAAGCTGTCGGGAACGGCGGTCACGATGCGATGGCTGACGCGCGTCGCAATTTGCAGCGTGCGGCTGATCTGGCGATGGGTATACCACAGCGTGATGGGGATGCGGCGCGGGATCAACAGCGGCGCACTCATCGCCGCGAACAGCGGCATCATGTGGGCAAAGCACGCATCGTAACCGCGCCCGTTCTCGCGCGTGCGTTCGCGCACGCACGTCGACAGCAGTTGATAGAAAACGACGGCGCGCTGCGATTCGCTTAAATCATCTTCTTTACCGACCGAGAACACGCGCACGTTGTCCGCCACCTCCAGCCGTCCCGCGCGCATCGTGATCACGTCCAGCGCCCTGACGTGTGTCGCCAATCGATTGATCCAGTTCGTGGTAAAGCCCAGAATCGGGTCATCAGCGTCGGTTGCGAGGTTGAACACCAACAGCGTATCGAGCGCGCGCGTCGTGATCATCAGCTTAAGGACTCGCTATACGAACGGAGGGAGTTGGCGTCGTGCGCCGTCCAAGCCTAATCGCTTGCCGCCACAGCGCGACCAACGCAGCGGTGTAGGTCTCGGTATTGAACTGTGTCCGGGCAATCTGGCGTCCAGCGTCGCCCATGCGCCGCGCAGTGGCAGGATCGCGCAAAAGCGCAACGATGCGCGCCGCCATCGTCTCGATGTGCGCGCCATCTTCCGGGATCAGATAGCCATTCACGCCGTCATGCAGAATCGGATCGACGCCCGGCGCGGCGATCCCGATCAGCGGCAGCCCAACCGACGCCGCCTCTTGCAGCACGCGCGGCACGCCTTCATAGGACGAGGTATGCACATAGACCGTGCCGAGCGCGTAATAGGCGGGCAGTTGCCCATGAGCGACGACACCATGCAGTTGCAGGGCGTCCGCAATGCCGTTTTCCCGCGCCAACGCCGGTAAATCATCCGACGAACGCGATAAATCACCGATCAACGCGAGGCGCGCGTTCGGCATGGCATCCACGACGCGCCGAAAAATCTGAAATAACAGCGGGATACGCTTGAAGTTGACCGGATGCCCTACCCACAGCACCAATGGGGTATCCATCGAGACGCCCAAATCGGCGCGCGCCGCGTCAATCGCGCTGGCATCGGGCGGCGCAGCGAACGCCTCTGAAGCGGTGCTGACGGGCAAAATCGCGCAGCGTGCCGGATCGCCGCCCGCGCGCAGGTACGAATCGTATTCGGGGCGATTGCTGACGCGGTAGAAGTCCGCCCGCGCACGCAAAAACCGCCCGACGATCATCAAGGCACGGTTGCGCGTTGGATTTTCGTTCAGCCACGCGGGATTATCGTAAAACGTGCTGAAATTTTGCAGTAAATAGGGCGCGCGCCGTCCGCGTGCGATCCAATACGCTGCCACGCCCGACGCGAAGGGGTCTTGCGACGCGACCAGATCAACCGGACGCGCCACTTGCCCCGCCAATCGGATGGCGTCCGCGATGAACGCGACGTTGCTGCGACTGTGCGTCGGGATCACCGTCAAATGGGGCGCGTGAGCGATCACGGCGGGCGTATTGGCGTGCGGGCGCGTCTTGGTGATGATGGTGATGTGACCGTCGCCCTCCGTTTGCCGTACCAACGCATCAGCATAGCGCATATGCCGCGCGGCGGTATCGCTGCCCGGTTGTGCCAATTCCGCATCAATACTGATCATCAGTAGGTGTACCATGCTCATGATTGTATCCCAACCTGACGCGCCGCGCGTAGGGTGCAATCGGAGGGAGTCGGGTTAGCGCACGAGGATACAACGCTTCATTCACCTCGCCCCAAGACGAGCGCTGCTTGTCCCCTCAGCCATTTGGAGCGGGAACACGCGGTCAGGTCGATATTGAAGTTGAAACCGTATTCGCTTCGCTAACCCGCCCCTTAAACGGCATTGGCGGCGTGTTCTTTGCCCGCACGTTCCAGCGCGCGCTGTGCCTCGCGCACGTTGATTTTCGGGGCGACCTCGACGTAAAAGCGCGCGGCGGTCTGTTCGAGGGCGCGCTGTCCGTCGGCAGAGGGATCATCCCAGTTGAGCGTGTAATCGGCTTCGCTTAAGCCCTCGATGGGTTCGAGCTTGATCTCGGTCACGTTCTCGCGGCGGACGCGCTCCAAAGTGGCGCGGCGCTTGTCAGCGGCAGCCGCGCGGTCGGTGTGTCCGGCGGCGTGATAGTAATCACGCAAGCGCGCCTCCAAATCAATCGCGTAGGTCAAGATCGCGCCAAACGCATTCAGGGTAAACATGGGGGATCATCCTTCACAGGCGGTCAATCATCATACGCCCGATTGTATCGGAGTCGCGGCATGGATTGTAGGGGCGTCCTGCTAGGATGCCCGTTATAGGTGTCGCTCGATTGGGCGCGCGTGCCAGCGGCGCGCCCCTACGGACACGCTGTGCCATACAAGCCGGAAACGCCGCGCAAATCGAAGATGTCGATATCGCCATCGCTGTCGATGTCCGATGCCACGTCGTAATTGGCGCTCGTGCGGATCGCGCCGATACGCCCGGCGACCGCGCGTACATCGAAGATATCGACGCTGCCGCTGGCGTTCAAATCGGCGCGTTGGCACGCGGACGGAGTGGACGTCGGTGTGGGTGTCGGCGACGGTTTCGGTGTAAGCGTATCCGTCGGCGTCGGTTCGGGCGTGGGCGTATCCGTCGGCGTCGGTTCGGGTGTGGGCGTATCCGTTGGCGTCGGTTCGGGCGTGGGCGTGTCCGTCGGCGTCGGTTCGGGTGTGGGCGTATCCGTCGGCGTCGGTTCGGGCGTGGGCGTGTCCGTCGGCGTCGGTTCGGGCGTGGGCGTGTCCGTCGGCGTCGGTTCGGGCGTGCGTGTATTTGTCGGCGTGGCTGTGCGTGTATTCGTCGGCGTGGGCGTGTCCGTCGGCGTCGGCGTGGCTGTGCGTGTATTTGTCGGCGTCGGTTCGGGCGTATCCGTCCGCGTGGCTGTGCGTGTATTCGTCGGCGTCAATGTCTCGGTTGGCACAGACGTGCGTGTATTTGTCGCTGTGGACGTGAAGCGTTCCGTCGCTGTGTGTGTGTTTGTCGGTGTGTCAGTTGGCGTATCCGTCTCCACGATTGCAGCAGCCAATAGCGGCGTGTTCGACGGTGTGGGCGTATCAATCGGCGCGTCTGTCGCCGTGTCTGTCGGCGTCGGGGTGAACGACGGGGGCGGCATCTCCGTTAGCGTCGGAGGGATGGGCGTTGGCTCGTCCGTGATTTCGATGATCGGCAGTGCCGTCGTGGGCGCGGTGGTCAGCGCATCAACCGTCAAGGTTGGAGAGGGTACGACAAGCCCGCCCATCGCCGTCTCGGTCAAGTTGAGTGCAACAGCAGTTTGGCGGCGCGTCAGCGTGCCGTCCAGCGGATCGTCACGACGTGAAGCGACAATCAGCAGCAGCACGATGATCAGCACGATGGCAGCCACCACGCCCGCGATGATCATCTCATTGGAGAGGCGCGGACGCACGGGAAACGCGCCCGATCCCGACGCGGACGGCGGAAATATGCCCGGTGTGGGCGTGCGCGGGCTGCTTGGCGGCGGCGTCGCACCGATGAGACGGGATGCGCCCGGCGTCGCACTGGGCGGGATCGTGCCGGATGGGGTCGACGGTGGAGGAGTGGTACCCGATGGGGTTGGAAACCCGCTTGGCGGCATCGTACCGCCCGGCGTCGGTGTGCGTCCGAGCGGCTGCGGCATGGGGAATGCGCTCGGTGTCGGCACGGGCAGTTTGAAGGTGGTAAAGTTGGTCGGTTCGCCTTTGCTGCCTTCGATTGCCGCGTCGAAAGCAACCGCGAACGCCGTCAGCGACGGATAACGATCCGCCGGCAGCTTTGCCAGCGCCCGATTGAGCGCCCGATCCACCGCATCCGAGAGATAGCCGCGCATCGATTTGATCGGCGTCGGTGTGTCGTAGAGATGCTTGTGCATCAACCCGTAGGGCGTGGTCGCCTCGAACGGCATTTGCCCGGTCAGCAGCGCGTACATCAGGATGCCGACGGCGTATTGATCGCTGGCAGGTTGGGCATCCTCGCCGCGCCACTGTTCCGGCGCGATGTATGAGGGCGTGCCAATCAACATGCCCGATCCGGTCAGCGAGTGGGTCGCCTCGCTGATGCGCGCGATGCCGAAATCGACCAAGAAGGCGTTACCCTGATTGTCGAACATCACGTTGCTGGTCTTGATATCGCGGTGAATGACCTTCATGCTGTGCGCGTAATCGAGCGCGCTGCCCAGCGCACGTAAGATCGTCGCCACCTCGCCCAGTGAGGGCAGCGGTTGTCCGTCGCGGCGGCGCTGTTCCATCCGGAGCGCCAGCGATCCACCCGTCAACAGACGCATGGCGAGGTAGCTTGTCCCCGCTTCGACGCCATAATTGTAGATTGGGACGACGTTGGTATGTTCCAGCCGCGCGACGATCTCCGCTTCGCGGTAGAAGCGTTCCAAATAGCCCGATTGTGCGGCGAACGACGGGGACAAGACTTTTAACGCCACATCACGGCGCAAGTTGATATCGTAGGCGCGATAAACGACACCCATCCCGCCGACGCCGAGCATCTCGCGGAGTTGATACTGCCCCAACCGCTGACCGGATAGATTCGTGAAGTTCATGCGCCGTTTACGCTGCATTCAAGTCAGCAAGAACACTGATTTTATTGCATAGAATAACAATGCGCCACTATAATCATCAATGACGATCACACAAACTGGATGATTGCCCATGCGTCGCTTTCGCTGGATCATCGTTATCGCGCTGCTCGGACTGTTGGCGCGGGGCGCGGGCGTGCGCGCCCAAAACGCGCGGCTCACGCTGGACGATCTCACGTTGGATGTGGGCGCGACGGGCGTTGTGACGGCGCGGCTGGAATGCGTCCCGCAATGCAGCTTGTTCGCGCTCACGTTGACTTACGATCCCAGTCTGGTGCGGGTGATCAGCGTCGAATTCGGCAATTATTTGGGCAGCATCGTCGGCGGTGGCGCGCTCGTAGCGGAAAACGTCATCGACAACACCAATGGCGAAGTGCGCCTCGCTGCCGTCGCGTTGGGGACGCCGCCGGCGATCACGGGTGAACCGTTGTTCCGCTTGACGGTGGTCGGACAACGATTTGGTACGACCTTGTTCACGCCGAAGCGCGCCGAGTTCGGTGATCTGTCGATGCCGCCCGTGCCGCTGACGCCGGGCGTGACGGGTGGGCGCGTGATCGTGCTAAACGTGCTGCCGACGGCGACGACGCTGATCCTACCGACGATAACCCCCTTGCCGAGCCTTACGCGCTTGCCAACCCTCACCCATAGCCAAACGCCAGTGGACACGCGCGTTCCGACCAATACCCCGCGTCTACCAACGGCGACCAACACGCGCGTGCGCTTGTCCACGTCCGCGCCCTCTGCGACGGCGTTCAACATCTCCAACAACTTGAATATCGGCGGGCTGGCGCTGGCAGGACTCGGCGTGGCGGATTTGGGTCCCCTCAGCGGGCGGCTGGTCAGCGAAGCGGACAGCAGCCTTGAGGTTTACAATCTCAACGTCGATATGCGCGATTTCGCGGTGCAGATCGATGTGCAAATTCCGGCGAGCATCCCCACCAATTGGACGTTTGGCTTGTTATTCCGCGATAGCACGACCGACAATCAATACCGCCTCATCTTCAGTGGGTCGGGTGTGAATATGACGTGGGAACTGCGCAATCGCGTGGGGAGTGAATCGACCGCCATCAGCAGCGGCACGATGACGCGCCCGACGGGGCGGACGATCTCGCTGCAATTGATTGCGCTGGATGATCTCGGTGTGGTGTTCTGGGATGACGAATTCTTGACGACCCTCGATTTGTCGGCGCGGGGAACGTCGGGCGATGTGCGCTTCGCCATCGATATCTATTCCAACAGCGACGGCACGCTTGGAACAACCGCGTTCAGCGACTTCTCGATCTGGGAATTGGAGTCGGCGTTCGGACCCGACAGCGGACGGCTGCTGCATGAGGACGATCAGGCGGTGGAAGTGGCGGAGACGAGCATCGATTTCGCCGATTTCGTCACGCACGCGACTTTCGATGTGCCGTACACGGCGGGGTTATGGGATATCGGCTTCTTGTTCCGCGATTTGGTGGGCAATGACGAATATCGCCTGATCGTCGAATCGGACGCGGAGTGGCTGTTCTACGAACCCGGCAACCTTAACACGCCCGCCCAGCGCGGGAGGGTCACGAACCTGCGCACGGGCGCGGCACAGTCGAACACGCTGACGCTGATCGCATTAGGGGATCGCGGCGCGGCGCTGCTCAACGGCGCGTTCATCAGCGAACTCGATCTGTCTGCCAGCCGCGCGGCGGGTCCCATTTCAGTCGGGACGGGCATCGTCAGCGGACACGAAATCGCGGGCGAAGTGACGGCGTATCGGGATTTCCGCGTGTGGCGTTAAGCAAGGGCTGAGGGCAGCGGCACGCCCCTACGCTGTTTTCGGCTTGCGCTTCGACGCGCGCGGCTTCTTGGCGGGGAGCGTCAGCACATAATCGATGGCGAGGCGCATCCAGCCTTCGCAGCGTTCGGCGTCCACGATCACGTCAGGCGGAAAGATGGTATAGGTACTCATCTTGACTTCCTTACCCTTGTCCTCGTAGACCCACTGTTTGCCGCCCGCTTGATAGGCTTCATCCAACGCATCGGGCGGCAGCTTGAACGAAACCTCGTTGTCGCCCATGATCGCCGCGAACATCCGCCCTTTGGCGAACGCACCCATGCCGCCGAACATGTATTTGAACTGGATATCGACTTCCGACGGCGGATAGGGCAGCGCATTTTCGAGCAGCGCGCGCGTTTTCAGTAGCGTTTCTTTGGACATGATCTTCCTCGATCAACATAAATCGATGTAGAGGTTTGGCGTGCCAAACTCACGCCAAAAGTGCGACGTGCGAGATATATCTCGCCCCTACAGCCGTTTGAACGCCCGCCTACATCAATCCAGATCGAAATACGCCTCCATCACATCGCGCACGATGGGCGCGGCGACTGCCGAGCCTTCGCCCGCGTTTTCGACCATCGCCACGACGGCGATTTCTGGCACAGACCGCGGCGCGTAACCCGCGAACCAAGCGTGCGTCCCGCGCGGGAGGTCTTGCGCCGTCCCCGTCTTGCCGCACACGCCCAACGCTTGCAGCGGCGAGTCGCGGAACACAAATTCCGCCGTGCCGTAGCTTTCGGTCGTGACGGCGCAGATGCCTGCTTGAATGGTTGCGATCACGGCGGGGTCAAGCTCGGTCGGCGTCATTTCGGGCGCGCGCACGAGGCGCAGATCGTCGCCGATCAAGCCCGCACGCTCGACCAGATACGGCGTCGGCAAGTCCCCGCCGTTGCCAAGCGCGGCGAACCAGCGTGCCACTTGCAGCGGCGTGACCTGCACATAGCCCTGCCCGATGGACATGTTCACGTTCTCGGAATAGGTCCATGTTCCCCCGTAGGTTTCGCGCAGCCAATCGGGGTCGCCAATCAAGCCCGCGTCCTCCGCGATATCCCCGATGCCCGTTGGAACCCCGAAACCGAGTCGATTGGCGTATTCGGTGAACAGAAAGGGGTCGTTCGTCCCCAAGACGTAGCCGACTTCGTAGAAATAGGGGTTGCACGAGTTGGTCAGCGCGCCCGCCAGATCGAGCGTGCCGTGTCCGGGCGGAAACCAGTCGTAGCGGGTGATATCGCGGCTCCAAATGCCGCTGCACGTATACCGTTCATCGAGCGCGTACAGTCCGCTGTCCGCAACCGCCGCCGCCGACACCGTTTTCATGACCGAACCGAGCGCATACACGCCTTGCGCCGGGCGATTGAGTTCTGGGCGACGCGGATCGGTGCTGTTTTCCTCGATCTGCGCTTGCGCGACCGCTTGCCCGATCATCGGGTACGGCGTATAGGCGTTGTTGTCGAACGACGGATAGCTGACCATCGCCAAGATCGCGCCCGTTTCCACGTTGATCACCACAACGGACGCGCCGTCGGAGGTGGGCGCCCAACTGTCCTTTGCTTGTGTGAAGGCATCCGCGACGATTAATTCGACTTGGGCTTGAAAATCGGCGTCGATAGTCAGCCATAGACTTTCGCCGGGACGCGCCGGCGCGGTTGCCAATTCGCGTCCCGTGCTGCCCGACGGCGACGCGATCACCAGCCGCGCCGCCGGGATGCCGCGCAGCGTCTCGTCCCATGACGCTTCGATGCCCGCACGCCCGATGATCGAATCGGAGCGGAAGCCCGCCGCTTCGAGCGCAGCGACTTGTGACTCGTCCGGCAAACCAACATAGCCGAGCAGATGCGGCATCACCAGCCCACGCGGATAGCGGCGCGTCGGACGATCATCAAAGGTGGCGGCGCACGTCGTTTCCAGCGACTCGGAGGCTTGCAGATAGGTTGTGGCATCGATGGAGCCGATATCGAGCAGCCAATCGGCGGGATTCGACTCCAATTCGGCTTGAATGTCCGCGACAGGTTCCGCAAGCGCCGCCGAGAGCGCATTCAGGCAGTTGGGATAGTCGGGGATGCGCACGCGCGCCACATTGACGATCACGATCCGCCCATTCTGATCTGCCAACGTCATGCCGTCACGGTCGTAGATGTTGGCGCGGTTGGGTTGGATGGCATCGAGGCGCAAGCGTCCGCCGCCGTTCATCTGGGCGAAAATATCGGCGGGCGTCCACGCGATGCGCCATTCGCGCGCGCGCTCATCGACCACCACTTGCAGATTGCGCCCCGCATCCACGAACGATCCGAGCCGCGCCGTGCTGAAAGTCACATCATAATTGAAGGTCGCCAAGCCTTCGCGCTCGCGTGAGAGCGTGTTGGCGGTGTACGTCAGCGACTCCAACGTCATCGTCGCCGCCGCGTCCGCGTAGAACGCCACGAACTGTTCGCGCGGGGTCGCCTCTTGGCTGTTGAAGCTCAGGCGGTCGTACATCGCGTCGTAGGCGCTTGCCCCCCATTCGTCCAAGAAGCGGCGCGCGGCGCGTTCGGCGTCCTCCAGCAGATAATTGGACGGCAGCAGCGCCAGCGTCGGGATCGGGATCGCCGCCGTCCGCGTTGGCGCACAGCCCGCCGCCCCGATCAGCGCCGCGCCGCACACGAATATTGCTATCAATCCGCCGATCCGGTTCATCACATTCCCATCACTATCGTAGGGGCGCGCCGCTGGCACGCCCGCGCGTACTCCCCCGCATTATAGAGGAATCGCCGTCCAACGGCGAATGGGATATGATGTTTGTAAATCAACAACGCGAAAGATAGGGAGCAAACGAGCATGGCGGACGAACATAAATCGCTGATCGACAGCCTGAGCGCGAATGAATTTGCCGTCGAAATCGAAGGGCAGCGCGCGAACGCGATTTTGAATGTGACCGGCTTGATCACGTTCAAACTCGACGTGAAGCCATCCTTGACCAAGTTAGAACGCCCGACGTTCAAGATTGGCAAGCTGGTACAGCACGACGCCGCACAGCCGTTCAACGTCTGGATCCGCGAATCGACCGGCGCGCGCGATGATATCGTCCGCCCACAGCGCACGCTGGCAATTGTGGCGCTGGATGAGGGTATCGAAACGCGCCGTTGGACGATCAAGGGCGCATGGATCAGCGAAATCGCCTATTCCAAGTTCGATACCGGATCGAGCGAACTCATCGAAGAAACGCTGACGATCCAGTATGCGCAGATCGATGAATTGTGGCCCGCGACGATGCTGACTTCGGGCGAATAAGGTTGCGCTAGTAGTCCGTCAAGACAGTACATAAAAGCAACCTCACCCCCAACCCCCTCTCCGGTACGGAGAGGGGGTTGGGGGGTGAGGTTAATGAGGGAGAAACTCAAACATGTCCTCTCCTCAGCTCCGGTACGGAGAGGGGGGTTGGGGGGTGAGGTTGCTTTAATCTACTGTCTTGACGCACCTTAGATTCATCATGTCAACAAAACCCCGCTTTGCGCCCCTACACAAACTGTCTTAAAATTGAACGCGCGCTAAGGGATTTCATTCAAATGGCAGATAGTTTGTTCGACAACCGATATCGTTACGATTATATTTACCCGCGCGGGCGTTCTGGCGAGACGCTGCGGGCTGTCGATACGCAAGACAGTGACCGCCCCGTCGTGATCAAGCGCCCCGCGCCGCACGACGCGCCGCCGATCCGCTATGGGCAAGAAGTCAGCATCCTCAACGAGCGAAAAGCGTTGATGCGCCTCGCCGGGCATCCCGCCGTCACGGCGCTGTTGAATACGGGACAGTTCACCGTCAGCGGCGCGAGCCATCAGTACATCGTCATGGAGCGCGCACAGGGCGCGATCCTGGCGGATGTGGTGTTGGAACTGGCGGCGCGCGGCGACCGACTGCCCGAACTGGAAATGCTGACGATCCTCGATCACCTGCTCGATCTGGTGGCGAACGCGCATAACCGCGACATTGTGTATAACGATGTGGACGCCAAACATCTCTTTTGGGATCGGGAACAGTACCGCCTCAAGGTGATCGACTGGGGCAACGCCACGTTTCTCGAAGGCGATGAAAGTACCCCGCAAGGGATCAGCCGCCAATCGGACATTTATCAGGTCGGCGAACTGATCTTCTTCATCCTCACGGGCGGCGGACGTATGGATCGCGCGGCGGCGGGCGCTGCCGGCGCGGGCGACGACTTCCGCGTGAACTTCGGACACGAGGCGGATCGCGTGCCGGCGCGGCTGCAAGCCATCGTCAGCAAGGCGGCGCACCCCAATCCGCGAATGCGCTACGCCGTTATCGCAGAACTGCGCAAAGAGCTTGCCGATTATCGGACGCCCATCGAACGCGACCGCAACGCTGTGATCACGCGCATCAACGAACGCTTGCGCCGCGATCTGAGCAAAGACGACTTGAACGGCTTAACGCGCACGCTCGAACCCGCCCTCGCCATCGATCCGGGCTATCCGGCGGCGCGCGCCGCTGTAACGGAAATTCAGCATCGCGTGGTCGATCTCGAAGTCGCGGGCGACTTGGATGCCGCGCGCATCTATTTGCAGAGCGCGAATTGGACGCGCGCCGCGATGCTCTTGGACGAACTGCGTCCCCGCGCCCGCGGCGAAACGGCGTCGCTGATCGCGCTCCTCAGCGATTGGTGCATCCTGCTGATCGAGCAGCAAGTCCATCCCGCGCCCGCCGCCGTCGCAGAGGCGATCAAAGTGCTGTTCGAGCGCCATTTTGACCGCGCCGCCGTCGTCCTGCTCACGCAAGGACAGGATGAGCGCGAAAATGTCGGCTTGCAACTGCTGCTGGCGGAGCGTATCTCCGCGCAGATGACCGATGTGCTGCTGCTGCGTCCGAGTTTGTACCGCCTCGAAGTCGCGCTGATGCAGATTGCCGCCGACGGCGACGCACTGCAAGAGCCGCGCGCCCTGTTGCGCGAGATTCAGGTGGCGCTGGACAATCTGTCCCAATCGGGGACAGCGAATCTCAATCGGCTGCGCGACGGCTTCCGCGCGATTGTCGAGCAGCTCATGGCGCTCAACAGCCTCGTTGAAACGGCGCAGATTCAGCGCGGCTTGACCAATCGTCAGCTCCCCGCGACGACTCTCAGCCGCGCGCTCAACGCCGCGATGGGCTTGGCGGACAATATGCACATCATTGGCAAACAAGCCATCGAAAATCCGCGCGATGCCGGGCGCGCGCTCGACAACAGCCGCGCCATCGATCCGGCGAACACTGCCTGGGACGCCGTAGCGCGCTTGTTACGCGGGCTGTACGACCTGCTCAACATCTACAGGACGTATCTGCCCGCCGCCGACGGTGCGGACGTGGCGGAGTGGCTGACGAGCGCGCACGACGATTTGCAGCCGTTCGTGGAGCGGCTGTTCGATGAAACGCTGGTGAGCATGGTCTTCGGACTCGATCTGGCGTCCGGCAGTTGGAAAGCGTATGCCGACGCTGCTGTGCAGGGCAATCGGGGCGCGGCGCTGTTGGGCTTGTCGCAAGCCACGGACGCCGTGAGCGTGATCAGCCCGTCGTTGGCGAGTTGGCTGGCGCAACTGCGCACGATCATCAGCGGCGCATCGTATATCGAGCGGCACGCGCTGTATGGCGGGTTAGGGCGCGCGCTGGCGGACGGTTGGGAGAGCTTCGACCGCAGCCGCCTCGCGGAAGCCGAACGACTCGGCAAACAGGCATTCGACGCCGCGCGCGACGACGCTGAACGGAACGCCGCGCGCCGTCTGCGCGATCTGGTCGAACTCATCCGCGATTGGGTCGAGCGCGGCGCGGTCGCGGACTTGAAGCGTACCCAGACGACGCTGGCGACGGTGGAACTGCTGTTTACGCCCGATGAAATCGGCGCGCGCGATGCGTTTTCGGCGCAAATGCCGAGCAAAGAGACGTATATCAAAGCGATGAGCAAGGGACTGGTCGATAATTATAATCGCCAGAGTACCGCGCCGTCGCGCATCTTGTTCGCCAATTTTGTGCTGTGGGGCGCGCTTGATGCGCACGATGATCGCGTCGAAGATGCGCGCTTCTGGCGCGATGCTGCCGCCAAAGTCTTGGGCGATTTCGGCGCGCGCCATGCTGCCGTGCGCGCGCTGGAAGATTACATCGACCGCCGCCATGATGTCGCCCTCGCCGCCGCCCTGCTCAACAGCATCAACAACGCGGCGGCGCTGTCCAAATTGGAGGCGTCGCGCAAGGCGCTCGAAGAAAATCCGCAAGCGCGCTTGTTGACTGCCGCGCATTTCAGTTTGCGCGAACTCGAAGCGTCGCTGCGCGATTGGTCGGACGGCGAATTTCGCGCCGCTGGCATCAAGCTCGAAAACGCTGTGCGCGCCATTGATGAAGCCGAAACCCAAGCCGGCTTCACGCTGACGGGCTATCGCGCCTATCTGCGTGATTTGCTCGCCAACGCCGCCGAACTGCACCAGAACGCGCGCAAGATCGCCGCCGCCGTCGAGAACCGCCACGAGAGCGGTGACGGCGCGGGCAGCGACGCGCTGCGTATGGCACATCGGCATCAGGCAGACGTGACCGGACGCTTGTTGGGCGAAAGCCACGCGGGCAACGTGCGCGCGTGGGCGTCCACGTTGGACGATGTGAGCGCCGTTTATCTCGACAAAACGATGCGCCGCAGCGCCAAGTTGATCAAATTCAGCGAGGTCTTTCAAACACTGTTCATCGACCGCCATCCGGCATACGCGCTGTATCGGCGCTGGCAAGATGTCGTTGAAGGCTCGCCAGAGTTCCCACCGCCGCCAACGGGCGAACCAACGCCGCGCCTGACCGAAGACGAAGCACCGCTGCCGACGCCTCCACCTGCCGACACACGCCGTACCGA
>Ga0163154_10001009_pt1 | contig 43864 bp, 43 predicted proteins | sample OliLakLV19MP9P1_FD_148649 | JGI IMG/M metagenome (GOLD analysis project Ga0163154, IMG submission 148649) | Freshwater microbial mat bacterial communities from Lake Vanda, McMurdo Dry Valleys, Antarctica - Oligotrophic Lake LV.19.MP9.P1 | ecosystem: Environmental > Aquatic > Freshwater > Lake >... | reverse complement strand
AATGCGACCCATTACATTGGCGCAAAAATGCATTTCAAAGGCGCAAAAAATCGCCAAACTAATTTTCTCAAACTTTTCAAAGAACTGGGAGGTCATTTTCACCTAACTAAAAGTGTACGGCTGGAAATACACTACCTAAAATTAATTACAACTGATAATGACTTTGACCATTTAAATGAAAATTATCTTCACTTAAAAAAGATTGATTTAAAATCTTATAGAAATTAATTCACAACTAACATATCACTGGTTTACAACTAGTGTCTCCTATCTTTCCAAAAAAACCGCTCACCGCTTTGCCATCCCACAAAAGAAAAATATATTAGCGAGACCAATGATTCGTGATTTGCTAAATCTCCAAGATTTAGTAAATCTCACATTCAGAAACTTTCTAAACCATACCATCATGTCAAACACCCGTCGCCAATTCTTGCGCCAAACGGCTGCTGCGGTTGCCGGTACGACTATCGCCGGAGCACTACCGCTCGAATCCTTCGCACAAACCATCCGCCGCGTCTCCGCCAATGACAAAATCAATTACGGACTCATCGGCTGCAAAGGCATGGGCTGGTCGAACCTGCGCTCGCACCTCATGAACGTCCCCGAAGTGGAGTGCATCGCCCTTGCGGATGTGGACCAAAGCGTACTCGATGAGCGCGCCGGCAACGTAGCCGAACTACGCGGTGGCAAGCGTCCGCAGTTGTTTAAAGACTATCGCAAGATGCTGGAATTGAAGGAGTTGGATGCAGTAATTATCGCTACGCCTGATCACTGGCACTGTCTCGCTTTTTGTGATGCGCTCTCGGCTGGCAAGCATGTGTATTGTGAAAAACCCTTAGCCAATTCTATCGAGGAGTGCAATCTCATGATGAAAGCTGCCAAACGCTACGGTAAAATTGTGCAAATTGGGCAGTGGCAACGCAGTGGCGGACATTATCGCCAAGCGCATGATTATTTAAAAACTGGCAAATTAGGCAACATTCGACTCGTAAAATGTTGGGCGTATCAAGGATGGATGGAACCCGTGTCCGTGAAACCCGATAGCGCGCCTCCGGCTGGTGTGGATTATGATATGTGGCTGGGTCCAGCCAAAAAGCGTCCGTTTAATCCGAATCGTTTTCACTTCAATTTCCGTTGGTTTTGGGATTATGCGGGCGGACTGATGACTGACTGGGGCGTACACGAAATTGATATTGCACTGTTTTTTATGGGAGCGAGCGCGCCTAAATCGGTAATGGCTGGCGGCGGCAAACTGGCTTACCCAGATGACGCTTCTGAAACACCTGATACCTTACAAGCGGTTTTTGAATACGAAAATTTCAATATGTTATGGGAACACGCGACCGGCATTGACGGTGGCAATTACGGCAAAACGGAAGGCATCGCGTTCATCGGAAATAACGGCACGATGGTGGTCAATCGCGGCGGCTGGGAAGTCATTCCTGAAACTGCACGTGACAAAGCGGGCGTATTACAATACAAAATTGAAGATTTACCAAATCAAGGTACATTTGGTGGCGATTACCTTGGTAATCACGTCAAGAATTTCGTACAAGCCATGCAAAAAAATGACGCGTCCATTTTAAATTGCGGCATCGAAACGGGCGCAGTTGCGGCTATCAACGCGCACATGGGCAACGTCGCTTTCAAAACCGGTCGGAAAGTATATTGGGATGCGGCGAAAGGCGAGTTTAAAAATGATGCCCAAGCCAATGCCTTAATAAAAGCAAATTATCAGAACGGATGGAAGTTGCCGGTAGTGTAAAGTTGGGAATGGTGGAATGGTGTAAAATGGTCAGCCGATTGGGATTTGGCTGACCATTTTATAAAATATTTTTAATAAAATTAAAATTTTATGTAAGTGAAAATAATTTTAATAGCATGGTCATTACTGCTTTGTTCCTGTGCAGTACAGCCGCAAAATGATCCGTTCATATTGAATGATAGATTTAAAAGCGTACAATACTCGAATAAAGCAATTGCTCAGCTACAACGCACATTTGTTTTTGATTTTGGGCTACCAAAGCGGCTGAATCTAAGTTTTAATGTGAATATAGAGGAAGGCTTACCCTTAGATACCGTTATTTTAAAAACTGACAACTCAAATACACTGTTAAAAATTAAAAAAATCATTACTACTGAGCAAGAAACTGAAATGAAGCAGTCATTTTATAATAACGCAGCTAATTCAACTTTATCCAACAATCCGACTACTACCTCTATTATTGTCAATCCAGATGGAACACATTCGGTGATGTACACTAGTGGAGGCATTGGAACGGTAGTTAATCCTGATGGAACACATTCCACGGTGCATACAAATGGTAATGTTTCAGTAATCGTTCATCCAAATGGAACACATTCTATAACGCATAATAATGGAAATATTTCAACTATCGTTCATCCAAACGGAACGCATTCTGTACAGTATCATAGCGAGGGTGATTCAAAATTACTACATTTAGTACAACCACAACTTACAGATAACAATAATGTCAATAATTATATCAATCATTCAAGTATTGAGCTGACGCAGTATTGCAAGATAGAAATTGAAGATGAAATGTTAACTAAAATAGCAAAATCTTTCCTTATAAAATTTGAAATAAAACTTTCCAATCAAAATATTTTAATTGATCTTACCAAAAAGCAAGTAAAACAATTAAAGAAATATATTAACGCTATACAGCATTGAATAAAATCACTAAACGTGTCGAAATCTATAAAAAATTTCAGGCTGTCAATTTGTATTATAATCTTATTAAACAGTTCGATTTATGGTACTGCTCAAAGTGCTTATCAATATTTAGATAGTGCATCCGTAGCCTACTGTCGCGGAAATATTCGTCATTCCATAGTTTATCTGGAACAATTTATTAAAAAGTTTCCAGAAAGTGTCTTGATAGACGAGGTGAAATTTAGAGTTGGAGAATTATATCAAGAATTAAGGGATTATAGTAACGCTATTCTGACCTTGAAATCTGTTTTAACATTAAAGGAAAAAAATTCAGAAAAATCATACGAAGATTTTGATGAAGGAATTAAATATCAACCTGATTTTGGTGCTATTATACTTTATTTTGGAGAATATAGATGTCCGGCAATTGTAAAAAGCGAAGGCTTAAAAGCGTTAAAATATAAAGCCTGTGCTGAACTTTATGAAATTTATTTACACAAGCAAGAGTTTGATAGCAGCATCTATTATTTAAATATTGCAAACAGAAACTTTTTTCCTAATACGGGCTGTGGTAATGGCAATGCAATTATAGAAACTCAAATTGCACTTAAATTTGCGGATGTTTATTTACTAAAAGCAGATACGATTGGTGCAATCAAACATTTATTTCCTGTATTCTTTTATCAAGAAGGAAGAATATGTGAAAATGCACGCGATTTATTAGGAGATTTATTAAAAAAATCTTATTCAAAAGAACGACGAAATCAGATATTAGATCAAGCAATATCAAAGGTACGGCTCCTTAAAACGGTACACGATGGAGAAGTGTATTACGAGCCTTATTTCTCGATATTTGACACAGAATTGAACCTTTGGGGTGAAAATAATAGGACAGTAGAAGAATTTCAAAGCTAGCTAAGAACAAATCCTTACCTTCAAAAACTACGATAACCATCAATAACCAAACCAAGCGTGAAAAATAGACGCTAAAATTCTCTCTTTTTATAATTCTGGAAATTGCAACGATGCCAGTATCTGCCATTTACACACTAAAATAATTAAAAATTAAAAAAATATTTATACATTAGCGAAGTCTTGATAAATAAGGTAACAGCTCAAGACTAAACCACCATTTGTATTATAAATCAGTATATAATGAATTTTCAAGAGCTGGAGACAAAAATTAAACACCTCATCGCGACAGATAAAGTGGAAGCGGCGATCAAACTTTTATTGACGCATTTTCACAATGATGAACGGTTGGATGATATTCTGCTGCAATCTGGCAGGTATCATTCTACAGAAGATGCTCGACGAAAAGGGATTATTGATTTTGCAGAAGTGCAAAAAACACTCAGTCAACTACGAGGTAATATATTGGCATTCATTCGATTAGAAAAAGAAGAAGCTGCACTGGCGAGCGAGTCAAATACGGAAAATCTTTCCCATGCTGATCATACTATTGCACATTTCCGACTTTCGATGGCAAGTGTTTGTGTGATCTGGATTTTAAATACTACTGTAAATGAACCATTCGGGCTCACCATTGGTCATATCCACAAATTATCGAAATTAAAAAGTAGGAAAGTAATTGTAACTTCTTTGCAAGAAATGGTAAAAACGAATGTAATAAATAAGCAAAAAGTGGGACAGGCTACTCACTGGAAGCTGGCGGATAAAGGAAAAGTATTAGCACAAGAATTGGAGCATTCTTTACTTTTTGATGTAATAACGAAATAAAAAAAATGGCTCACTGGCGCTACTCTGGTTTTACGTCTTGAGCAAGACGATTGCACCGCAAGCCCCCCAATATTAAATTTTGTCGTTATCAGCGATTTTAACTTGTTCCCTATTCTCTTTCTTCGAAAGCGTGATTTTAATAAAAAAGTGAAATTTTCGTAAAATTCCTGTAAGCTAATAAGTGTTTGTATTCGAATGTAATACTGGTCATTTACTACCACCTTCCTTGTTCGACTGTAATCTCGAAAGGGTGTCCCATCAGATAAAAGCTCTGATAGATCCTTCCAAAAATCATCCTGTACGTAGCGTTGCACTCCTTCTGGTGGAGTGGTGCTACCTCGCAGGAGATAACTTCGATGAATCATTTGAAAATGCATAACATAATTTGTTTTAAAATGAAGAATAAAATTCTACAACTAATTTCAATTTCAGTTGTATATCCGCTGAAACGTGCAAGCTGTAAAATTATTATCGGCTGATAAAAATTTTCATATTAAAAAATTGTTAACCCGTAGAAAGGGGTTCTTTCGCTCGGTTTTTTTTTGCTACTCAACCATTATTTACTTCTTGGAACGCTCCCATTCGTCCTTTAACCAAACGTCGCCGCTTTATAAAATTAAATTATTTGTTTTAAATTTGTAAGTGTATCTCCCATAAAACCGTACTTATTTTTACTATATTTGTGTGTAATATACAGAAGTTGAAAGTCTGTTTTTTTGTAATGTAAAATAATAACTAACCAACCACAATCATGAAAAAAACCACTTTGAAACTCATTTTCTTTTTTACAATCTTAGGAATTTCGATAACTGCCAACGCCCAAACTGGCATCGGCGCGAAACCGGTAAAAGGCGCAAAAATGTACTTCGACGGCACACGCCAGACATTGGACAACAACTGGACGTACTGGAAAGGTCCACGATTTGCGGCTGCGATGCCCATCAAATGGGAAATTGTAAAAGACCCGGTGGACAACGGCACGGCGATGAGCAGCAATGACCCAGCTGCTGCGGGTGGCAAATATGGCTCGGCGGATATTGTGACGAAAGAAGATTTGCGCGATATTCGGGTACACGTAGAATTTTTTATTGTCAATCCGGGCGGTAACAGCGGCGTTTATTTTCAAAACCGATATGAATTGCAGATTTTCGATGGCGATACAACCGATCATGGAATGGGTGCTTTTATCAATGAAACGAAGTCGCCGTATCATTTATACACGGGCGTAGGTAAATGGAATGCGTATGATGTCGTATTTCGGGCGGCGCGATTTAAAGATGGTAAAAAAATAGAACCCGCCATGGCAACTGCTTATTTCAATGGAAAAAAAGTACATACCAACCAAACGATTAATAAAGTGTGGGGCGGTCCAAACTCTGGGATAGATGGTGGCAACGATGGCGGTAAAGGCATCACTGACACGCCGGCTGGATTGAAGTTACAAGCGGAAGGACATGAGGTATTGTATCGTAATATTTGGATAAAAAAGTTGAAATTGAAAAAAGCGAATACGGATTTTTAAGCAGCAGATATTTTCAGACGTGTTAAGTTTTCGAAGACCTGACACGTCTGAAAATGAGTATTTAATTATACAAAATGAAAAACATTTATCTTCTTTTTCTTTTTTATTGCAAATGTCAATCCAATTTTCGCGCAAGTTACCTTCCCCTGAAACGGGCGAGTAACGCGAATTGAAAGCCTATTGGTATTATCATTACAAGGCTAAAATTTTAAAAGATTTGGGTAAAAAGTCAGAAGCCATTGCAGCAGCAACTACTTCTGCAACGTTAGCAAAAGAACACGGCAATCGGAATAATTATTTAAAACTAAATGAAGAATTAATAAAATCCATGAAGTAGCAATGACTTTCACCACCACGCTCGATAAATTTGATTCCAATCTTTGGGGACATCATATCTTTGTGCCCGATGTAATAGCGAAGTCATTCATTACAGAAAACGGCGACCGTCGTGTAGTTTGTACTTTGAATGATACTGTAAAATTTCAATGCGCGCTTATGCCCAAAGGCGATGGCGGTTTCTTTATTAATATCAATAAAAAAATACGGGATTCTTTACAATTAAAAATAGGAATGCAAGTGCAAGCAACTTTGCGTAAAGATGATAGTAAATACGGGCTGCCGATGCCGGAAGAATTAGATGAATTATTTAAAATGGACGAGGAAGGTAATCGCCTTTTTCATGCGCTCACGCCGGGTAAGCAGCGCACGTTGTTATACATCGTCGGTTTTCCCAAAACCTCGGATAAGCGCATTACCAGAGCGATTGCGGTCGTGGAACATTTAAAAGCCAATAATGGAAAAATAGATTTTAAAATGTTGAATGTAGCACTAAGGGAAGGAATTTGATAAAAATATTACACAATATCATGACTGAAACGATTTTGACTAACGATTCTATAAAAATTATAAAGACCGAAGTATTATCCGATAACTGGTACGTCTTGCGAAAAGTGACGTATGACGTGCGGCAGAAAGACGGCACTTGGAAAACCGTGAGCCGAGAAGCCTACAACCGCGGCAATGGCGCGACTATTTTACTTTATAACAAAGCCAGCAGAACTGTCATTTTGACAAATCAATTCCGAATGCCTACTTATTTAAATGGAAATTCGACCGGTATGCTAATGGAAACGTGCGCTGGGCTGTTGGACAAAGACAATGCCGAGGACTGCATTCGGCGCGAAACGGAAGAAGAAACCGGTTATAAAGTCACGCACGTGCAAAAAGTGTTTGAAGCCTATATGTCGCCCGGCTCCGTCACTGAACTTCTCTATTTCTTTGTAGCTGAGTATTCTACAAATATGAAAATAAGTGATGGCGGCGGCTTAGAAGATGACCAAGAAAATATCGAAGTATTAGAACTCCCTTTTGACGAAGCCTTGAAAATGATGCGAGATGGACGCATTAGGGACGGTAAAACGATTATGCTATTGCAATATGCACAAATTAATAATTTGATATAATAAAAAAGTAGCAAAATATTTATTATTTTCCTCAAATTTACGCTCCCCTGACAGCTTTTTGCAACAAAAACCCGTATTCCTCCTTACCTTTGTATTAAAATTGTAGAGGGACAAAGGTAGAGAGTAGAAAGATACCCTTATCATGTGTCGGTGATAGCCTTCAAAATTGTCCCTAAACACGAAAAGATAGAGGGTAGGGTGACAAACGCATAATGAGTGTGTCCTTCTTCCCTATACCCTCTTCCAATATCCAAATATGACAGATACCAGAATTAGCCGCGCGCGCTCCGCGGAATTGTTTGAAGAAGCGAAACAATATTTTCCCGGTGGCGTGAACTCGCCGGTGCGGGCGTTTAAGTCGGTCGTAGGTCCGCCTATTTTTTTCAAAAAAGGCAATGGCTGCCGCGTGACGGATGAGGATGGCAATACCTTCACTGATTTCTGCTGCTCGTGGGGTCCGCTTATTTTGGGACACAACAATGCGCACATTCGAGAAGCAGTGATAGAAGCGGCGGAAAATGGACTTTCTTTTGGCGCACCTACAAAGCGCGGTAATGCACTTGCCAAATTGATTTTGGATAACAATCGTTTTATTGAAAAACTCCGTTTTGTGAGTTCGGGCACGGAGGCCGTGATGTCGGCGATTCGATTGGCACGCGGCGTGACGGGCAAAAATAAAATAATCAAATTTGAAGGTTGTTATCATGGACATTTGGATGCGCTACTGGTGAAGGCAGGCTCGGGACTCGTTACGTTTGGCGTGAGTACCTCGGCGGGCATTCCCGAAGCCTTTGCAAAAGAGACGATTGTACTGCCATTGGACGACCGCGAAGCATTAGAACGCACGTTGCAGGAACAGTCGAACGATATTGCTTGTATCATTATCGAACCGATTCCAGCGAATAATGGCTTATTATTACAACAACCCGGTTTTTTAAAATTTTTAAAACAAAAGTGTCAAGAATATAATATTCTACTCATTTTTGATGAAGTCATTTCTGGTTTTCGAGTCGGTTTTGAAGGAGCAGCAGGTTATTATGATATTCAGCCAGACATTATTACTTATGGAAAAATAATCGGCGGTGGAATGCCCGTGGGCGCTTACGCAGCAAGTCATGCAATTATGAACCACATTGCGCCGGTGGGCAATGTGTATCAGGCAGGTACGCTTTCCGCGAATCCAGTAGCGATGGCGGCGGGTCGAGCAGCTTTAGAACAATTGTTGGAACCAGGCTTTTATGAAAAATTGGAAGCGAAAACCCACCATTTTGTACAACAAATGCAAGAATATTGCGACTATAAAGGCTATGAAGTAACGATTCCACACATCGGTTCTATTTTCTGGATTGCTTTTTCAAAAGAAAAAATTATACGTGCAGACCAAATAGACCCAACAAGTATGGAAAAATTTAAAATATTACATTTTGAATGTTTGCAGCGCGGTATTTACTTTGGTCCATCGGGTTATGAAGTTGGGTTCGTGTCTTCAGCACATTCAGAAACGGATTTAGTGAATGCTGCCGAGCGGATTTGTGATGCGATGGATGTGGTGTTCGGGGGAGGATAGGAGGATGGGAAGATAGGAAGCACGTGTTCCTATCCTCCTATCTTCCCATCCTCAAATTTAATGTAATGGATAATTCTAATAATATTAAACTTCGACTCTTATCTTATGGTGTCATTGCGTACATGATGCTTGGCTTTATATGGTGGTCGGTATTGTTATTTACTAAAAATCGGGATGCTTTTGCTGCTAAACGGGACTTGCTGCGCATCGGCATGATTGCAGAAGGTTGGATTAAAAATGACGAAGAATTCTATCGTTCCACGCGATTTCAAGAGTTAGAAAAACATTATTTGTGGCAGGAATGGATGGTCTTAGGCGAGGCGACTGTTTTCGTTTTTAGTTTGGTAATAGGCATTTGGCTCATTAATCGCGGTTATAATAAAGAAGTAAATGGGGCGAAACAACGACGTAATTTTTTGTTATCCATTACACATGAATTAAAATCGCCGATTGCAAGTATCAAGTTAGTATTTGAAACGATGGTGAAACGCGAACTCCAGCGCGAGCAACAGGAAAAACTGACCAATATCGGCTTATTTGAAACCGACCGCTTGCACATGCTCGTGGAAGATTTATTGCTTTCCGCAAAATTAGAAGCCGCTTATCAACCTTATTTAGAATCACTTAATGTATCTGACTTATTACAAGATTTAGTACATAAGTTACAATTAAAATATCCTAGTGCAGCATTTCATTACAAAGAAAAAGTAAATCATCCGGTTTTGACGGGCGATAAGGCTGGTTTGACTTCCGTCGCGCTTAATTTATTAGAAAATGCGGTAAAATACTCGCCAGAAGCGCCGCAAATTGACGTGCAGTTGCAACAAGAAAATGGCAGCATTCGCTTTGAAGTAGCAGACCAAGGCATCGGTGTGAATGAAAAAGAAAAGGAGCAAATTTTTGAAAAATTCTACCGCGTCGGCAATGAAGATACCCGCAAAACCAAAGGCACCGGTTTAGGGTTATACATCGTGGAGCAAGTCGTGAAGGCGCACGGCGGGACGATTTTAGTGTTGGATAACAAGCCGAAAGGGACGATTTTTAGAATAGAATTTCCTCTAGGAAGATTGGAGGATGGGAAGATAGGATGAACGAAAAGCCAAGAGAATAAGAGACCGAGTGACGGAGAGACAAGCAATTTAAACACTGTGTTTATATATTTACATGTTTATGTAATAAGCGACATGAACACATGAACACACAAACACATTAACACAATTATTATGATGCGAATATTATTAGCGGAAGATGAAGAAAGTCTGCGCGTGATGCTGAAGCTAAATCTGGAATTAGAGAACTATGAAGTGGTGGCCAGTGCGGACGGTAAAGATGCGCTGAAACGCTTCCGAGAGCAGCATTTTGATTTATTATTATTGGATGTAATGTTGCCGGAAGTGGATGGTTTTCAAATTGCGGAACAAGTGCGGCTTACCAATACCGATGTGCCTATTATTATGCTCACGGCGAAAGACACGTCCAATGACCGCATTACAGGTTTAAAAAAAGGTGCAGATGATTATCTGACCAAACCTTTTGTGCTGGAAGAATTGCTCCTGCGCGTGCAAAAACTCATCAAACGAACCAGTAAATCCCCCGAAAACACGCCCGATATTTACGAGTTTGATGGGAATCATGTCAATTTTGCAACGTATGAAGCGGAAGGAGTAAATGGAAATGTGCATTTGACTAAAAAAGAAGCGATGTTATTAAAGTTATTAATTGACCGGAAGAATGAAGTAGTGTCGCGGCAGCAGATTTTACAATCGGTTTGGGGTTATGATGTGTATCCGTCCACGCGCACGATAGATAATTTTATCTTGAGCTTTCGCAAATATTTTGAGCGCGACCCGCACGACCCGAAGCATTTTTTGTCTATTCGAGGCGTTGGGTATAAATTTGCAGGGTGAATGCAGTAGGCAACAGCAATTCATAACTTGTTGTTGCCTAATTCGTTAAAAACAAAAAATATCCTAATATCTAAATATCCTAATTTTAAACCCGCACCTCCACACTTTTCCGACGTTCTTTTTTCGGAATCGAACCAAACACGTAATCCCATAGCGGCGAGGACACGCCAAATAACACTTCCTCTGGGCTATAATGATGAATGGCATGATTGACCCACAATGCTTTAAAAATATTTTTGGGTGCGCGAAAAATATGCACACTGTAATGGATCAGTAAATAAAAGGCATAGCCTACTAAAAAACCTGCTGCAAAAGCAAATCCATAACTTCCTAAGAAAATGCGGAAAATCGCAAGCAGTAAAGTCGCTACCAGCACACTCGCCACAGGCGGCAAAGCCAGTCGTTGCTTGTCTTTCGGGTAGTCGTGATGGATGCCATGGACTGTGTAGCAAAATTTCAACCGCTCTTCCGTAGCGTGGTCTCCAGGATGGTATGCCCAGCGGTGCACCACATATTCTATAAAAGTAAAGAAAACCGTGCCTCCAAAAAATATAGAAACCACCTGCCCGTTACTCAACTCTGTCGCTATTTTGGTGTAATAAAGTAGCCCAATCGCATACGCAAAAAACATAGACACTGGAATAGAAATATGCGAACGCGTAAGCTTATCTAACCATTTGTTTTTGAAGAGCGGCATCGAGATATTTTCATTCGATACATAGCCGCTTTTACCATGATAACCCATATATTGTGTTATTGTGTTATTGTGTTTGTGTATTAATGTGTTTGTGTCATTTGTTGCTTACGCTGCTATTTATGTTATTGTGTTTTAGTGTTATTGTCCCTCAATCCTCCTATCCTCCATCTTTCCCATCCTCCATTATATACTCAACGTCTGCCGAATATACCTTTTGTACTTATGTACATATTTTTTGTACATCCGTTTAAACTGGTCATACTGTGAAGTAGAGTGCTGTGCACCGATGAATCCCTGCTGGCGCATCCACTCATCATTATAAATTTTGCCAACATAGCGGCTGCCATGATCCGGAAATAATACGACTACAACGTCTTCGGGTGTAAATTGGTTTTGAAGTTGGAAGACCGCTTGCAACGCCGCCCCACTGGAATAACCGACTAATAATCCTTCCTTTGCTGCCAACTGCCGTGCCCGATGTGCACTGCTTCGGTCGGTCACTTTTACAAAATCGTCAATCAAATCAAAATCCACGTTATCCGGAATAATCGTCTTGCCCATGCCTTCCACTTTCCAAGAATAAATTTCCGACTCATCTAACAAACCCGTTTCCCAATATTTTTTCAACACCGAGCCATACGCATCCACCCCGATGATTTTGATATTCGGATTTTGTTCTTTCAAATAACGTCCCGTGCCAGAGATAGTGCCGCCCGTACCGACCGTACACACGTAATGTGTGATTTTGCCTTCGGTTTGCTTCCAGATTTCGGGTCCGGTGGTGTGATAATGCGCATTGGCATTGTCTGGATTCCAATTTTGGGCGAGGTAATAAGAATTGGGTATCTCTCTTGCCAATTGTGTAGCACGCGAGTAGTACGACCTTGGATCCTGTGCGGCTGCATCGGCTGGACACACGACCACGTCTGCCCCCAATGCCCGTAGCAAAGAAATCTTTTCTAAGGACGATTTGCTTGTAATAGTCAGGACACATTTATACCCTTTGAGCGCACAAACCATTGCCAGACTAAAACCCGTATTGCCGGAGGTGGCTTCTATAATGGTGCTTCCCGGCTTCAGTTTCCCCCTTCGCTCCGCTTGCTCCACCATGTACAGCGCGATGCGATCTTTCGAGGATTGTCCGGGATTGGAGGCTTCAACTTTGCCCAAAATCGTACCGGGGATGTCTTTACAGACCTTACTGAGTTTGACGAGCGGTGTGTTACCGATAGTTGCCAAGAGGTTTTCGTTGTACATAGCTGCTTTTGGCTTTGTTAGAAAAATATTGTACACAACTTAGAATCAGGCGTTAAGAATCCTTTGAATTTAAGGGATTGAATTGACAACAGGTTTAAAAAATTAGCTACTTTTCTGTGGCTATTGTATTAAAAAAAATTAAAATTATTCCTTTGTGATACCCTATATATAAGCAAATTAGCACATTAGCACAACTTGTCCCGCAAGGCGGGATCAGCATATTGATTTATATGTACATTCGTTGTTTCTTTCATAAGAGCAAAGATAGAAAATATGCAATACGTAGTCTAATTGCCGATACTGTTCTGCTATAACAAAATTTAGCTGCGAATGGCTTTGGTATTTTTTAGAATGAAGCATACGTTAACCTTATTTTAAATAGATTTGTTGTTTGACTGAATTTTGGCATTTAAAAAATTCGACAGCAATTCAATTTTGTATTCCATCCAAACAGCAAACACCCATGAAAATTAGCTTGAAAGTACGGTTGATTTTATATCATAAAGGGCAAATACTCCTGTTAAAACAGACCAAACCACAAGGCGGCAATTACACGCTCGTAGGCGGCACGATTGAAGAGGGGGAATCCGCCCGGCAGTGTCTTATCCGAGAAGCGCAAGAAGAAGCGGCTATTTTATTAAAAGAAAAAGACCTTCAGTTGGTACACGTTCTACAAAAAGTAAAACCAGACGAACAACGTATCGTCTTGTATTTTAAAGCATATACGTGGGAAGGAGAGTTGAAGGCGAGTGAGCCGCACAAATTCAAAGAGGCGCAGTGGTTTCACTTGGATGAGTTGCCCAAAAACCTCACGGCTACCATTCGGCAGGTATTAGAACAATATAAACAAGGGAATCTTTTTTCAGAAATACGCAAGAAACAAGGGAGGATTGGAGGATAGGAAGATGGGATGTTTCGTGTTCCTATCTTCCCATCCTCCTATCTTCCTTTCTATGGTTTAATCACCTTATTCTCCATGCTCGCAAAAGCAGTTTTTGCAGCTTGTGTCTTTTGGTTTGCTGGCAAGCAGCACGCTTTTTGGGCGGTCATGCACTGTGCAGGTAGTTCATTGCTCACCATCATGGCGTTTTTGCTGTAAGATTTAGAGCAAGAAGCCTTAGTTGTTGACGCTGCATTTACAAACTGTCCGGTTTTGCTGCAAAATTCTACTGCGGTGTAGCTTACCGCTCCACTTGCTTCACATACTTTTTTCTTGAGATACGTCACCTCACCAGTGGACGGGTCTTGTTTTTCAACGATGTTGCTAGTTAAAGAAGCGGTTCTTGCTGCCGCGCTTTTGGAGCATTGTGCGTTTACATCCACAAGCGCTACCATAGTGAAGAATGCTAATAAAAGGAAAATCTGCTTCATGATACTATTTTTTTAGAGTAAAATTAATATTGTTCAACGCTTGGCAATGTATAAAACAAATTTGGAAAGAAGTGTTATCAAAAATTTAACGTTTTCCTAAAATTGACTTTTAGTGTGTTAAAATGCGTAAATTCGTCTAAAACAATCTGGCGTATTTCCAAAATGTACCAGATTTATCACAACTTTTCAAAAACCAAACTACATACGATGAAATCCAACTTTCCAATCTACCTTTTTTTAATCATCGGATTATTTTTTGTCGCCTGCAAAAGCCAACGTTACAGTGCCGATAAACTCCCCGACCAACAGGTGTTATTTGGTAGCGGTGGCGGCTTCACAGGCGAAGTCACCGAATATATCCTATTAGACAATGGACAACTCTTCAAAAAAAGTAGCCTGAAAAATACCATGACTGAAATGGGTCAAATCAAGCAAAAGGAAGCGAAGCAATTGATGAAAGAAGTAGAAAAACTCAATTTAGAAAAGACAAAAGTGAGCGAACCTGGCAATATGTATTACTTTGTTTGTATAAAAAATGGCGACACCGAGCATAAAACGACTTGGGGAAGTGCCACGTATGAGATAGACAGCACGGTACAATCGCTTCACAAAAAACTGATGACCGCAGCAAAAGATGCGCCGGCACCAACAGAGTAGGAAGGGAGCGGTAGTAGTTGGCGATGAGCGCGCATTCAACGATTCATTTTTCATTCTTTAATTATTCATTATTCGTTACTCCATACCAATCAACTAAAAACAACACACATGAAACGTATTCTACTTGTATTTTTAATTTTTGTACAAACTGTCGTTATTTACAGTCAATCCCTAAAACCGCACCTTGCGAAAATTCCAAAAGCCACCGAAACTCGCCGCGTCGAGGATATTAAAATAAAACCATTACAACTTTCCGTGCCATCCAGCAAGCCACACCAAGCATTCAACAGCAATATTCATCGCTACGGAAATCTAAAATGGACACACAAACCAATAGCTCAACCTACTTTGAAAGTCGTCCGAGATAAAGCTGGTTTACCCATTCAAATAGAAGGAAAAGTAAACGGAGTAAGCGCAGAAAAAGGCTGGGAAGCACAAAGTTTCGCCTACTTGCAAGCCATTCAAGAGATTATAGAACTGCAACAGCCTCAAAATGAGTTTATTATTACAAAAATAGAAACCGATGCTTTAAATCAAACCCATATTCGATTGCAACAAGTTTATAAAAATGTAAAAGTCTATGGCGGCGAAGTCATGCTCCACGCTTGGGACGCGCAAATTCAGTTACTCAATGGACGCTACTACCCTACTCCATCGCTGGCAAATGTACAGCCCACTATTTCGCAAAATACAGCCATCGAAAGCGCGTTGCAAAATGTAAGCAAAACGACTCGCATTCAAACATTCGACCAAGAATTGCAACAAATAACCAACATAAAACAAGCCACCGCCGAACTCGTCATTTATCACCCCAATCGAAAGCCAGACGCGGAACACCTCGCTTGGGCAATCACGCTCCACCCCAATTTGAATCATCGTTGGCAATATTTTGTAGATGCCAAAACCGGCGCAATCCTGCACAAATTCTCTCAAATGTGTACCATAGAAGGATGCCAGATGCCAGATGCCAGACCGCGACTTGAACCGCTCTCAACCTCAGTTTCAAACTTAACCCCAAACTTTTTCCCTCCCCGAACTGCTACCACGCCCGACTTATTCAACATCAACCGCACCATCAATACTTGGCAGCAAGGCAATACTTATTTTTTGATAGACGCTTCTCGCCCGATGTTCAACGCACAAGAATCTATTTTTCCCGGTGACCCAGTGGGTGTAATTTGGACTTTAGATATTAAAAATCAATTGATTGAAGAGCGTTTTTCGGTGGACCAGATTACCTCTGCCAGCAACACTTGGAACAATCGCACCTCTGTGTCCGCGCATTACAATGCCGGCAGAGCTTGTGAATATTATTTGAGTACGTTCCAGCGCAATTCCATTGACGGTCGCGGCGGCAATATCCTTTCTTTTATCAATGTAGTAGACGAAGATAGCGCGGCACTCGACAATGCGTTTTGGAATGGAGTCGGCATTTTTTATGGCAATGGAAATACTGCTTTTAACGCACCTTTGGCGAAAGCGTTGGATGTGGCTGGGCATGAAATGTCACACGGCGTGATAGAAAGTACGGCTAATTTGGAGTATGAAAACGAATCCGGTGCCTTGAACGAATCGTTTGCCGACGTGTTTGGTGCGATGATTGACCGCGATGACTGGAAAATAGGCGAAGATATAAGTCGTACGACGATTTTTCCTTCCGGCGCAATTCGGGATTTGTCCAACCCGCACAACGGACGCACTTCGCTGGGGCAAAATGGATTTCAACCCGACCGCGTAGCCGAGCAATATCGCGGCAGCCAGGACAATGGCGGCGTGCACATCAACAGTGGGATTCCTAATCGAGCCTATTATCTTTTTGCAACTGCCATTGGAAAAGAAAAAGCAGAACAAGTTTTTTATCGAGCGTTGACGCAGTATTTGACGCGTTCTTCCGAATTTATTGACTTGCGTTTAGCCGTGCTAAGAGCGGCGGGCGATTTGTATGGAACTACCGAAGTGACCGCAGCGACGAATGCTTTTAATACCGTTGGAATCACCGGCACCATCAGCACGTCTCAACCAACGGACTTGAGTGAAAATGCAGGACGGGATTATATTTTGTACAGCGATGAAAACCAGACCGAATTGAGCATCGTCACGCCCGCAGGCGACGTGGTGGCAGATGCCATCAACGAGGAAGGCGTTTTGAGCAAGCCGAGCATCACAGATGATGGTAGAACGGTGGTGTATGTGGATGATAATCAGCGGTTAAAAGCCGTTTCTTTGAATTGGACACAGGGCACAATTACCGAAGAAACCCTGAGTGAAGAACGCATCTGGCGCAACGCCGCAATTTCAAAAGATGGCACGCGACTTGCGGCTTTGACGAATGAATACGATAATAAAATCATCATTTTTGACCTCACCGACGGACAAGGGGTAGAATACGAATTGTACAATCCAACTTACACGGAAGGCATCCGGACAGGCGATGTGGCGTATGCGGATATTTTGGAATGGGACTACGAAGGCGAATCGGTGATGTATGACGCATTGACCACGATTCGCAACCCGACGGATACGATTGAGCAGTGGGATATTGGTTTCATACGGGTTTGGAATAACGGGACGGATGATTTTGGCGATGGCATGATTTCTAAACTTTTTACTGGTCTGCCGGAAAATGTGAGTATTGGCAATCCTACTTTTTCTAAAAATTCGCCTTATATTATCGCTTTTGATTATATTGACGCAGGAGAGGAGACGTATTTTATTTTGGGTGCAAATGTAGAAACAGGCGATGTTGGTGAGATTTATGAAAATTCAGATGTGGGCTATCCAAATTATTCGGTGGACGACCGACAATTGATTTTTGATGCACGGACGACTACCGACGATGCAGTTGTGGCGGTTGTTAATTTGGCTGCCGATAAAATCAGTGCAGCGACCAATCCACCTTCGGCAACTATTCTCATTGATGGTGACCTTTCCGGCGCACATTGGGGCACTTGGTTTGCTATTGGAACACGACAACTCGTTGACGATGAGGCGATTAAATTATTCGACCAAAGTTTGGAAATATTTCCCAACCCATTTGAGGAAATCGTCTACCTTCGCGGAAATTCGGCACAGCAGTCAGAAGGAACGATAGAGGTATTCGACCAGTTAGGCAAACGTGTCAACCACTTGATTTTCAATATGACTGCAAATAGTTGGCAAGAATCTATCTCTTTACGAAACTTACCAGCAGGTAATTACGTAATCAGGGTGCGGACAGAAGTTGGTAGCGTAAGTCGGAAAATTGTCAAGTTGAAATAGTTTAATTTAAGACTGAGGTTAAGATGGAGGTCAAGAGGGGTTCACGTTCCAGTCTGGCATCTCCCCAACATGAATCGGGGTAAAAATCTGACATCTTGTTTTCGTTTGAGCGGTCTAGAGTCTAAAGTCTAAAGTCTGGAATCTGGCATCTAAGTTTTCGTAATATTTAATTCTATGAACATAGGGATTTTGTCGCGCTACGCGAATTCTTACTCCACGCGCAGCCTTGTGCGTGCGGGACTTTTCAGCGGGCATTTTGTACAAGTCATTGACCACACCCAGTGTAGTTTGCGCATCGAGCAGCACTTGCCAACGGTGTTCCACAATGGCGCTAATCTCAGTTATTTGGATGCCATCATCCCGCGCATCGGCGCGTCGGTGAATGCGCAAGGAGCGGCAGTTATTGGGCAGTTTGAGTTGATGAATATCTTTACGTGTGTGCGCTCTGAGGCGATGTTGCAAGCGCGGGACAAATTGCGTTGCGCCCAGCGTTTATCGAGCTATGGCATTGACACACCGCGCACGGTTTTTGTCGGCGAAGGGCAAGATATTGCAGACTTGGTACAATCTATCGGCGGTTTTCCGGTCGTCATCAAAATGTTGGAAAGCACACACGGCGTAGGTGTTTTATTAGCAGAAAATTTGTTGCAAACCTCCTCCATTTTAGAAGCTTTTCAAAAGTTGGGCGAACGAGTTGTCTTACAAGAATTTATCCGGGAAGCCGAAGGTTCAGATATCCGAGTGGTAGTTGTGAATGGTGAGATCGTAGCATCCATGCGGCGGCAGGCAAAAGAGGGTGAGTTTCGTTCTAATTTACATCGAGGAGCAAGCGCAATAACAGTAGAATTGACTCGACAAGAAGAAGACCTTTCCAGAAAAGTGGCGCGGGTCATCGGTTTGGAAGTAGCCGGTATTGATATTTTGCGCTCGCATCGCGGTCCACTCATCATGGAAGTCAACGCATCGCCAGGTTTGGAAGGCATCGAAATGACGACGGGCATTGACGTAGCAGGCAGTTTTATCAATTTGGTGGAAAGCAAAGTAGCAGAACTCAAACTTCTTCGAGTGTAAATTTTGTGATTTGTGATTTGTGATTTGAACTTACGCGCCCTCAGAACGTAATGGGAGCGCGGATTGGGCGGATTTTCGCAGATTTTTCTGCGATTTACATTGTTTAACATTTAGACTTTAAATTATAATTCACTTTAAATTTAAATTTTACCTCTTTGCAATTGCAGTAGAAGTGCAAAAAATCCGCGCGATCCGCTTAATCCGCGTCATCCGCGTTCCAATTATGGTATTGTGAGTAAGTAACGAGCGTAAGTTATAATTTACGAATTGCGGATTACGATTTATTATTGCACATTATTAAATAAATCGCAAAGCGCACCTTTATTTATGGCAATTTCTTCCCTGATTATCAATAACATATCGGTCAAACCGGGCAATTCGGAAGTCATCAAAATTCCGGTGGGTAGGCTGCCTTCTGGCAATCAAATTTTGGTGAAAGCCCACGTTTTTCACAGCAAAAGAAAAGGTCCGGTTGTATTGATATTGGGCGGCGTACACGGCGACGAAATCAACGGCGTAGAAATCGTGCGCCGCGCCGTGACCGACGGTATTTTTTACGACCTCGAACGCGGCAGCGTCATCGCTATTCCTATCCTAAATGTCTATGGTTTTATCAACTTCTCCCGCGACGTGACGGACGGTAAAGATGTGAATCGCAGTTTTCCCGGCAGTGCCAGTGGTTCGCTGGCTTCGCGCATCGCTCGTACGCTTACGCAAAAAATTTTGCCACATATTGACTTTGGCGTAGATTTTCATACCGGGGGTAAAAACTTGTATAATTTCCCACAAATCCGCTTCTCCCCTTCCGATAAACGCAGTCTGGAATTGGCGAAAGCCTTTGGTGCGCCTTACTTGATTGCCACGCCCACATTGACTCGGTCTTTGCGCAAAGCAGCCATGAGTGACGGCAAATCTATCATCGTTTTTGAAGGTGGCGAAACGCTCCGCTACGACGGTTTTTCGGTTCAAAAAGCACTCAAAGGTATCCGCCGCTTGCTGCATGCGCACGGGATGTTGGAAGAAAGTCCTCCACAAGAAGAATCGAGTCTCATTTTTCAAAAGTCCGGCTGGATGCGTGCGCCCAAAGGCGGTATGTTTCATTGGTATAAAAGTAGCGGGCTTCCCATTCAAAAAGGCGAACCGATTGGCATCATCAACGATCCATTTGGTTTGGAAGAATCCACGCTTTACGCGCCCCGCAACGGCTGCATCATCGGTCACAACAATGCACCCGTTGTCAATCAGGGCGACCCATTGTTTCATATTGCTTTTTGAAATTAGGGATTGGTGATTAGTGATCAGTGAAACGCACTTATCAATTGTAGCTGACGATTTATAAAAGTTTGACTTTTCGTGTTTTTATTCCTAATTTAATCCTTATTTTGAAGGTGAATAAGGGATACGTGGTTCGGGACGGACATCGGCAAATCAGCAAATCAACTCATTAGCACATTAAAATGGCGCATCCAAGATACATCCGCTGGCTCTACGAACAACTGCCCGAACTTACTGCAAAAGGCATCCTCAATAGGGAGCAAGAAACGCTCTTGCGCGAACATTACGGCGAAGTAGAAGAAAGACCTGCATTTAATGTAGGATTTTTGGTGGCGGGTACACTCGGCGCGTTGCTGATTGGCAGTGGCATTTTACTTATTTTTGCTTATAATTGGGAAGACCTTTCTAAAACTTGGCGCACCATATTGAGTTTTGCACCGCTCGTCATCGCTCAATTATTTTATGGCTATGCTTTTTTCTACCAACGAAAATATGCGGCTTGGACAGAAGGTACGTCGGCATTTTTGATGTTGATGGTGGCGGCATGTATCGCACTCATTAGTCAAACTTATCACATTTGGGGCGAACCAGAACATTTTTTATGGAATTGGCTCCTACTCAGTGTACCACTTATTTACTTGATGAACTCCAGTTTAGTCACGATTATTTATTTAATAGGTATTGCGTCGTGGACGATGCAAGTGCGCGGCTCGGATTCGGTTTGGTATTGGTTTTTATTAGCATTAGCGATTCCGCATTTTATTTATAATTGGCGAAAAAGGACACAGGCGATTCGGCGGGATGCGCTTGGCTGGGCATTGTCACTTACGCTTATTTTTGGCTGGTTTGGCACGATTGAAACGCGCTTGCCAGAATACAGTGTAGTGGGTACAATGATGTTGATTAGTGGATTTTATCTCTTAGGGCTTTTTCTTTTTCCGGGTCGAAATCGTTCCTTCGTGAGCCGTCCCTTGCAGACTTTCGCAGTGGTTTCCGCTTTTATTTTTCTTTTAATTTTGACCGACAATTACATTACAATTCCAGCTTTTGAATTGAATAAGGTTCTATTTGGTCACGATTACATGGCTTGGGCAGGTATTACTAATTTTATTATATTGCTTGTAATAACTGCAGGATATATTTATTTATTACTCGGTGATTTCAAAACAAGAAAAATAATTGACCATTTTGCAGCACTCTTACCTATGTTTGGAATAGCGGTTTTATTATTCAATCGAATGAACGCAGAGGTAGTGGCTATTCTACTGGCAAATGCGTACTTATTAGCTTGGGGCGTTTTTTACCTCATCAGCGGCATCCGCGAGCGGCGTATGGTGTGGGTCAACATTGGGATGTTTTTCATCCTCGCCTTAGCCACGCTTCGGTTTTTTGATACCAATTGGAGTTTATTGTTGAAAGGTGTGATTTTTGTATTATTGGGTGCCGGTTTTTTATTTGCAAATTTAATTTTGTCGAAGCGATTGAAATTGAAAACGCTTTAAATAAGATTAGGAAATCTTAGAGATGTCCTAACCTTAAAGCCGTTCTACCGAGTTCCGCCGCCCAGCACATTAAAACTCAAGCCCAAGAAATACCCCAATTCATACACGGTTTTAGTCGGCACGTTATTCGCTTGAGAGATGAACCTATCGCCCACTTCGTAGCCTTGCGCCAGCCGCTCCACGCGCGTACCCATGATGCCCGAAGTCACCACAATCCGCTCGCCGCGACCAATAATTAAACTTGGTCCAAGAAAAAAAGACGCAGACTGCACGCCACCCGAACTCACAATCGGCAAACCGATACCAAACGAACCGCCGAATGCCGTATTGCCAGCCGTTTGACCATAAAAATGAAAAAAGGAAGTCACAATCGGAAAAAAACTGTCTTTATCTTCCGAACGAATTGAGGAATCGCGTACAAAAAACGATTGCGGCTGACTGAATAATTGTCCAAAAGCCACGCCAATACTGGCATTCACTTTCAAGCCGCCAAAGATGGGTATCTCAATAGCAGTGAATTGCTGCGGGGTCACGGCAGTACGAGCAAGCGCAGCCTCCGTTGGGTTCATTTTTACCAGTAGCGATATTTGGTCACCCGTGGCGATGGTGCGGTACGTGCGCGAAAATGTGTTAGTAGCAATTTCTTCATACGTGCGCCAAAGCGCGGTAAGCCGCAACACGTCCGTATCGGCGGGCATCGTGGCTATGACTGCACTCAGGTCTTGTTCTACTTTATCATAACTTTTTTCCGTGTTATCCGCTTGTAAATACGCTTGCATGACGGGCGAGGTAAAACTGGTCAACGCTGGCTGCGTATCATACACTTCCAAAGAATCTTTGATACGAAAAAGAGAATTTTTAGTTTGATTGTATTGGTCGTGTTCCGATTTAATTTCGGTGAGTTTTTGATTGAGTTGGGCGCGGGTGTTGCCTTTTTGCATCAATGTGCTCAGGTTGATGTCACTTGGAGACTTTGCATCCAACACTTTTTCCAAATAATCTCGGCTTAATTTTTTAATCTGGTCTGGCGTTAAATTCGGGTCGTATCGCACGGCTTCTACTTCTTGGAGTACAATTGCTCGGATTTGGTGCGCCTCCAAAATAGACTGTGCATCCCGCTGTTTTGCTTGAATAGTGGTATCAATAGCGCGAATTTTTTCAAAACCCACACTAAACCGAGTGACCATGTCCGTAATTTGATTAAACGCGGTGCGGCTGATGCCTAAGTTGCTGCTAAATGAAGTAGGACCTCGTCCATTAGCGCCCTCTGTTCCTGCAAAGGTGAGTCCCTCGCCTAAACCGCGACCCCCTGTCAATCCTGCTAGTAAATTGCCTCCACCACCACTCAACGTCGGAAATAAACCCGTCAAACTTGTGGGCGAAGCGGCAGGCGGCGGCGCTATCACTTGATTTTCCGCCTCTACATTTGCTTTGTAAATATAGTTATTGAAATTTTCAACGTGTAAAAAAATGGTGCTACCCCGACGCACTTTCGGGCGACTGATTTCTTTTCCTTCTACTTCGTAGCGCAGGGTTTCGTTTTGGGTATTATAATAAATATGCAAGTCCTGCGCCGTAAGCACAGTGGTGAAAAATGTGAAGCAAGCAAACAGGGTAAAGTGTTTCATAGGAATCAATTAATAGATCGGTTTTTGGATTTTGTTTGATGTAATGCAAATATAATTTTTTTTACAGGAACCTACAATACCTTACGTGTTTTAGAGCGTTGAGTTTCAATTGTTTTGATAAAAAATTGGCAGTTGTGAAGCGAATTACTCGTTTCGTAAAATTGTATCCGTTTGCAAACTGTCTTGCGGTGGCGTGTAGGGCGTATCCTGTGGAACTTCGACTGGATTAGTAGGATAATCGTCTATTTGCGAGGAATTATTATTGATAGAAAAAAGAGCAACGGTCATTATCACTAAGACGCTTGCGGCAGCAGCCAGTACACCGATAAGGCTGCGCCGTTTGGGAGCGGGTACAATTGGAGGAGGGCTGTCAATGTTCTCTTCGGCGGGTGGCAAAACTCGAGGTACGACTGGGGCGGGTGACGGACTAAAAGGCCTTCTAGGCATGGAGCTTTGTATTTCTGGGGCGGGTGCCTGTGGCAGTAAGCTATCCACATTTTCATTGATTATTTTGCCTACTACGACACCGGTTGATTTGAATTCCAGTTCTTTTTCTGCTGCAACCACTGCCGTAATTTGAATATTTTCTTCATAGGTGAGATTGCGCAAGCGCTCTTTACCCAGTACGATTTCTATCACCGATATTTTTAGAACTAGCGGAAACGTACCTTCCAATAGCGGCTTGACATAAAAACACCACTCACTATAATCCCCTTTTTCTACAAATTGCTCTTCGTCGGAAATGCTGCGAATCGCAAATGGATGCGGCTCAGTCGGATCAATGAGTTCCACTTGCATGACTTCAGCGACGCGCACCGATTTGAGCACGACATCGTCCGTCAGCTCAATATTACGAATAATGCTTTCTTTTTCAAACGCCAAGCGAACCACACATTTTGTTTCCTTTTGCAAGGTCATTTGGGTGGGGATTTTGTACAATAGGCTTCCGGTTTTGGCGGCAGGCGTTCCGGCGACGGGCAATTCAAAGTCTGTCACTTGTAATCCGTTTATAAACAATAGTAAATCCGCTCGGATTTGATTGTACGACAGTTGTAAGTTTCCCTCGCTCATCGTGCCTTCGATGCGCTGGAGGTTGGCATCGTTGAGGCGGCTTTCGAGTAGCAGGAGCGCACTGAATTTGGAGGAGAAATCGGGTACGTGTTTTTTGAGTTCGGCAATCGTATCGGCGATGCTGTCCGGTACGAGGTAGCGGAGGGTGGATTGGAGGGCGTTGAGTGTGGTTTGGTTCATAGGTTTTATGAATTAGAGGTACGAAGTTAACCGTAGGAAGTGGGATTTCAAAATTTGGACGGTGAATAGCTGGATTGGAAACGTTTTAAAAATGAAGAACAGCTATGGAGACGGAGTTGCGTGAAGGATAGCAGCGGTATGCCACAGCGGGTTTGATAGATGGAATGGAGTGGCATAGGAGCGAATAGCCTGACCCCGCTGCCTGCCGTAAGTATGGCATATTTCTGAAGTACACCACATCTCGGCAGGCGGCAGGGACACGCCCTAAAAATTCACTTTTTTCACATCTCCACCGAGGGTCGTGCGTCGGTTGCGCTCGTTGGGGTCGCCTTTGTACTCCACGCTGCCGCCGAGGTTGGCATTAGCATCCAAAGTTTCATTGGCTACGACTTTTGCTTCGCCGCCGGTACCCGCACGCACGTAGGTTTCCTTGCAGATAAGATCGAAGGCGCGATACTGCCCGCCGGTGTAGGCTTGTGCTTTTTGGCTATTGGTTTCGCCGGTTAATTTCAAGATGCCGCCTTCCGCCGCAGTGCCTTCCAGCGTGTTGACTTTTAATTCCAAAGTGACTTGTGCGCCACTGCCAGCGCGGAGTTCGAGTGCATCGCTTTCTATAATTTGCGTCGCTTCTATTTTTGCTCCGGCATTGGCGCGGATGGTGTGGAGCGTTTTGTAATAAACGGTTATTTTAATTTTTGCATTTTTGTAAAAGATGGAATTGAGGAGGCTGAGTTTGAGTACGTTTTCTCGCACGCCGATGTTTAATTCGTCTTCCGGAATACCAAACGTTTCTACAACTGCTTTTTCTTCGTCACCTTTTTCCAAAGTAACTTCGATATTGCCGGTAACGGAAATCTCTTCGAAGGATTGGAGTTTGTAATCCGACTGCGCGAGTAGCGGGACGAAGAGACCAAGTGACCAAGTGACCAAAAGTGTGGTGATTGGGAATACTATTTTATTTTTCATGTTTTGAATCTTTTTGGAGAGGAGATGCTTTTTGGAGAGAACGTCCCCTATTAGCCTTACATTAAAAACGAAAAACCGCTTTGCAGTATTCAACTGAAAGCGGTTTTTCATTCTTGCTGTATTCAAGGAGTATAAATAAGGAGTCTGCAAGTTGCGGACTGCTTACTGCCTACTTTTTTAGTATCTTGGTTTGCTGTAACCGCCGCCACCACCGTAGCCGCCGCCTGAACCGCCACGATCACCGCCGCCGCCGTAGCCACCGCCTGAACCGCCGCGATCACCACCACCGCCGCCGTAGCCACCGCCACCACCGCGATTACCACCACCGCCGCCGCCGAAGCCGCCGCGTCCACCACCACCGCCGCCGCCGAAGCCGCCGCGTCCGCCACCACCACCACCGCCACGTTCTTCACGGGGTTCTGCTTTTTTTACTACGATCGTGCTGCCGTCCAATTCGCTGTCGTCCAATTCTTTAATTGCTTCGAGTGCTTCGTCGTCGTTCGCCATTTCTACAAAACCAAAACCTTTGGATTTGCCGGTAGTGTGATCGCTAATAACTTTTGCAGAATCCACTGCGCCAAAGGCTTCAAAAGCCGCTCTCAAGTCATCGCTCTGCGTGTCGAAATTTAATTTTGCAACAAAAATATTCATTAGAAAATAGTTAAAAAGTGAAAAAATGATTCTTACTGGACTTCAGGTAAGCGTAGCAGAGGATTCTTAGAATTTCGAGGAAAGGCAAAAAAAATCGGCTAAACTTAATACGTTCGACTTTGAATGTCAGACAGTTAGATGGTAGAAAAGCAGTGGACGGAAAAGCGTATAAATAGTTTGTCTATCGGCTGTGGCTCTATTATCTATGGTCTAATAAAAAAAGTATGCCACAAAAGTAATAGAAAAAATGATATTGCGCAACTTCTCTCCAAAAACGCTTCCTTTTATATAAGAAGATTATTTTTAATTCTACTTCCACACCACCGATTTTTTACGAAATTTGCCGGTTCATAACAGATTGAGGCGGAGATTAAGGTTAAGTTTTACGTTGCCTCAACCTTAGCCTCAACCTCAACCTCAACCTTAAAACAAAAAAACATGAGTCAACAGGCAGACTTGTTCAAAAAACTGACCGCCCACGCCAAGGAATACGGCTTTATTTTTCAATCCAGTGAGATTTATGATGGCTTGAGCGCAGTGTACGACTACGGTCCGTATGGTGTGGAGTTGAAAAATAACATCAAAGCGTACTGGTGGCAAGCGATGGTGCAGATGCACGAGAACATTGTCGGGCTGGATGCTGCGATATTTATGCACCCCAAAACTTGGAAAGCCTCTGGTCACGTAGATGCCTTCAACGACCCGATGTTGGACAATAAAGACACCAAAAAACGATACCGTGCCGACCAACTTGTAGAAGGTTACATGGAGAAGCTCGAGGACAAGATAAATAAAGAAGTAGAAAAAGCGCAGAAGCGTTTTGGAGAATCTTTTGATGAAACGATGTTTCGTGCCACGAATGAGCGGGTGATGAAATACAAGGACGAGTACGAAAAAGTGCGCGTGGCACTGGCAGAAGCGATGAGCGCAGGCGATATGCCAGGTTTGAAAACTTTGATTGACGAACTCGAAATCGGCGACCCAGAAGGCGGCTCTCGCAATTGGACAGAAGTGCGTCAGTTCAACTTGATGTTTAACACGCAGTTAGGAAATATTGCAGGTGAAGAAACCAAATTGTACTTGAGACCAGAAACGGCGCAAGGTATTTTTGTTAATTTTTTGAATGTGCAGAAAAGTACGCGGCAGAAAGTGCCGTTTGGGATAGCGCAGATTGGAAAAGCGTTTCGGAATGAAATTGTGGCGCGGCAGTTTATTTTTAGAATGCGCGAGTTTGAACAGATGGAAATGCAGTTTTTCATCAAGCCAGGCACGGAGATGGAATGGTACAATCACTGGAAACAAACGCGCATGAATTGGCATCTTGCCATCGGCACGCCGCCCGAAAAGTTACGTTTTAAAGACCACGACAACCTCGCTCATTACGCCAACGCTGCCGTGGATATTCAGTTTGAATTTCCGTTTGGCTTTCGAGAATTAGAAGGGATTCACTCGCGGACCAATTTTGATTTGACCAGCCATCAGGAATTATCAGGTAAAAAATTGCAATATTTCGACCCCGAATTAAATGAAAGCTACGTGCCATTTGTGGTGGAAACCTCAGTGGGTTGTGACCGGATGTTTTTGGCAATGTTGAGTAATAATTTGGTAGACGAAACCGTACCCGATGCACAAGGCGAAGATTCGACTCGAACGGTTTTAAAACTGCATCCTGCGCTCGCGCCGGTAAAGTGCGCCGTGTTGCCATTGTTAAAAAATAAAGAAGAATTGACGAGCAAAGCGCGCGAAGTGGTGGATAAATTGAAATTTTCTTTCCTCACCCAATATGATGAAAAAGACGCGATTGGTCGCCGCTACCGCCGTCAGGATGCGATTGGTACGCCTTACTGTGTGACGATTGATTTTGAAACGCTGGAAAATAATACCGTCACTATTCGGGAACGGGATAGCATGAAGCAAGAGCGCGTGGCGATTGAAAAAGTGGAGGAAATAGTAAGTGAAAAAGTGGATATGAAGGGGTTGTTGAGGGGGTGATAGGAGGATGGGAGGATAGGGTGATTCTCTAAATACGTCATCTCTGCAGTTAAAAAATTAATTTTAAACTTTACTTTCTATCAAAATTGTAGTACATTTGCAGTCGTTTTTAAAAGAAATGTAAGCAGCCATGAAAAAAGGTATTCATCCTGAGAATTATAGACTGGTGGTTTTCAAAGACTTTTCGAGTGACGAATCGTTCCTTTCGCGCTCTTGTGCGCCTACCAGAGAAACCATCGTGTGGGAAGACGGCAAGGAGTATCCAATGATAAAGTTGGAAATTTCCTCTACCTCGCACCCATTCTTTACCGGTAAAATGAAATTTGTAGACACAGCGGGTCGAATTGACAAATTCAATAAGAAATTTTCTAAGTTCGCTAAGAACCCAGAATAAGGTTGTCCCAAAAAGACAGCAAGGAAGTCCCTCTCATCCGTTGATTGGGACTTTTTTGTATTTTGCGCTTTTAAACACGCCCAAATCCATTGAAATAAGTGCAGAAGCATTTCTATTTTAACCGTAGAGGCGCAGAGAACGCAGAGCCAACGGTACTTGCTTTACGAAAGAAATATGATTTGATATTGCTTAATCACTTAAGTAATTTGACCTAAATAATTGCCCCTATTTAATGCACTATTAGTTGCTTATCAAAGCATTAGGTTGTGGTCAATGGTCAATCATAAATTGTCAATCACTTAGCCTACATTTTTTATGGCAAATATTATTTTGTTTGACAACGAAGTCAGAGAACACTTACTACCGTTTACCTACATCCGTCCGGTTTGTGAAATCCGCGTCGGCATCCTCACCATCCGCGAAAAGTGGGAACGCTGGCTCAACGCGCCTGCTTTTTACATCACCCAAGATTATTTGGCAGGAAAGTTTCCGATCGAATATGAAGACGACAATTATCTGATTAATGGCTCCGTGTTGCCTTCCGAACAACTGTGCCGCCTCATCAAACAAATGGAAGTAGGCGAAGCTTTTTTAACTGAAAATGGAGAAGAGCTAATTGCAGCGCGATTGGATGGCGACCAAATGGATAACCTGATTCAAGATGAGGATTTTGGGGAGTTGAATGGCTTTGATTTAGAAAACACGAACTATTTGAAAATCAATCGCTTGTGGGATATTTTTAAACATAATAACGAAGCACTGCGAGATGATTTTAAATTGCTAACGGAAGGGCGAACATCCCAGCCTCTGAGTGCTACGAATCGTTGCATCGGCGAAGAAAATATTTTTTTAGAAGAAGGCGCAAAAGTCGAATTTTCTACTTTGAATGCTACAACGGGTCCCATTTACATCGGCAAAAATGCAGAAATTATGGAAGGCTGCCTCGTGCGCGGCGGCTTGGCAATGGGCGAAGGCGCGATTTTAAAAATGGGTGCTAAAATATATGGCGCGACCACGATTGGTCCGTATTCTAAAATAGGCGGCGAGGTCAATAATTCGGTCATTTTTGGATATTCTAACAAAGCGCATGACGGTTTTCTTGGCAATTCCGTGCTCGGCGAATGGTGCAATCTGGGCGCAGACACCAACACTTCCAACCTAAAAAACAACTACGAAGAAGTAAAACTCTGGAATTATCCGACCGAAAAATTTGTACCTACCGGACAGCAATTCTGCGGGTTAATGATGGGCGACCATTCTAAAAGTGGCATCAACACGATGTTCAACACGGGCACGGTCGTCGGCATTTGTGCCAATGTTTTTGGCGAAGGTTATCCGCGCAATTTTGTTCCGTCTTTCGCATGGGGCGGTCCCAGCGGCTACCAAACTTTTCGTATCGAAAAAGCGTATGAGACGATGGAGCGGGTGCTGGCGCGGCGCGGCATGGACTTTGATGTGCAAGACCGTATTATTCTGCTGCGCGTGTATGAAGATTCGCAGAAATATCGAGTTTGGGAGAAGTGATTAAATTGTGTTTAGGTGCGTAAGTGTTCATGTGTTCATGTGCCCTTCTGAACGTGAACACATGAACACATAAGTACATGAACACACAAATACCCACCTGGAAAAGATGGCTGAGTCACATCGCTGAAATCCACATCGAAAGCGCTTCGAGCGAATACAATCCGCATTTGTATGTGAGTCTGCGGCGCGGGCGTTATCAGTTGAGTACGAAGGGTGCTATTTATTCCTACGCAGATTTATATGATAATTTTGTAAAAGCATTTCAACGAATGGACCTCGACCGGTTGTCGGGAAAGGAAGTGCTGATATTGGGTTTGGGATTGGGAAGTATTCCTTATATCCTAGAAAAGATGATGCGTAAGCAATTCTATTACACCGCAGTAGAAATAGATGAGGTGGTAGTAGATTTGGCAAATCGGTATACTTTGGAATATTTAAACTCCAGTGTAGAAGTGTTGGTCGCAGATGCGTATGCTTTTGTAATGCAAACCGAACAGCAGTTCGACCTGATTTGTATGGATGTTTTTATAGATGTCACCGTTCCGTCTCCGTTTGAAGAGCGTGATTTTTTAGAAGCATTGAAAGAAAGCCTGACAGAAGGCGGTATTTTATTGTATAATCGGTTGACCGCGCATACCTTAGATAGAGAAAAATCGAAAACGTTTTTTAAAAAAGAGTTTTTGCCAATCTTCCCCCATGGGAAATACTTAGATGTAGAGGGAAATTGGATTTTATTGAATGAGAAGGGAATTTTGAAGAAGTTGGAATGATGGAATATTGGAATATTTTCGTATCTAAAATCACCCCATTCCCCTATCACCCCGTCACCCTTTTTCACTACTTTTGCCCACAAAAAAATGTTGATTAATCTACTTAGTGATACCGTCACCAAGCCCACGCTGGGTATGTTGCAAGCCATGTTTCAAGCAGAAGTGGGCGACGACGTGTTTGGCGAAGACCCAACGGTGAATGCCCTCGAAGCCAAAGCTGCCGCGCTTTTCGGTAAAGAAGCTGCTCTTTTTTGTCCGAGTGGTACGATGACGAATCAGATTGCTTTGAAAGTGCACACGCAGCCGCTCGATGAAGTTATTTGCGATGAATATTCGCATATTTACCAATATGAAGTGGGCGGTTATGCTTTCCATTCCGGCATCGGTATCAATTTGATAAAAGGGACGAATGGTAAAATTACGGCGGAACAAGTGGCGGCAGCGATTAAATTGGATTATGATTGGTTGCCAAAAAGCAGTCTGGTTGTGCTGGAAAATACGGCTAATAAAGGAGGCGGAAGTTATTACACGTTAGATGAAATACGACCAATCCATGATTTGTGTAAAGAACGGGATTTAAAATTACATCTCGATGGTGCTCGTATTTTCAATGCGCTGGTAGAAACGGGTGAGGCGACACAAGCCGTTGGTACTTTATTCGACAGTATTTCCATTTGTTTATCTAAAGGTTTAGGAACGCCCGTTGGTTCGGTTTTAATTGGTAATCAAGTATTTATAAAAAAATCACGCCGCGTCCGTAAAGTGATGGGCGGTGGAATGCGACAGGCGGGTTACTTAGCAGCAGCAGGAATTTATGCCTTAGATAATCATGTTCAGCGTTTGAAAGAAGATAATAATCGGGCTAAACAGATTGCACAAGTTTTGCAAACATTACATTACGTATCAAACGTTCGTCCCGTTCAAACCAATATTTTAATTTTTGATGTAAATTCGCCTTACACAGCCGCTACCTATTTAGAAAAATTATTACAACATGATATTAAAGCCACTGCATTTGGACCGCAAACCATTCGCTTTGTAACGCATTTAGACTTTACAGAAGAAATGTTGGAAAAAGTGTTAAAGGTGATTGGTGATTGGTGATTGGTGATTGGTGATTGGTGAATTGTGAATTGTGATTGGTGAATTGTGATTGGTGAATTGTGATTGGTGAATTGTGAATATAGCGTCTTTACAAAGAATTGAGTGCCAAATACCCAATAACGGATAACAATTGTTAACTTGCGGAATTCCAATGATTTAAACTTTAAGTAAGCGACGAATGACTGGCTTCGATAATTTTTTCAAATCCGCTTTTACGGTGGATAATGTTATTTTTGGTTTTGACGAAGGCGATTTAAAAGTGCTGCTCATCAAACGCGGCGAGGAGCCACACATCGGCAAATGGGCGCTTCCGGGTTACTTTGTGTACTCCGAAGAAGACTTGGACAGTGCTGCGGCGCGGGTTTTGAAGGAATTAACCGGCTTGAGTAAAGTGTATTTGGAGCAAGTGAAGACCTTTGGTCGGGTCGGTCGGCACTCGTTTGGGCGCGTCATTACCGTTGCTTATTTTTCATTGCTCAAAATTAGCGATTATAGTCTGCAAGCGGCTTCCATCGCGCAGAAAGCACAGTGGCACTCGGTTTCTAAAACGAAAGAGTTGGCATTTGACCATAATGAAATCTTAGATGCGTGTTTTCAACGCTTAAAAAGATTGGTACGGGTGCGCCCTGTTGGGTTTGAACTACTGCCTCCTAAATTTACACTCACCGACTTGCAACATTTATACGAAGCTATTCTTGAAACTGACCTTGATAAACGCAATTTTCGTAAGAAAATCCTCTCGATGAATCTGCTCGTAGACCTCGATGAAACGCAGGAAGGCGTAGCCCACCGCCCTGCAAAACTCTACCGCTTTGACTCCCGCAAATACCAACAATTTCAAGCAGAAGGATTCAATTTTGAATTGAAAGAAAGCAAACGAAAAGACCGAAAACATTTAAAAGTAGATATGTGATTGGTGATTGGTGATTGGTGATTGGTGAATAGTGATTGGTGATTGGTGAATAGTGATTGGTGAATAGTGAATATCGACTAATTATAAATCACTATTCACCGATCCCATTTCACAATTCTTCTCCTTTTGAATTATAAAACTGAATAGTTAAGCGATTTCCATACATTTGGCGATAAGAAGCTATCAAATTCTTCAACTTAATTTCCTCCTCTTGAAAACTAAATAGAAAAGGTTTTGACAACGCCGTTTGTCCATTTACTGTAATTTGTCGGTCGGAAGTTATAATAAAATGTCCATAATAACCGGAGCGATAGGTATCAGGAGCTTTACTTATATTTTTTAAATCATTTACAAATTGAGTCGCAATGGTCTGGTCTGCTGCTTGTTGATATGCTGCATAGCCCCAAATTGCTCCATCCGGCACGCGCACCAACTCTTTTCGGCGCATCACAATTCCTTTATTTTCTATATCAACTGTATAATTATCGTCATTCACGATGATTTGCCCTGTGTTCGATACCGTATTTTTTAAATCAATATTAAAACTATATAATCCATTTGGCAAGCTACCTGTATTCACATCTGCTTTTGCGGCAGCCTCGCCCGGCAAGCAATCCAAAGGTATAATAATGCTGTTAAGCCCAATTTTCAAGCGGTTCCCATCTTTTGAAAACTGATAATCAATGCGATAATTGAGGCATTTTTCGGATTTGATAGACTCGATTTTTACCACGAGTTCTCTGCCATACAATCCATCTAAATTCTCCCACAAGTCTACAAAAAATTCATCCTCGACCTCGGAAACGATAATGGCATCGTCCAGCGAAGAAAAATCACAACTCAGGGTGCAAAACGTCAATAGCAAGTAGCACAAGTGCTTCCAAGTAAAACTTCTCCTCATTTTTCTGATTTTTTAGTAGGTGTTCTAAAAGGTAGAACGGTGTAACGAGTTAAATGCTGCCTATCCGCTCCAATTTCAGAATTTTTTTTGTGAAATATAGGGGACAGGCAGTGTATTTTGCATCTTTTTGTAACCGGACTGTTCAACGACTCGTCTGGCTAAAGCACCGGTTCGTCCATTATTTTCTAATTCATTTAAATAATATTGTTGCTTTGAGTAATTGAGCATATTTAAAATTATAAATATTTTTTTTAACAAGTTGATTGTCAACGTTTTGGGGGGCTGTAAACTGCAAACTGAAAACTGCTAACTGACTTACAAGCACCCGAATAGCAAAAATCTATGATACGACTGAACCAGATACGCAAATCGTATCGCACCGACTATACGCAACTCGAAGTGTTGAAAGGCATTGATGTGGAAATAGCAGCCGGCGAAATGGTGGCTATCATGGGTTCTTCCGGCTCCGGCAAATCCACACTGCTCAATATTCTCGGTATTTTGGACGAGTATGACACGGGCGATTATTACCTCGACAATACGCTCATCAAAGACTTAACACAAACACAATCAGCACATTATCGCAATCGCTTTCTCGGTTTTGTATTTCAATCGTTCAATTTGTTGGCTTTTAAAACGGCGTGGGAAAACGTAGCCTTACCGCTTTATTATCAAAAAGTAGAGCGCAAACGCCGACAAGAAATGGCGATGGACTACCTCGAAAAAGTGGGTTTGCGCGATTGGGCGCATCATTATCCGAATCAAATGTCTGGCGGGCAGCAGCAGCGCGTTGCTATTGCACGAGCACTCATTTCACAACCCAAAGTCATCCTCGCCGACGAACCGACCGGTGCATTGGACAGTAAAACTTCCTACGAAGTAATGGAATTATTTAAAAATGTAAATAATGAAGGCATTACCGTCATCATTGTAACCCACGAAAATGATATTGCTCAAATGGCGAATCGGACGATACGATTGAAGGATGGGATGATTGAGAGCGGAGGATGGGAAGATAGGAGGATTCAAAAAAAGCTACTAAATACTAAATAATGCGAATATCGGGTTAACCCCGACGGGGTAATATATTTATAGACAATTGACAATCAACGGGTTTTGAACCCCCACAGGGTGACACATTATACGTAAATAGTGTCACCCCGCTGGGGTTCAAAGTAAATTTTGTCGTTTTTTTTATAAATATGCCACCCCGTCGGGGTTAATTCCATTCATTTGAAGGAGTTTTTGACCATTTTTAACCCGATATTCGCATAAATACTAAATACCACTATGTTCGACTTTGATAAATGGCAAGAAATATTTAGTTCGATACGGCGGCATAAACTGCGTACGACGCTGACCGCGCTAGGCGTGTTTTGGGGTATTTTTATGCTGGTGCTTCTGCTGGGTGCAGGTAATGGATTGCAAAATGGGGTAGAACATGAGTTTCGGGATGATGCGACCAATAGTATTTTCATCCGGCGCGGCACGACTTCTATGGCTTTTAATGGCTTGGCAAAAGGCAGAGAAATTATATTTAATAACTCCGACTTTAATTATTTACAAAATGAATATAAAGAAATTGACCACTTAGCGGGAAGATTCTACTTTTCTGGCGACCAAACGATTTCCTATGGTAAGAAAAAACTCTCGTTTCCAGTGAATTCCGTGCATCCTGACCATCAATATTTGGAGAATTCGATTATGATACAAGGTCGTTACATCAATCAAGTAGATATTAATGAATTTAGAAAAGTAGCGGTTATCGGTCGGGTTGTAAAAAAAGATATTTTTGGAGAAGACGAGGCAATTGGCAAAGAAATTAATATCGGTGGTATCGTGTACAAAGTCGTGGGCGTGTACGAAGATACGGGAGCCGAAGATGAAATGCGCGTCATTTACCTGCCCATTTCTACTTCGCAAAAAGTGTATTCCGGCAAAGGAGACATTCACCATTTAATGTTCACCACGGGCGATTTGCCGCTGGATAAAATGAAAGAATTGGAAGAACGGATTCGCCAAGATTTTGCAGTACGCCACCAATTTGACCCAAAAGACCAGCGTGCGGTTCACATTTTCAATCTGGCAGAAGAATTTCAACAATTTCAACAATTATTCGGCGCGATTCAAATTTTTGTCTGGTTTGTAGGCATCGGAACGCTTTTCGCAGGGGTCATTGGAGTCAGTAACATTATGCTCATCGTGGTGCGCGACCGTACGAAGGAAATTGGCATTCGCAAGGCACTCGGCGCTACACCCTATTCAATTGTGTCCATGATTATTCAGGAATCTATTTTTATAACGGCTATTGCAGGATACTTAGGTTTACTGGCAGGCACAGGAATCATTGCATTGTTGGGTTCGATGGAAGTAGAATTTTTTCGCAATCCGCGCGTAGATTTTGGTGTGGCAGCGATTGCCACGTTGGTGCTGGTAGTCGCGGGTGCATTGGCAGGACTCATGCCGGCAGTGCAAGCGGCGCGGATAAATCCGGTGATTGCGATGAAAACGGATTAGGAGATGCCAGATGCCAGACCCGACAGAACACTGATTTTTTATGATAATTATGATTTTTATGTAAAGAAACATTTAGAATCATAAAAATCGTAATTATCAGTGTCCCATTGACTAAGGGCAACTCAACCTCAACCTCAACTTAAAGAAATGTTTGACAAAGACGTTTGGCAGGAAATATTTGCGACGATGCTGAAGCACAAAATGCGTACCGGCTTGACCGCACTTGGCGTATTTTGGGGCATTTTTATGTTGGTATTCGTGCTGGGTATGGGCAAAGGTCTAGAGAATGGAGTGTTTCGAGGCTTTGGAAATCGCGCCAAAAACGTGATGTACGTGTGGCCCGAACGCACGGCGCAACCTTACAAAGGTTTTCAACCGGGACGCGTACCCAATTTTAAATTGGACGATATTATAGCGATTAAAAATAATATTAAACAGGTCGAATTTATCGCGCCGCGGCACACGCTGCCTGCTTCTGCCGTGAGTTATAGAGAAAAAACAGATAAATACCAAATACGGGGTGAGCTGAGTGACATGATTAAAATCGAGGCTTTGAAAGTGTACGAAGGGCGGTATGTGAATGAAAATGACGTGGCGGAAAGTCGAAAAATTGCCGTTTTAGGCATTCGCACAAAAGAAGTTTTATTTGGAAATCAAACTTGTGTCGGTAAATATATTCGCATTCGCGGAGTAGAATTTTTGGTAGTGGGCGTTTTCGGACCGATGCAAATCAAGCCGTGGACCGAAGACGATATGGAAGCGGTCGTCATTCCACTCACCTGTATGCAGCGCACGTTTGGCACGGGTGGCGAGGTGGATTATTTTGCGTGCACTGCCGCTGCAGATGTGAAGGTGAGCGAAATGGAGCCGTTGGTAAAAGGGTTGTTAAAAGAACGACATCATGTCGCGCCGGACGACCCGCAGGGCATCGGCGGATTTAATCTCGAAGCGGAATTTCAAAGTGTAAAGACCTTATTTACAGGCATTTCTGTGTTTTTATGGTTTGTAGGAATTGGCACGCTGCTGGCTGGAATTGTAGGTGTGAGTAATATCATGTTGATCGTTGTAAAAGAGCGTACGAAAGAAATTGGTATTAGGAAAGCGCTCGGCGCTACGCCAAATTCTATTATCAATATGATTTTATTAGAATCGGTTTTTATTACTTCTTTTTCGGGTTATTTAGGTTTGATTGCAGGAACGGCGGTTATCGGTGGTATTAATTACATTATGCTGGTGAATAATATAGAATCCGAAAATTTTTATAATCCACAAGTGAATATGACGATTGGGTTGGGCGCGGTTATTTTACTTATTATTTCTGGCGCGGTTGCAGGGTTGATTCCGGCATTACAAGCTTCACGGGTGAATCCGGTGGTGGCGTTGAAGGACGAGTGATTGAGGTTGAGGTCAAGGTTGAGAGGGTTTAGGAGGTGAGGTTGAGTTCCCTCAATACTTGGCTCACTTGTTTTTTAATTTTTTCTAACGATAAGGAATTCATGGCGCGCGCGCATATAATAAAAATTGGAACGCGGATTTTTGCGGATTTTTTGTTTGATTTTACTATTCTATTATTACTTGAAGACGCTAGTTTGATATGATAAATATTAGCATGGAAATTAAAATTTTACAGGGTTAATTTAGAAAATGAGTTCCGCGTGAATCCGCTCAATTCGCGTCATCCGCGTTCCAATTATGCAATAAGGGCGCATAACAGGCGTGAGTAAACAATAAAAGCTAAATCACAACAAAGAGAAAAACTAAACCTTTCTTAACGATTAAAAAAATGAAAAATGAATAAAGGTTGTCTTATCGGTGTGGGTGCATTTTTACTGATTGCGACGGTTGGGTTAGGAATTTATTTTTACAATCAAAGTAAAAAAACGCCCGAAAATTTTGATACGGAGAAGCCCATCGTCATGGATATTATAAAGAAAACAGTGGCTACGGGTGCTGTAAAACCACGTTTGGAAGTGCTCATAAAACCACAAGTGTCTGGTATTGTGGAAGAACTGTATGTGGAAGCTGGTAATATGATTAAAAAAGGGCAGCCGATTGCTAAAATAAAGTTGATTCCCAGTGAAATGAATGTCAACTCGGCGCAATCGAGTGTAGAATTATCTCGCATTCGATTGCAAGATGCACAGCGAGAATTGCAACGTCAACGTGACGTGAGCAAAAGAAGTTTGGACGTAGAAGGTGCTCGTGTCAATTATGAAAACGCTAAACGAGAAGAAGAGCGCCAGCGCAATTTGTTTGATGAAGGCGTGATTTCGGAGCAGGAATACAATCGGTTTAAAGTGGATTTGAATTTGCGCAAAGCAGAATTTGAAAATTCTCAAATCGTTTCCGGTAATAGTATCAAGCAATTACAAACTAATGTAAGCATTGCCCAGCAGGAATTACAAGCCGCAGTGAATAACTTGCAACTTTTGCGCGAGGGCGCGTCCCGCAATTCTAAACAGGTAGCAAACATTGTGGTCTCCACGATTGACGGGATGGTGCTGGATGTGCCGGTGAAAGAAGGAACGTCGGTGATTGAGCGAAATAATTTCAATGAAGGGACGAGCATCGCGATTGTGGCGGATATGAATTCGCTTATTTTTGAAGGCAAAGTGGATGAAGCAGATGTGGGCAAACTTCGCGAAGGAATGCCACTAGAATTGACGATTGGCGCTATTGAAGACAAAAAATTTGATGCCGCGTTAGAATATATCGCTCCAAAAGGCGAAACCGAAGAAGGAACGGTGAAATTTCAAGTGCGTGCTGCCATTAAGCCAAATAAGGAAATATTTCTGCGTGCAGGTTACAGCGCGAATGCTGATATTATTCTCGACCGCCGGAAAGGCGTAGTAGCTATCAAAGAGCGCGATGTGACGTTTGAAAAAGAAAAAGCATTTATTGAAGTAAAAACCGGCGACCGACAATTTGAGAAAAAAGCGGTGAAACTGGGCTTGTCCGATGGTATTCAGGTGGAAGTGCTGAGTGGTGTGGATACGACGATGCAGGTGCGCGTGATGAAGCAATCGTAATATTACATTAAATCATTAGTCAGCCAACTCCCCCTTCGGGGGATTAAGGGGGAGTCGGCTGACCACTGGTATCTTTACACCAATTCCAACTCCTCCCGATGTTCGTATAATGCTGCAATAATAAAATCAATCAACTTTTTCAGTTCCCAGCCTAAGAGCTCCGCGCCTTTTTGCACTTCATCACGGTCAACAGTGGCTGCGAATCCTTTGGTTTTCAACTTTTTAATCACCGAATCGGCAGTCATACCCTCGATTTTAGTAGGACGCATAAGGCTCGCAGCAATTATAAAACCAGTCAATTCATCTGCCGCTACGATGCACTTATCGAGTAAAGATTCGCGTGGCACATTCCATTTGGTATAATGTCCTTGTATGGCGTGGGCAATTTCGGGTTCTCCCATTTCTTCCAAACGCGCTACAATCACTGCTGGATGTTGGTCTGGATATTTTTCATAATCGGCATCGTGTAGCAAACCGGTGACCGCGTATTGTTCTGCGTCTTCGCCCAATTGTTTTGCCAGTGCTTCCATTACAATAGAAACACTGCGTGCATGGCGTAGGAGCGACGCGGTCTCGGTCATTTCAGTCAGTAATTCGTAGGCTTTTTCTCTCGTCAGCATCTAGCTTTATTTTTGTAATCTTCGAAAATAGAAAAATTCTGTCAGATCTTTTAAAATATGCACTCAAGGAGTTTTTTTGAAAGATTTGTATCTTGTGATTTAAATGGAAAATACAGAATTTACAGAAACGGCAGCGCTTATTGCGCGAGATTTTGAGATGGAGATTGGGGAGGAGACGCTTACAGAAGAAGCCTTACTACAAGTGCTGGCAGATCACATCGCGTATTGGATTGACCACAAATTGGAATTTTTATTGAGCCTGATGTATCGCTTGGATATTGACGAACGCAAAGTGAATGCAGCACTTTCGCCTTATGCGGAGGAACCGGCGAATCTGAGTATCGCTCGTTTGGTGTTGGAACGCCAGAAGCAGCGCATTTTTACAAAAAAATATTACAAGCAACAAAATTCGGATAATTGGAATTGGGACGAGTAGGTGCACACCTCAACCTCACAAACAACAAAATTCAAATAATTGGAATTGAGCGAATGATTAGGTGTAGCACACTTTCAAAGTGCCCCACACCTCAATCTTAACCTCAATATTTATTAAAATAAAAGCTCTTCGGTTCTGCATTTACGAGCGTGCCAGCTACGCAGAGCGTTTGCTCCAGCACCATTTCGTCCATGCCTAAATGCTTAATCGTAGCGACATGCATCATTGCCTGACCGTCGCACAATGCCTTGCTTTTCATCAACAACTGTGCGCCATCTTCGGAAAGCGACCAAGTGCCTTGCTCTTCCACCTGTACTTCCGCGCCGCCCAGCGTTTTGGTGTACGTGCCGTCTGCGCGAAACTGGTATTTTAAGGAGCGACCGTTCGTATCGCGTCCGGTTTTTTCATCTTCCAGCATAAAATGGGGGCTTTCCCATTTGCCAACTAAAGTGGTACGCGTTTTACTTAAATTGGCGGCTTCTGCCGAATCTTTGGCATCCGTTTCAACAGCCGTGTCTTTTGCCAAAGAATGTTCGGCGAAAGAATCCACTTCCGTCAATTGTCCTGCCTGCAATGTTGTAAAACTACTCAGAATTACTAAAAAAATCATGCTAACAACACACATTTCAATTTGGTGTCTCATGGGTGAAAATTTTTGTAAAGTCGGGTTAAATAATCAATTCACAAAGGAAACAATATTTTGTTTGGTTTGGTGCGCATTTTTAAGTAAATTTTGTGTTAATTATAACTGGTAATTGCCTCCAGACCAATTTTTATTTTTTATGACTGTCCTTTCTTTAAAAGACAGAATTTAATTTCAAAGGATGCAAGAAAGCTGCAATGATTAAAATTTAAAAAAGTGTTAAAGTTTCTGTTGCATTCAACTATCTAATAGACTACTATTTTGCAAAGATTGTTACACAAAGCCTGTTTGATTTCGATTGTTGTATCTTTATATCCGACCAAACGCAGAAAAATGCTAATAAAGACGCGCGGGATTGTTTTGAAAACCATCAAATATGGCGAAACGAGCATCATAGCAGACGTGTACACGGAGGAAAAGGGTTTGCGCAAATACATCATCAATGGCGTACGCACTAAAAAAGCACGTTTTCATGCTTCGCTTTTTCAAGTCATGTCGCTGCTGGATTTGGTGGCGTACCACCGCGAAGACCGAGATTTAAATCATATAAAAGAAATTCAATCCGCGTATGTGTATCATTCTTTGCCTTTTGAAATAGGAAAAAGTGGGCTGGCTTTATTTATGGCAGAAATTATTCGAAAAACCGTTCGGGAGTCAGAAGAGAATCGCCCTCTATTTGAATTTTTGTATGATAATTTTGTCTTTTTGGATGAAACGACGCAGCCGGTACGCAACGTACACCTTCACTTTCTGATAGAATTGAGTGCTTTTTTAGGATTTATGCCTTCCGGCGAATTTAGTTTGGATACTCCGTTTTTCGATCTACAGGAAGGAATGTTTGTAGCAGATATTTCTAATCATGCGCACTATTTGGATGAGCAACTCAGTGCTGTCTTACAAGATTTATTGAATCATCCCATCGCGCAATGCCACGATGTAGAAATGACTGGTAGTCAACGCCGTACACTTTTGAAATATTTATTGGATTATTACAAATTGCACATGGATTTTATGCCGGATATAAATTCGCACGAGGTGCTGCATGAGGTTTTGAATGACTAAAAAGTTTGGAGGTTTGAAGTTTGGGGTTTGGAATTTTGTACATCCTGTCCTCCAATCCTCCCATCCTCCCATTGAAAACCAAGGGCTCTGCCGCAAGCGACAAAGCCCTAAAGTGTAATCTTTATATTACCAACGAATTACATCATCGGAATCGTCAACTCCTGACCCGCTTCAATATGGTCCGCATCCTTCAAAATACCACGATTGGCTTCAAAGATTTGGTCATACTTCTTCATGTCTTTGTAATAGTGGTCGGCGATTTTGGACAAGCTCTCACCAGATTTTACAGTGTGCTTGGTGTAATACGAGGTGTTGGACACCGTGATGTCCGCCATCAAATCGGTTGGTTGTTCGCCGCCGATGCGCTTGATTTCGTCCCAAAGTTGGTCTTTTTCGTACTGTGTTTCTACCGTACCATGTACGTGCAGTTTGCCATCTTTTTCTTCTACTTGTACACTTTGCATACCCAAGCGGTTGCCAAGGTCAAGAACGGATTGGTATCTCTGTTGTGCAGACATAAAAATGTGGTTTTAAGTTTATAAAAAAATAATGCCCTTTAGACGTAGAGCCTTCTATAAAGTCACAACGTAAATGAACGAAAATGTGCGCAAGGAGAAAAATTTTTTCCGTTATGTGTATGTGAATTTTTTAGTTAGTGCATGGACAAAAAGCGGTTGAAAGTTGATTGAGTACAAAATTTTAAGTATTTTTGAACAATTAAATGCCTCAAATATGCTGGTTTTTCAAGATATGGAAATCTATCAAATCGCTGACGATTTATCGGAAGACGAGTTTTTTGAATTCTGCGTTGCCAATCGTGATTTGCGTATTGAAAGAGACCCCGATAAAAAAATTATTATTATGGCTCCAGTTGGTTCAGAATCAGGCTTTTATGAAGGTGAAGCATTTGGAGAGCTTCGCAGTTGGAATGTTACTTCGTCGGAGGGTGTTACGCTTAGCCCTTCTGCTGGTTTTAAATTGCCCAATGGCGCGACTCGTGCCGCCGATGCAACCTGGATTAGTTTGGAGCGCTGGGAAGCATTAACACCGGAACAAAAAAAGAAGTTTTTACCCATTACACCCGATTTTGCGATTGAAATCCGCTCGGAAACCGATAAATTGAAAAAATTGAAAGCTAAAATGCAAGAATGGATTGAGAATGGCGTACGATTGGCATGGTTGATTGACCCAATTGAACAAAAGACCCACATTTATCGGGCAGATGGTTCGATTGAAATTTTAGAAGGTTTTGAGCGCGAATTGTCCGGTGAAGGTGTATTAAAAGGTTTTATATTTGATTTGCGATTGCTGCGTTTGCCTTGAAAAATTTTCCCGTTTCTCCATCAAACCAGGTCTTTGTACTTAGCTGCCCAAAATTGCAGAGAATCCCACTATTGCTGAATTGAAACAATTAGCCGCAGAGAATCTTGAACCTATCTTGCAGCGTTTGTCTGAAAAAATTGATAAGCAGAATACAAACAATATTAATCTTTTATTAA
>Ga0163154_10001004_pt1 | contig 43975 bp, 33 predicted proteins | sample OliLakLV19MP9P1_FD_148649 | JGI IMG/M metagenome (GOLD analysis project Ga0163154, IMG submission 148649) | Freshwater microbial mat bacterial communities from Lake Vanda, McMurdo Dry Valleys, Antarctica - Oligotrophic Lake LV.19.MP9.P1 | ecosystem: Environmental > Aquatic > Freshwater > Lake >... | reverse complement strand
GGGATGGGGGATGGGGGTTATTTTATTGTTAGCAATTGGCCTTCGTACAAACTTCCAAACCCTTCTGTAATCAATGCGTCACCTGCTTTTAAACCTGTTTTTATTTCTAACAAATTGCCACTTAATGCGCCAATATTTACAGGTCTTTTGCGGGCAATCAGTTTACCATTTTCTGTGGTTGCTATCATCACAAACTTTCCCTTTTCATCATTCTGTAAAGTGTTTAATGGAACGGTGATTGTATTGGCGGCAGCATAGTCTTTAATCTTCATCATGGCTATCTGGTTAGGCTTTAAAGCCGGATCGGCTGGCAGTTTTGCTTCCACCACAAAACCCCTGTTAATGATATCAATAGATGCTCCTACAAAACTTACGGTGGTATTGATTGTTTTATTTACATCCGGTAACACTACAATTACAGTGCTTCCTTTACCTACTGTACCCAAATAATTTTCGGGGATATTACTTACCACTTTTAGCAACGAATTATTCACAATCTTTATCACGCCAGATCCAGGCGAGCCAAAAATTTCACCCTGTCTAACTGTTACTAAATCTGCAATGCCGTTTACATTGCTGTACACCAAAGCAGTATTTACCTGTTCCTGCACCACTTTTATATTTTCCTGGCTGGTTAGTAATTGATTTTCTAAAGTGGCTACATTATTTTTTGCTGTAATCAACTGTACTTCTGTACCAATGTTTTGATCCCAAAGGTTTTTCTGGCGCTGGTAAATATTTTTAGCATAAGACAGTTGCGTTTTTATGCTTTCTAAACCCTGCCTTGCGGCTACTAAATTTTGTCGCTGAATGGCATCATCTAATTTCAAAAGCAGTTGCCCTTTCTTTACCAGGGCACCTTGTTTTATGTAGATCTCTTTAATCTGTCCCGGGCCACCACGAGGGGTGATGAAGCTTACATTTTCAGCATCTACTCTGCCCTGCAATTCTATGTAATGCGTAAATTCTGTTATGGCCAAAGTTTGTAAAGCCACCAGTTTTGCTTTGGGTATATTGGCTGCACTGGTATCTAATTTATTAATTTCTTTTTCAAGACTGGCAATTTTACCATCGAGATTTTTTTTATCTGTTTTAAGTTTTTCAAGTGCTGCTTTCTTATCATTTAAAGCTGCATCATTTTCTTTTTTGCTGCTACCGCAGGATGATAAAAGAACTACTGCAGCCAGAATTATTATTGGGTATTTTCTCATTTATTGTATTGTTAAATTGTTTACTGATATTTTTTATTTTTAGTAGTTGTTTATGGAAGTTTACCAATGGCTTTTAAGTAATCTATTTTCGCTACAATACCATCATACAAAGCAGCATAATAATTATTTTGTGCTACTTTCAATTCTGTTTGGGCATTGTATATTTCCTGGTTACTGCCTAAGCCTTGCTGATATTTTTTTTCTGTTACTACAAAAACCTCCTCAGCTAAACTGGTATTTTGTTTTTGATTGTCAATTGTAAGTATGGCTGTTTTTAATTTGGTTTTGGCGGAGATTACATCGTAATCCATTGAGGCTTTTGTTTGCTCTAAGGTGTTCTTTGATTTTTCTAATTCTAATTTTGCATTTTCAATTTTTGACCTCCTGGCAAAACCATCAAAAATGGGAACTGTCATTTTAATACCGGCGTACGAATTTGTAAACCAATCACCTTTTTGTAAGAAATCAAATTTTAAACGCTGTGCATTTTTTGTATAAATTCCAAATGCTGCTATTGTTGGTATTCTGCTTAGTTTGTATCGCTTAACATTAAAGCCGTTAAGTTCTATTGCAGTATTCAGCAATTGTATTTCTTTTTTGTCCTGGTAATTGTAAGCATCATCTAAAATACCTGATTTTAGTACTGCTTCGTCTAAAGTATCTGAAAGCGCCAGCTCTTCTTTTTGTGGCATGTTTATCAGAAATTTTAGCCCGGCATTTCCGGATGATAATTGTTGGGTTATTTTTATTTTTTCAGTTTTAAGGTTGTTGAGTTGTACCGTTACTTTATCAACATCCAGCTTTTCTGCAAAGCCATTTTTATAAATTTCACTTGTTTCGTGCAGTAGTTTTTTAAACCGTTCAATGTTGGCATCAATGCTGCCTAACTGGCTTTTACCAACTACCAGTTGCCAGTAAACTTTATAGATGTTGGCTTTTATTTGTTCCGTAGTAACATCGGCTGTTTTCCTTGCCAGATCCATAGCTGCACTCCTTGCCTGCAAGCCAACAAATACCTGCCCGTCAAATAATATTTGATTAAGATCAAAGCCGGCGCTTGCCGTCCAGGGTACACCAAACTGGGCATTAATATTACCAAAGCCACCTACCGGAAATGTTATTGGATTACCATTGCCGTCTTTAACCCCCTGATCAATTAATACCTGGTAAGTGGAAGGAGAAATAAAGTTGGGTAAAGTTTGTACAGCTACATTAAAAAAATGAGTACTTGTAACACTGCCATTTATTTGAGGAAGTGCCATAGCGGTTATTTCCCTGTTGGTCTGTGCCTGTATTTTAATATCAAGCAAAGCATTTTTTACCTGCACTGCATTTTTTATTCCGTAATCCACCGTTTGTTTTACAGAAAAGTAATTGGTTACTTGTGCATTTGTTGCCTGGTTTACTAACAGGCATGCAAATAATGCAGTTAACAATTTGTTTTTCATTATACTATTATTTCTTTTTGTCATTAATACTTTTATTTAATCTTTCCTGTTGATATTTTAAAATTAGTTTGTGCCCTTTTTGCGAGGCAAGGCCAAACAGATAGTTTTCTGTAAGCCTTGTTTCCACTTCTACTAAACTATATTTTGCTTTTGGAAATACCTGTTGGTTAAATGCCAGCATCATGCTTTCCAGTCTTGCTTTTACAATAATATCAGCATCTATATGTTCACGGTACATTCCTTCTGCAATACCTCTTTCTATATTTTCTTTAAGCACTTTGTATAAAAAATTATACTTGTGATTATGGAAAATGCTATAAGCTTTTGGATGAAATTTTTCCAGGTCGTGTATAATTGATGGGTTCATATTTGCAAACATTTCCTGCATCATTTCAATAGCAAGAACTACTTCATGCACCGCATCTTTTGCAGTTAATTTATCTTTAATACAGTATTGCTGGTTTTCATCAATTTTATATTTTATTACTGCTTCTACCAACTCATCCTTATCAGCAAAATACTGGTAGATAGTTTTTTTACTCATGCCAAGCGCACTGGCAATATCATCCATACTTACACTGCGAATGCCGTACTGCATCAACAGGTCGTGTGCTTTTTGCTTTATTCTTTCTGCGGTTTCTATAACTGCCATAATTGGGTGCAAAACTATGGAAACTATTTATGTTACCAAAGTTTCCATGAAGTTATTTTACCATTCATAACAATTATTTCATTTTCCGGGCAGGCAGGTCAATCTGTTATCTTTGTAATCATAAAAAATCGATTTATGAACAAGACCGCCGGTTATAGAAGGTTGATTCAGTTTTTTTTACAGGGGCTATTGGTAATAGCCCCTATTGCAATTACTATATGGGCTATTGCAGCAGCCTTTAGTTTTGTAGATGGTATTTTACCTAATATCATCCATAGTATGTTCCCTTCATTAATGGAAGATAAAGAAGGTAATATCAGGCAAATACCCGGATTGGGATTTTTAGTAGTGATTTTGCTGGTGCTTTTTGTAGGCTATGTGTCTTCCTCTTTTTTGTTTGGGAAAATTGAGGAGGCAATTGACAGGGTGCTGCACAAAGTGCCTGTAATAAAATTTCTCTATACAACGCTAAAGGAATTTTTTGAAGCATTTGCAGGGGATAAAAAGAAATTTACCAAAAGTGTGCTGGCCAATATTGATGACAAGGATGTTTGGCGGGTGGGGTTTATTACACAGGATGATATGGCAGACTTTGGGTTTAACGATTATGTTGCTGTGTATATTCCGATGGCCTATTCCGTTGCTGGAAATGTATACATTATCCCGAGAAGCAGGGTTAAGGAAATTACCAATATCAGTGCATCGGAAAGTATGAAGTTTGCGGTGAGTGGTGGTGTTACCAGTATTGACGAAGGGTAGGGTTGATTTAAAAAGTTTAGAAGGTTAGTGGGTTTAGATTGTTTAAGGAATATCTCGTATTAAGTTTATACGTTTAGTGGGTTTAGATTGTTTAGGGTATTTAATGGTAAATCTTACCAAGTATTTAGTTTAGCAGGTTAGTGGGTTTAGATTGTTTAGAGAATTAATTTATTAAACTTTCCCCTTGTGCATAAAACAATAAAAAAAATCCTACACATCAGGATCAGTGATTGGCTGCAATACCTGGATGAGTGCGGCTGCTTTTAGTAAACACTCATCATACTCATCTGCTGCAATGCTGTTAAAGGTAATGGCACTGCCTGTTTGAAAGGATATATATTGAGTGGCGGCATTGTACAGAATACTTCGTATCACCACATTAAAATCGAAATTGCCATTGGGGTGTACATAGCCAATTGCCCCTGAATATAAGCCCCTTTTTGTTTGCTCATATTGTTCTGTTAACTGCATCACCTTTTTTTTAGGGGCACCCGTCATAGAGCCCATGGGGAAAGTTGCTTTTATCGCATCTATCCAGTCAAAATCTTCTGCAAGTATGCCTTGTATGCTGCTGATCAATTGGTGTACCTGCGGAAAACTATACATGCCAAACAACTCTGCAACTTTAACAGAACCTTCTTTACAAACCCGTGCAAGGTCGTTTCGTACAAGGTCTACAACCATTACATTCTCACTTTTTTCCTTTTCACTATTTAATAATTGCTGTTTATTTTCCTCATCTATCTGTCGGTTTTCTACCTGTCGTTTTGCAGTTCCTTTTATGGGCTGGGAAAGAAGGAGATTAACCGTTTTTTTCAGGTAGCGTTCAGGGCTGGCACTGATACAAAATTGTTTATTTACTTTGTACAAAGCCGCAAATGGACTGGGAGAAATGGTTGTTAACGACTGGTAAATTTCCAATGGATTAATGTTTGCATCCGCTGCAAAAAATTCCTGGCAGTAATTAATTACATAACAATCTCCCCTGAGAATATGTTGCTGCAAGGCCTGTACTGCGGAAATATATGCTTGCCTGCAAATGCGCTGTTGTATTGCAATGGGCGGTTTATTTTCTGTTTGCGTTATAAAAACCGGCGAATTTTTTATAGCAGTAAAAATATCCTGCGCTTCATTTGTTTCGCAATAGATATTCAAGTTGGTCGTTGATAATTCAACTACAATTTCCGGTACAAAAAAATGCAAATCGCTAAAGCCAATGCCATCGGTATTATTGGATTGTAATGCTTCCAGTTCATTTTTAAGATCGTACCCAAAGTGGCCAAATAACCAGCCCGGATTTTGTTGGCTAAATAGCCTTAATTGCTCAAAGGCTGTACCTGCATTGGCCGATACAGCGGCTTTGCAACCCGCTGCCAGCAAGCACTCAAAGGCAGGTGTTTCAAAATGGTATTGATGATTATCCAATAAACAAAAAATGTTGAACCGGTTTGCCCAGTTCAACATTTGTATTTTAGTATCATTAAAATTATCGATCGGGAAAGAGACAGGTGTTTTCACTTGTTAGTATTATAGCCTATACAGCAACCTGTAATTTTCGCATTTGTTTTAAAAATCATCATCATCATCAAAACCACCACCTCCACCACCTAAATCATCAAAGCCCATATCTTTAAAATCATCATCAATTTTAAAATCATCGTCATCATCTTTGGCAGATTTTTTTCCGGCAGGCTTTTTTGTTTTTGACTTAGGTACATCAAATTCAGCAAAATCAGGATCCCAGTCATCCTCACCTTCTTCTGGTTTTTCCCATTCGTCTTCAACTTCTACATCATCTGCATCATCATCGTCATCATCCTCGTCTTTGCTTTTTTTGGAAGATGCTTTTCCTTTTTTTACCGGTTTAATATCTTCATCCAATTCATCATCGTCATCATCTTCTTCATCCTTCTTGGATTTAGCAATTGGTTTAACAGGTGCTTTCTTTTCAGCGCCTGTTGCTTTGGGGGTAGAAGTTTTTTCTTCGGTAGATTTTTTAGCCATTTTGATTAATTGAACTGTAAATTTTCTTAGAGATTTTTAATTAGCCAAATAAAAAGGCTTTTATTTTATTTATTTTTTTTAGGCTTTTACTATTTGATCCCGTCCTGGTCCGTTACTGATATGGGTTACAGGCACTTGCAAAAACTGATTGAGGTGTTGCACATACGCTTTCATTTTTGCAGGCAGGTTTTCGTAAGTGTTAATTGTGCTACTGTCACATTGCCATCCCTCAAAACTTTCATAAACAGGCACAATATCCAATTTGTTCATCTGAAAAGGTACTTCATTTGTTTCCACACCAGCTATTGAATAGGAATGGCAAACTTTTAATTCCGGTAATGCGTCTAAAATATCTGCTTTTGTCATAATAATTTTCGTTACGCCATTTATCATACATGCAAATTTTAATGCTACCAGGTCAATCCAGCCGCAGCGGCGTGGTCTGCCGGTTGTGCTGCCAAATTCGCTACCTGTTTTTCTAATCAGTTCACCGGTTTCGTCATGTAGCTCGGTAGGGAAAGGCCCACTGCCAACCCTTGTACAATATGCTTTTGAAACGCCCAATACATCTTTAATTTTTTGTGGCGCAATACCTAGTCCGCTGCAAACGCCGGCGGTGATGGTATTACTGCTGGTTACAAACGGAAAAGTTCCAAAATCTACATCCAGCATACTTCCCTGTGCACCTTCGGCCAGCACTTTTTTGCCCTGACTTATTTTGTCGTTTATAAAATATTCACCGTTTACGATATTGAAACTTCTCAGTATTTCAACAGCTTCAAAAAATTCATCTTCCCAACTGCTGATGTCTTCCTGAAAATTATAATTATCCAGCAGACGCTGGTGTTTCAGCCGTAGTTTAATGTATTGTGAGGTAAAACTTTTATCCAGCAAATCGCCAATACGTAAGCCATTGCGACCGGTTTTATCCATATAAGCCGGGCCGATACCTTTAAGGGTAGAACCAATTTTATCGTTGCCTTTTTGTAGTTCGCTTGCTTTATCCAATGCCCTGTGCGTAGGTAAAATAAAATGGGCACGCTGGCTGATGAAAAGATTTTTTTTGTAATCTACCCCCATAGCGGCAACAGTTGCACATTCTTTCATTAGAGTAACAGGGTCTAACACTACGCCATTGCCTATCAGGTTAATTTTATCTGCATGAAAAATGCCACTCGGTATCTGGTGCAGCACTACTTTTTGTCCGTTTACATAAAGTGTATGACCTGCATTTGGCCCGCCCTGAAACCTTGCAACTACATCATAATCGGGTGCAAAATAATCCACGATTTTTCCTTTTCCTTCATCGCCCCACTGCAGGCCAAGAATTACGTCTACCATAATAATGTTGATTGAAAATTGAAAATTTTATAATTGAAAATACTGCTAATAATTAATAAGATTTTTCAAATTATTTACAGTTGATTTTATCCAAACGGCGGTAAAAATAAAATGAAATAAGTCAACCACCTAAAATGAAATTAAGATGTGGGAAGATTTAGTGAAATTGAGAGTTGGTTAGTGAGGATTATTTTGGATTTATACGCCAATATTGTTTGCCAGTAGTTGAAATGTACTATATTGAATTTTATAAATGAAAAAAATATTTTCTTCTTTACGGTTTTTTGTAATTACAATACTCTTCCTTTTTACAAAACAATCATCCTTGTATGCCCAGATATGTACGGGCAGCCTGGGGGATCCGGTAGTGAATGTAACTTTTGGATCTGGTACCAACCCGGGGCCCATGCTTGCTTTAGGGGCAACTACATATTCGTTTACCAGCAGTATTTGTCCCAATGATGGTTCATACACTGTTGTGAATAGTACTTTTGGGTGTTTTGGAAACAGTTGGCTTACTTACAACGAAGATCATACGCCTGGTGATGTAAATGGCTATATGATGTTGGTAAATGCGTCCGTAACACCGGGTGTTTTTTATGTTGATACAGTAAAAAATTTATGTGCCAACACCAAGTATGAATTTGGCGCCTGGATTACGAACGTAATTGTGCCCTCGTCCTGCAACGGAAATACCATCCAGCCAAAACTTACTTTTAATATAGAAACTACTACCGGAACAATTTTGAGTACCTATAATACAGGCGACATTGCACCAACATCCACCCCCGAATGGAAGCAATATGGATTTTTTTTTACTACACCGATTACAAGTAGTACTGTAGTAATAAGAATAACCAATGATGCTCCTGGCGGCTGTGGCAATGATCTTGCGTTGGATGATATTACTTTCAGGCCATGCGGCCCTACTGTTACAGCAGGCTCAGCCAGTACCAATCAATCTGTAATTGATATTTGTAGCGGAGATACTTCTTCAAATACTTTATCGGCCAATGTTAGCAGTGGTTATACTACCCCCGCTTTTCAATGGCAGCTTAGCACGGATAGTATTAATTGGACAGATATCCCCGGTGCCACCAACCTTACCTATATCAGGAATGCAACGGGAACAGGTAATTATTACTACAGGATAACTGTTGCAGAAAGTACCAACATTGGTATTAGTAATTGTAGGGTAGCCTCCAATCCGGTTAGCATTATAGTTCACATTTTACCAGTTGCAACAGCGGGTAACAACGGGCCGGTATGTGAAAATAGTACAATCAGTTTATTAGCAACTGGTGGCGCAACCTACAACTGGACCGGCCCTGCAGGCTTTACTTCTGCGCAAGCCAACCCTTTTTTTATTACTACCGGTGCGGCTGGTTTATACACTGTGATTGTAAGTGATTTGTTTGGTTGCAAAGATACCAGCACCACAATGCTAGCTATTTTTCCATTACCTGTGGCAGTTGTAAGTAATACGCAACAAATTTGTATTGGCGATTCGGTTACTTTAGTTGCAAGTGGTGGCAACAGTTATTCCTGGTTGCCTGTTACCGGCCTTTCAAATTCAACCATCTCAAATCCGATGGCAAGCCCCGGAAATTCTACTACCTATACCGTAACCGTTACCGGAAATAATAATTGTACAGATACTGCCAGTGTGCTGGTTGTTGTAAATGTAAAGCCTACTGTAACTGTCAGTTCTGCCAATGGTAATCAATCCATCGTTGATATTTGTAGTGGAGATACCGCTGCTATTGCTTTATCAGCTACGGTAGGCAGTGGGTACACTTCCCCTGCCTATCAGTGGCAGGTAAGTACTGATAGCATTACCTGGACAAATATTACAGGCGCCACTGCTCTTACTTATAGCAGAGCTGCAACAGGTGTAGGAGTTTATAAATACAGGCTTACCGTTGTAGAGAGTAGCGGTATTGGTAGCAACAATTGCCAGGTAGTATCCAATTCAATTACCATAACAACTCACCTGCTACCTGTTGCAACAGCGGGTAACAACGGGCCAGTTTGTGAAAATAGTACTATCAGTTTATCAGCAACTGGCGGAGCAACGTACAACTGGACCGGACCAGCAGGCTATACATCTATGCAAGAAAATCCTTCATTTATAACTGCCAATGCGGCTGGTGTATACACCGTTATTGTAAGTGATCAATTTGGTTGCAAGGATACCAGTACCACCATGGTGACTATCACCCCAATACCTTTGGCAGTTGTAAGTAATACGCAACAAATTTGTACCGGCGATTCGGTTGCTTTAGTTGCAAGCGGTGGAAATAGTTATGCCTGGTTGCCGGTAAATGGCCTTTCGGATGCAACCATCCCAAATCCGTTGGCAAGCCCCGGAAATTCTACTAGCTATACCGTAACTGTTACCGGAAATAATAACTGTACAGATAGTGCCAGTGTGCTGGTTGTTGTAAACATAAAACCTATTGTAAATGCCGGTGCGGATAAAAGTATTATAAAAGGGCAGTCTGTAATACTTGATGGAAGTATTACAGATGCGGTAAATGTATCCTTTACCTGGACTCCTGACCTATATTTAAATGATGCAGGTTTACTGGCTCCGGTTGCTACCGCAGCCTTTAATACTGCCTATGTATTGAATGCTACTTCAACCATTGGTTGTGGAGTTAGTACCGATACCATGCTGTTGAAAGTGTTTAATGATATTTATATTCCCAACGCCTTTTCGCCCAATGGCGATGGGGTAAATGATACCTGGCGTATTGAAGCATTGGCGGCATTTCCTGCGGCAGTTGTTACTGTATATGACAGGTTTGGAAAAAAGGTTTATGAAAGTACCAGCAACAAAGTATGGGATGGCAAAATGAATAATACAGCGCTATCTGCCGGCGCCTACGTTTATGTAATTGACCTTAAAAATAACCGGCCTGTTTTAAAAGGGATGGTGGTTATTGTACGATGAGCTGTAGAATCGTGTACAGAATGCCGGCAAAAAAAATGCAACCCAACCAGGTTGCATCATTATCAATTATATCAATTATCAATTAAAAATTATCAATTATCAATTATCAATTAAAAATTATCAATTATTAATTATCAATTAAAAATTATCAATTAACTAAGCTACTTTCAGCATACTCATTTTACTGGTACTGAATTTGCGAAGTGCGTATTCAAGTGTTACCTCAAACGATTTAACTTTTTGAGATGGAAGTTCATACATAGCATCGGTTAAAATACTTTCGCAGATACTTCTAAGGCCTCTTGCACCTAATTTATACTCCAATGCTTTCTCTACCATAAAATCAAATACCTCCGGCTCAAAACTTAAGACAATCCCTTCAATATCAAACAAACGGGTAAATTGTTTGATGAGTGCATTTTTAGGCTCTGTTAAAATGTTGCGTAAAGTAGGAGCATCCAATGGATCGAGGTAGGTAATAACGGGTAAACGGCCCAGCAATTCCGGTATTAAACCAAATTGTTTTAAATCAACTGCATTTACAAACTGCAATAAATTTTTCTGCTGAAATTCCTGCAACTCTTTATTTACATTAAAACCAATGGCGTGTGTATTTACCCTGCGGGCAATGATTCTGTCTACACCGTCAAAAGCGCCACCGCAAATAAAGAGGATATTTTGTGTATTTACTTTTACTAATTTTTGTTCCGGATGTTTGCGGCCTCCTTGTGGTGGTACCAATACTTCGGTACCTTCCAGCAATTTAAGCAAACCTTGTTGTACACCCTCGCCACTTACATCCCGGGTAATGGATGGGTTGTCGCTTTTACGGGCAACCTTATCAATTTCATCAATAAAAACAATGCCTTTTTCGGCAGCTGCCACATCGTAATTACAGGCCTGTAACAAACGGCTGAGCATGCTTTCCACATCTTCGCCCACATAACCGGCTTCGGTAAAAACGGTAGCATCTACAATGGCAAATGGCACATTCAGCATACGGGCAATACTCTTGGCAAGCAAGGTTTTACCGGTACCTGTTTCGCCCACCATAATGATGTTGCTTTTCTCAATTTCTACATCATTCTCTACCTTTTGGTTTAAACGTTTGTAGTGGTTGTAAACAGCTACTGCCAGTATTTTTTTAGCATCATCCTGGCCAATTACGTATTCATCTAAAAACTTCTTTATCTCAATTGGTTTTTTTACTGTGAGTTTGCCAGCTATATTATTGGTTTTTTTTTCAGGGTAAATCAATAACTCCTGGCCAATTATATCCTGTGCATGTTCAACACAGTTTTCGCAAATGTGCCCCTCTTGCCCTGCTATTAATATTTTAACCTCATCACGGCTGCGACCGCAGAAGGAACAATGTAAATGTTGTTGTTTTGCCATTTTTTAATAATTGTAGCTGTGCTTTTAAAACAAAGCTGTTTGCAAAGATAAAGAAACGCTTTGCAAAAGAGGTAATTGTTGAGGAGTTATCTGCCTGGCAGATTTTTTGTTATTGTTGAGAACAGCAACCGCAGCCTTCAATTTATTCAATATTAAAAAGGTACCATTATGCAATTGGTGTCCCACAAATATTTTAATCCACTCCGTTGCGTAGTTCGTTAAGTTGGTTATCAATATCTGTCAAGGATTGTTTTGTTATTGCACCTTTGTATTTGGCAGTCCAATTTGTTGGGGCAGAAGCTGGCTTTTCTTCTTGATGCAATCGAATGAGTTGCAAAAGTTCCAGATACTGTAAAAGACTGATAACTTTTTTATTGATAATATCTATTGTAATTGTTTGCATCAGTTAAATTTTAAAATGGACATTTATTACAATTTAACAGCTAAGTGACCAGCCTTGCCTAAATACTGATTAAATTTCTTAGTCATGAGGAATTACTTTGTGAAGTGCATTTCCTGTTTGTGTATCAACGAATTCAATTTCGTCTATCTTTTTTAAGTCATTATGGTTGTCAAAACCTAATAGGGCTGGAAATATATAATTTTCGAGCTTTCGGTAATACAAATCAAAGTCACTTTTAGTGTCGTAAGCAACAAAAATGTTGTTTGCGGGATGGGCATTAGGAAATAATTTCTTTATAAACTCACGAACCGATGGAGCAATGCTAAATGAATAGCCGTCAAGCTGTTTGTTTACATTTATTTTTAAACTCGTCATGATAAAATTTATTAGTTACAAATGTACCAATTTTTTTCCCTTGCAAGGCGTATCTACAAAAGACAATATACGCCTTGCAAGTGGGCCTAAATACGAATCGTGTGGGGACTTTTAAATATAAAAGAGGAGATTTAGAGCGATATTGGCAATTATAGTTTATCCATAAAAAAAGGGGCAACATTTTACAACGCTTGCCCCTTTTTTATTATAATTAATGCTGATTATATCTTATCCAACACGCCATCCACAATGCCATACGCTACTGATTCTGTAGAATCCATCCAGTAATCCCTGTCGAAGTCTTTCATGATTTTTTCAAATGTTTGTCCGCAGTTTTCGGCTAAAATACGGGCGCCCATTTCTTTGGTTTTCATCATTTGTAATGCCATTATTTCCAAATCGGCGCTGGTGCCTTGGCCGCCACCGCTTGGCTGGTGTATCATTACTTCTCCATGAGGGAAAATGAAACGACGCCCCTTGGTTCCGCCACTTAATAATATACTGCCCATACTTGCTGCCATACCCATGCAAATAGTGCTTACCGGGCTGCTGATCATTTTCATAGTATCGTACACAACCATACCACTGGTAACCATACCACCGGGGCTGCTGATGTAAAAAGTGATTTCTTTACCAGGGTCAAGTGCTTCCAGGTAAAGTAGGCGTGCTGTAAGGTCTTTGCAACTTTTATCATCTACCACGCCCCACAAAAATATTTTGCGTTGCTCAATAAATTTTTTGTCGAACTGCCAACCGCTCATCATTTTCTCCATGGGGTTTTCGGGCATTTCTTTGGGCATTTCTTCGTCTTCGTTGCGAAAGCGGAATTGATTATTGTATAAATTCATGGTTAAAAAGTTTTTTGCCCCAAGAACGCCGGCTGGCGGAGCTTTAAGGCCTGCTAACAAAAAATTCTTTTGTGAATAGTTAGCGATTGGTTTATAATGTTGTTCACTTTCTTCTATGTGAAAAGCTAACAGTTTTAATGTGCTGAATAAAGAACTAAAAGTACAAGAGTGCGACGCCAATGAAGCTAAATAGTATTACAAAAGCCGGGCTCAAAAAAAAATTGCAATCTATTTAATCACCCCTTTAGGCCTGTCCCGATTTTTATTGGGAGGATGGGGCACTAATCCTTCTTCGCTTTTCTTGGGTTGATGGTTAACACTTCATCAACAATGCCATATTCTTTTGCTTCAAGGGATGTCATCCAGAAATCTCTGCCACAATCGGTTGCTACCTTATCAAAGGGCTGGCCGGTGTGATGGGAAATTACTTCGTACAATTCTTTCTTTATTTTTTTTACTTCGTTAACAGTTATTTCGATATCACTTGCCTGTCCGCCGGCACCTGCACTTGGCTGGTGTAACATAATGCGGCTATGTTTTAAAGCGGTACGTTTTCCCGGAGCGCCTGCGCACATAAGCACAGCGGCCATACTTGCGGCCATACCGGTGCAAATAGTGGAGATATCGGGTGTTACAAATTGCATGGTATCGTACATGCCTAAGCCGGCATACACACTGCCTCCCGGCGAGTTAATGTACATCTGTATGTCTCTGGTGCGGTCGGTACTTTCCAGAAACAAAAACTGGGCAGTGATGATATTGGCTACTTCTTCACTTACAGCGTAGCCCATAAAAATGATCCTGTCCATCATCAAACGGCTGTACACATCCATTACGGCTATGTTCATTTGCCTTTCTTCAATAATGTTGGGGGTGAGGTTGGTTATGCCAGCCGGACCACCAAAAAGGGGTGATTGGGTATTGAATTTATTAGCGTTTTTCTTTTGATAATCATCTAATAAGTTACTGCTGATACCACGGTGGTGAACCGCATATTTTTCAAATTCTTTTCCAACATTCATGTAAATAATTTTTAGAATGACAAATATAGTCGATTGCAATACCCAAATAATGTGCTATAAATAAAATGCGACAAAAAGTCGGAAGAGCGAACAGTAATTGAGATTTGTGACCTTGAATTGTTTAAAAACAGATTTAAAGAGATTAAGTTTATTTTTTAAAAGAATTGTTAAGATAAATATTGTAAAAGTGCTGATTTATTTAAGCAGATCAGTCAGTACCATTAATTGATGGAGGTCAATAAAAAAGCCGGAACAAACTAAATGCTCCGGCTTTTTTATTGTTATTTTTAATCCCCTATTTTGGGATAGTGTCTAATGGTGGTGATGCTGCATAGCATTCAACTCATCGGGTGTTACTTCTTTTTCTGCAGGCGTAAGCTGCCCTTGTGCCCAGGTAAATAATTTATCTGTAACCAACCTGTGGTAAGTGGCTTCCACTTGCTTTTCGTCTTTCATCATCCTGTCTACATATGCCCCTAACCAGCTGCTGTCGTCTCCAAGGCTTGCACCGCCAAAGTAGCGCATTACTTCAGCCAGCATTGCATCCTTCAATTCCTGCTGATTAACCTCCAGTTGATTTTCTTTTGTGATTTTATCAGTAATAAGGGTCCATTTTAACTGGTTGATGAACATAGGGAATTCTTCTTCCACCTGCTCTGCCGTTTTTGCTTTTTCACCGCCATTTTGCAACCAACGTTTTAAGAAAGTTTCGGGGAAACTAATGTTGGTTTGTTCCAGCAAATAATGGTACAATTGGTCGTGCAGCTGGTTACGGCTTTGGCCTTGCCAGTATTGCTGTATTTCTTCTTTCAGTTTGCTTCTGAATTCTTCCTCTGTTGTAACAGTTGCACCTGGAAATATCTTTGCGTAAAATTCTTCGTTTAATTCACTTTTTTCTACCAGTGCAATTTTTACAATTCTAAGCTGAAAAAACTTTTCAACTGCTGTTGCATCGTCTTTTGATAAGTCAAGATCTTCGGTAATCTTAGCCAGGTTTTCGCCTTCAAAAGCTTTGTTGAGCTGTATATTGATGCTGCTGTCTTTTCCCAGTCCTTTTAATTCACTTTCAACAGTTGGAGTAAAATATTTCAGCAATACAGCGTTTTCTTTTTCCAATCCGCCTTCAATGATATTACCTGCTGCGTCTGTTTCGATGAATAAAATAGTGAGCTCATTTTCCGAATCAGTGATGGTTTCAGGCTCCGTCATTTTGCCGGCTTTTACAAGCATACGGTCAACTTCTTCCTGCAACATCGCATCTGTTACATTTACCTTGTTCAATGTAATGTTGGCAGTGCTGAAAGGGGCTAATTCAAATGCCGGTTTCAAACCTATTTCAAAGCCAAATTCATAATCCGCAGGCTCTTTGTAATCCATTTTTCTAATGTCACTATCCATAGCCAAAGGCTGGGCAAAAATATCCGGCTGTTCTGTTTTCAGGTAGTCCATCAATTCTTTCTCAACCGCTTTTAATACTTCATCCGTAAATATAGAAGGACCATACATTTTTTTAACCATACCCACGGGTACCATACCTTTTCTAAAGCCTGGCACATTCATGGTTTTACTGTATTCTTTTACCTTTTTTTCAAAAACAGGCAGGTAATCTTCTTTAGTAAGTTTGATGGTGATTTTGTCGTTGAGTAACGCAATGTTCTCTCTAGCTACTTTGGCCATTTTTTTAATTAAATAGTTAATAATAAAAAAGTTGACAAGCTGTAATCAGTTGATAGAGCCTTAAAACTTATCAACTCATCAACTTGTCAACTTTCTAAAAGTCCGGATGATAGGGGTCGAACCTACATGGATCACTCCGCTAGATCCTAAGTCTAGTGCGTCTGCCAATTTCGCCACATCCGGGGTTTTTAACCTTGCTGCTACCGTGTTTAGTGGTACCACTTTTAGTTAAGGGTTGCAAAAGTAAGGGATTGAGCTGATTTATTTATATCGGGCGTTGCTAAAAACTCATTATTTTTTTGACCTCAATTTTAATTTCTTTCCAAAGGAGAGGGTAAAGCTGCGTTTTTAGAGATGCCCTACTGTTAAGGGCATCTCTAAAAACTCATTTTTTTGTTTGGCCTCCCCTTTAATTCCCCTCCAAAAGAGGGGAAAAGGATAGTTTTTAGAGATGCCCTTAAATGAAAAATTTTTGATTGAGCCATCTTTCAAATAGCGGGTCATTAAAAACAATGGATTTACCCCAGATTTCAATTATTTCTTTTGCCTCCAACGATTCTTTTATTCGCTTAACATTCGATGCTGTGCCTAACCCATAATCCTGAACAACCTGGGCGGAAGTAAAACGGGTTTCTTTTTTACAAAGAGCTTTTAAAAAATTTAATTGGGTGTTTGTAAGGTTATCTACATCTTTTTGGTACAGAATACTATATTGGTTAAGCAAGTCGTCTAAAGCTGATTTTATTATTTCATCTGTACAGATTTTACTTGTTCTAAACCAAACTGATTGTGCAAACTGCTGTACAAAGTATGGATGGTTTTCCATTGTAGTTGCAATAAATGCTGCCTGATCTGCTGATATAATCTTTTTAAAATCGGCAAATCTTTTTACAATAAATTTTTTCCAGTAGGGTAATGGGATGCGTTCTAAAAAAAGAATTTCACCAAATCGATAAAATGGCATAGAAGACTTAGTAAAAAACTCAGACAGTAAATTTCTTTTGCTGCCATACAAACAGTACTGCGCCTGCTGGTGTTGTTGCCAGTGCGCCCTGGCTTTTTTCTGAAAAGCAAGTGGGTTATCAAAAAAGCTGATGTTTTGAAATTCATCAATACATACAATAATTTGCCTGTTTTTTAATTTGCTCAACGTTTCCGGCAGGTTCAATATTTCTGACGGATCTTTTTTTACATCACTCCATGTAAAACTCATGCTCACTTCATTGCTATTATCAGGGCTTAAACTCAACTTAGGCGGTAGTTGCTTAAACAGCTTTTTAGTAGTACTTATTATTTCCTCCAATCCATTATTAGTAGCCTTTATCAATTCCATTGCAAAAAGTTCATAAAACTCCTGCTCGGTTCTTATTTTATACAGGTCAATAAAACAAAATATTTTTTTTGGGGATGTGGCTTGCATTTTTTTTGCAACATGCTCTACCAGCGATGATTTTCCCCATCTTCGTGGAGAAATCAACATGCAATTTGTGCTTACTTCCATTCGTTCTATCAGCCATTGGGTTTCATTTTCTCTATCAGTAAAATTCTCTATTGCTGCTATTTTTCCAAATACAAAGGGGTTGCTCATCATCAATATTTTAAAATTATACATAAATGTATTAAACAAGTTTGTATTACACAACTTTGTATAATACAAAACTGTGTAATTGAACTGTAGCCTTTTGCCCGCTGTTATAAAATAAAAGAAACTGGTTGCCTGAATATATTTTCAACTAAATTCGTAATAATGGAAGCGATTGAAATTAAACCAACATACAACCTTACAGAAGAAGAGGAAAAGAAAGAAATTCTACGCCATTACCGTGGGTTGTTGAGGGAACTTAAGCCCAAATTAAAGCCCGGGGATAAAGAATTATTGCGCCTTGCTTTTGAAACTGCCGTTGATGCACATAAAACCATGCGTCGTAAAAGTGGCGAGCCCTATATTCTGCATCCAATAGCTGTGGCAAGAATTTGTGTGGATGAAATTGGCCTGGGAGTGAGAAGTACAATTTGTGCATTGATGCATGATACTGTAGAGGATACAGATATTACTCTTGATGATGTAAGAAGAGAGTTTGGCGAGGAGATTGCGAAAATTGTTGATGGCCTCACCAAAATAAGCTCGGTGATGGACACCAATACCAGTCAGCAGGCTGAGAATTTTAAGAAAATTTTGTTAACACTTACCGACGATCCCAGGGTAATATTAATAAAGCTTGCCGACCGTTTGCACAACATGCGCACGATGGACAGCATGAAACGGGAAAAACAATTAAAGATTTCCAGCGAAACTGTTTACGTATATGCCCCGCTTGCTCACCGGATGGGATTGTATGCCATCAAGACAGAAATGGAAGACCTTTCCATGAAATACCTGGAGCCCGATACCTACCGCTACATCGCCCAAAAATTAAATGATACCAAAAGAGAGCGTACCCGCTATATAAATGACTTCATCCGGCCCATTAAAGAAAAAATGGAGAAGGCCGATTTTAAATTTGAGATAGTAGGCCGGCCCAAGAGCATCCATTCCATCTGGAATAAAATGAAGAAGAAGGGCGTGAGTTTTGAAGAAGTGTATGACCTGTTTGCCATCCGTATTATTGTTGACTCTCCGCATGAAAAAGAAAAGGAAGATTGCTGGAAAGTATACAGCATGATAACAGATGAATACAATCCATCGCCGGAGCGCCTGAGAGACTGGCTAAGTAACCCCAAAAGCAATGGTTACGAAGCCTTGCACACCACAGTAATGGGACCATTGGGTAAATGGGTTGAGGTACAGATACGCACCAAGCGGATGAATGAAATTGCAGAAAAAGGCCTTGCAGCACATTGGAAATACAAAGAAGGTACCACTGATGAAAGCCGCTTTGATAAATGGTTTCAACAGATAAGGGAAGCATTGAGCAACCAGGAAGGTAATTCGCTGGATTTTCTGCAGGATTTTAAAACCTCCTTTTTAGCGGAAGAAATTTATGTGTACACACCCAAAGGAGATATTAAAATGCTGCCCATTGGCGCCAGTGCGCTAGACTTTGCATTTGGCGTTCACACTGCAGTAGGCAGCCGCTGTATTGGGGCTAAAGTAAATCACAAACTGGTACCCATTGGCTACAAACTACGCAGTGGCGACCAGATAGAAATAATTACCAGTGCCAAGCAAAAGCCCAACCAGGAATGGCTGAATATGGTGGTAACCAGCAAGGCAAAGCAAAAAATAAAAGATACCCTTAAAGAAGAAAAAAGAAAGGTGGCAGATGATGGAAAGTATATTTTGCAAAAAAAACTGGATGCTATCGGGGGGATGATTACGCAGCATAACCTGGATGAACTGGCTTCTTTTTATAAAGTAAATTCATCGCTTGATTTGCTGTATGATATTGCCATTAAAAAAATTGACCTTAAAGAATTAAAAGACTTTACCGCTTCCGGCGACAGGTTGTTTTTTCCTAAGCCGGTAAAAGTAGAAACGGAACAAAAGCATGAATTGGAACATGCCGCCAAAACCTACGATAAAAAGGATACAGAGCTTATTATTTTTGGAGAAAGCAGTGATAAAATAATGTACACACTGGCCAATTGCTGCAAACCCATACCCGGAGACGATGTGTTTGGATTTGTTACTACCGGCGAAGGGTTAAAAATTCACCGCACCAATTGCCCCAATGCAGCAAGGTTGATGGCTAACTATGGGCACCGGGTTGTAAAAACCAAATGGGCCAGAAACAAAGAAATATCTTTCCTTACCGGGCTTAAAATAGTGGGGCTCGATGATGTGGGTGTCATTCATAAAATAACTAACCTCATCAGCGGCGAAATGAAATTCAATATTGCAGGTATGATTATTGAAGCGAAGGAGGGAATATTTTCCGGAAGCCTCAAAATTTTTGTAAAGGATAAAGATGAACTGGATAATTTGGTAAACCGGCTTTTAGCATTGCCGGGCATAGAAAGGGTGGATAGGTTTGATACAGAATAATTAAAAATGTATGCATCAGTATTTCTCATTTTGTTAATAAACAGCTATTGCTTGTTGGTATAAAAAGAAGCATATTTGTAACTCAATTTTAAAATATTTTTTTATGCAAGACTTAATTAACCGCCTTAAAGAAAAAGCAGGCATTACCGAACAACAGGCCATTGCCTCGATTACGGAATTGAAGGATTACGTAAAGGAAAAATTTCCTATGATTGCCGGAGCAGTCGATAATTTATTGAATGTGCCGCCAAGTGCAAGCGCTGCTGATCCAATCATTGAGCCTGCTGCAACAGCCGTAGCTGGTACCAGTATTTTAGATAAAATCAGCGATGTAATTCCAGGTGAGACTGGTCAAAAGGTTGAGGATTTTGCCAAGAATGCAGCTCATAAAGCAGAAGAACTTGCAAAGGAAGCCGGACACAAAGCAGAAGAAGCCTACGATGCGGTGAAAGATAAACTGAGCGGATTGTTTGGAGGTGATAAAAAATAAACCGGCATTTATTTAAGTTATTGATAAGTACAGGTAGCAACTACAATAAAGTTTCTGCAACATTATTACAGACAACCTGTAGGACATTTGATCCGTACCACTTTTTTTCTCCCGATAAGATTTTTGCTGCAAGGCATTAATCAGCCGCCGCAATTCGAGCGGAGTCTTACCGTTACCAAACTTACTTTACCGAATGTTACTTGTTTTGCAGTTTGAATTTCACACACCCATCGCTCCATTCGTTCCTGTGGAACGATATTCAAACACATGACTTTTTTTCTCTACCCACTCCCGAGCTATCGCATATTCTTCAGGCTAAGGACATTAACCCTCATTTTTTACAACGTCAAGTTAATATCGAAAATTAGTGCAACTGTATTTACGCCAGCGGCGTAACCTGTTTGTAGCTTCGCCAATACATTAATGCAAACCCTGCGCCAGCGGCGCAGCCTGTTAATTTGAGAAATGTAGAAAAACGCAAGGTTGCCCAGCGGGGCAAAGGCGGTTTATGTTATAATTTTCTACAAACAGGTTACGCAGGCGGCGTAAAAATACCCATACTAAAACAGTTTGAAACCTTTTCCACATATATGCTATAGCTATTTAATTAAAAAATTAGCTTGACGCATATGCGATAACTATCAGGATTCCGCTGGAACAAAAAATTAGCTTTGCAATAGCAGCTCAAAATAAGAATTAGCTCAAGCGCTTTGTTTTAACTCCGGTTTTAAACCCTACATTTATTTTAGATATTTCTCAAAATATTACATGAACCCAGCATTATAACTATCCAATAATAGTTGTTGGAGAATCCACACATCCGCATGCAATATTTTCGGTAATCATTTTTCAATAGTAATGATTTGTAAAAATTAGTTTCAACAACATGATAAGAATCATTTTTTCGGTTGAACTATGTCAGCCTTCATTTTAAATTCAGGTTCTACTTTGCTACCGTTTAAAATAGCCATTTTCATTGGTGGGTTAATAGCCGCCTTTCAACTTTATTATTATGTCTGCAACTGACATTACAAAAGCGGTCGACCTTTCAACACATGCAGAAGGTACCGGTCCCAAAAGATTTCGTCAACCTGTTTATGTAGATTTTATGCCGCCGTGCAACAGTGCCTGCCCCGCAGGGGAAAATATACAGGGATGGATGGCGCATGCACAGGGGGGTGATTATTTTGAGGCATTCCAGACACTGATGGAAGACAATCCCTTTCCCGCAATTATGGGTCGGGTATGTGTAAAGCCTTGTGAGAGCGGATGTAACAGAACTCATATTGATACCACCGTAAACATTCATGCTGTAGAAAGATACATTGGTGATGAAGCCATCAAACAACAATGGGAAGTGCGCAATCATGTAAAGCCTACCGGGAAAAAAGTACTGGTAGTTGGTGCAGGTCCTGCAGGTTTATCAGCGGCCTATCACCTGGCAAGAATGGGCCACACGGTTGAAATATTTGAAGCCGGTGGGCATCCGGGAGGTTTAATGTGGATGGGTATTCCCGATTATCGTTTACCGAAAGACATATTGAAAGCAGAAATTGACCGCATTGTAAAAATGGGCGTAAAAATCCGGCTTAACTATAAAGTACACGATATTGAAGGACAAAAAAATGACGGAAATTTTGATGCTGTCTTTCTCGCCATTGGTGCACAAATTATACATGAGGAAACTTTTAAAAATGACGATTCTGTTTACATCAAAGATGCCTTCTCTTTTTTCAATGAAGTAAAATTAAATACATCGCATTACCTGCATAAAAAGGTAGTGGTTTATGGTGGCGGAAAACTGGCAATGTATCTCTCCAGGATGATTAAACGTTTTGGATCTGAAGCAACTGTTTATTTCCCCGGTGATAAAAAAATGATGCCTGCTTATGATTATGAAACAGAAGATGCGCTGGCAGAAGGCGTGGAGGTAGAACTGTTAAGAAGTATCAGCAGCATAGAAAAAAATAAGATCAGTTTTGAGAAAATGAAAGTGGAAAAAGGAAAAGCTATTGGCACGGGTGAATTTGAAATAGTAGATGCTGATGTACTGATAATGGCCAACCGGCAGGAAGCAGATACAGCCTTCTTACGCAGCGTTTCTACCATCAATCTAAATGAAGATGGAACCATTGCCATTGATACGCAAAGAATGACAGGCTGCGAAGGAATATTTGCAGGTGGAGATATGCTGCCAGGCGAAAACAGGAGTGCCACCATTGCCATAGGCCATGGCAAAAAAGCTGCCAGGTATATAAACAGTTACCTGGAAAACCAACCTTTTATAAAGGCAGAAAAACATCCCACTGCAGGCTACCGGAAATTACACATGTGGTACAAAACAGATGCGCCACAAAAGGAGCAGAACAAACTGGCACCCACGGTAGCAATAAAAAATTTTGACGAAGTAAATGCCGGCTTATCCGAACCGGAAGCCAGGTTTGAAGCGCAACGCTGCCTGAGTTGTGGTAACTGTTTTGAATGTGATGGATGCTTTGGTGCCTGCCCCGAAGATGCCATTATTAAACTAGGAAAAGGCAACCGATATAAATTCAATTTTGATGCCTGCACCGGTTGTGGCGTGTGCTACGAGCAATGCCCCTGCCATGCAATAGAAATGATTCCTGAACCTGTTAATTTAACTACTGATGTCAAATAATAAAAATACCATTGCAACCATTGATGGAAACGAGGCCGCTGCTTATGTAGCGTATCGGGTAAATGAAGTTTGCGCCATCTATCCCATCACACCTTCTTCTACCATGGCCGAACTGGCTGATGAATGGGCTGCAAAGGGCTTGAAAAATGTATGGGGTTCTGTACCCGATATTATGGAAATGCAGAGTGAAGGTGGAGCTGCAGGTACGGTACACGGCGCATTACAAACCGGCTCCTTAACAACCACCTTTACTGCATCGCAGGGGTTGATGCTGATGTTGCCCAACATGTACAAAATTGCCGGTGAATTAACCGCAACAGTTTTTCATGTAGCAGCACGTTCATTGGCTGCACAAGGTCTTTCCATTTTTGGTGATCACCAGGATGTAATGGCAGCAAGAACTACAGGCTTTGCCTTATTAAGTTCTGCCAGCGTACAGGAAGCACATGATTTTGCCTTAATTGCACAGGTGGCAACTTTGAAATCAAGAATTCCCATTGTGCATTTCTTTGATGGTTTCCGTACATCGCATGAGGTAAATAAACTGGAACTGCTTATGGATGAACAAATAAAATCTATGATACCCGATGAGTTGGTTATTGCTCATCGCAACAGGGGATTAAATCCTGAAAATCCTTTTATTAGAGGTACCGCCCAAAACCCCGATGTGTATTTTCAGGGCAGGGAAACAGTGAATACATTTTACAATAATATGCCCGCCATTGTAGAACAAGTGATGAATGATTTTGCGGCAATGACCGGCAGAAAATATGGGCTTTTTGAATACAGCGGTGCTGCAGATGCAGAGCGTATTATTGTTGTAATGGGCTCCGGTGGCGAAACCGTTTCGGAAACCATGCAGGCGCTAAATGCAGCTGGTGAAAAAACAGGTGTAATTCAGGTGCGGTTGTACAGGCCGTTCTCTTTAGATCATTTATTAAAAGTATTACCCGCCTCTGTAAAATCAATCGCAATACTTGATAGAACCAAAGAATCGGGTGCAGCCGGTGAGCCGATGTACCAGGATATTTTATCAACATTGGTGGATGCCATTCAACAGGGCAAGCTGGAAAAACTCCCCCGGCTGATTGGTGGCCGTTATGGCCTTTCCTCCAAAGAGTTTACACCGGCAATGGTAAAAGCTGTGTATGATGAATTAAAAAAAGACAAACCAAAAAATGGGTTTACGGTTGGTATAAATGATGATGTTACGCACCTGAGTTTAACCTACGATCCTGCCTACAAATTAGATGAATCGGAATGGAGACAGGGATTGTTTTTTGGGTTGGGTGCTGATGGCACGGTGGGTGCCAATAAAAATACCATTAAAATTATTGGGGAAAATACTGATCTCTATGGGCAAGGTTATTTTGTGTATGATTCAAAAAAATCAGGCGCAAGAACTGTATCTCATTTGCGGTTTGGACCAAAGCCAATCAGGGCTCCTTATCTTATTTCCAAAGCAGATTTTATTGCCTGTCACCAGTTCAACTTTACAGAAAAAGTAGAGATGCTGGCGTTTGCAAGTGATGGTGCTACTTTCCTGTTGAACAGTCCTTACAGCAAGGATGAAGTATGGGATAAATTAACAGGGCAGGTTCAAAAATCCATCATTGAAAAGAAATTAAAATTCTATGTAATTGATGCCACAACAGTTGCAAGAGATACCGGTATGAGTGGCCGTATCAACACCATTATGCAGACCTGTTATTTTGCATTGTCCGGTGTATTGCCAAGAGAAGCTGCCATCAAACAAATTAAAAAAGCAATTGAAAAAACGTATTTTAAAAAAGGACAAAAAGTAATTGACCAAAACTTTATTGCTGTTGATGCCACACTGGCCAATATGTATGAAGTTGACTATCCTGCAAAAGCCTCTGCAGCCGATCATAATTTATTGACGGTATCTGACAAAGCACCGGATTTTGTAAAAAATGTTACCGCAGTAATGATGGCCGATCATGGAGACCAGTTGCCGGTAAGTATGATGCCGATAGATGGAACCTACCCAAGCGGAACAACCCAATGGGAGAAAAGAAATGTATCGGACATCGTTGCTATATGGGAGCCTGACCTATGTATACAATGCGGCAACTGTGCTTATGTTTGTCCGCATAGTGTTATCAGGGCTAAATTTTTTCATAAAGACAATTTAGAAAAAGCACCCGAAGGGTTTAAAAATTCACCCATTAATGCAAGAGGATTTCCTGAAACAAAATATTCTTTGCAGGTTTATTTAGAAGATTGCACCGGTTGTAATTTGTGTGTAGAAGTTTGTCCTGCCACCGACCCGGCTAACCGTAGCCGTAAGGCCATCAACATGGGTGATAAAGAACCGATACTGGAAGTTGAACAAAAAAATATTGAATTCTTTGAAAGCATCACCTGGAACGATCGTTCAAAAATTGATTTCTCCACGGTGCATGGCGCCCAATTTTTAGAGCCGTTATTTGAGTTCTCCGGAGCCTGCGCCGGTTGTGGTGAAACGCCCTATTTAAAATTATTGTCCCAGTTATTTGGTGATAGATTATTGGTGGCAAATGCTACAGGTTGCTCTTCTATTTATGGAGGTAATTTCCACCACACCATGGACGGTGAATAAAGATGGCAGAGGCCCGGCATGGAGCAACTCCTTGTTTGAAGACAATGCCGAGTTTGGATTGGGTATGAGAATAACAGCAGATAAACAACTGGGTATTGCCAAACAATATTTGCTGGAATTAAAAAATGAATTGGGTGAAAAAGTAGTGAACGAAATTTTAGATGCTCCGCAGGTGAATGAATCAGAATTGGTATTGCAGCAATTGAGAGTGCAGTTATTAAAAGAGCAATTAAGATCCATGACTTCATCCGCAGCAACGCACCTGCTGTCTGTTGCCGATCAGTTGGTTCGCCGCAGCGTGTGGTTGGTAGGTGGTGATGGATGGGCTTATGATATTGGCTATGGCGGATTGGATCATGCATTGGCAAGTGGTAGAAATATAAAGATACTCGTGCTTGATACAGAAGTGTATTCTAATACCGGCGGACAATCATCCAAATCTACCCCAACAGCCGCTACCGCAAAATTTGCTTCCGGTGGTAAATCGGGTGGTAAAAAAGATTTGGCGATGCAGGCAATTTCTTATGGCAATGTGTATGTGGCAAGAGTGGCATTTGGTGCCAATCCGCAACAAACATTATTGGCCATGAGAGAAGCAGAAGCCTATGACGGACCTGCACTGATACTGGCTTACAGCCATTGTATTGCACATGGATATGATTTAAAAAACGGATTGGATCAACAGAATAAAGCGGTGGCAAGTGGTCACTGGCCATTGCTGCGGTACAACCCAACGTTGAGGAAGAAAAATCAAAATCCATTTGTACTGGATTCACCCAGGCCAACGATTAATTTAAAGGATTATGCCTACAACGAATTGCGGTATAAAGTGCTTACGATGACAAACCCGGAATCTGCAGAAAGGCTGATGAAACATGCACAGGATTTGGTGAATTTAAAATGGAAAACATACGAAGAACTGGCTACCAAAAAAGCTAGCGACTTTGTGCCTGTTGGATAAAATTTATAGCTTTTTAAAAAGCTGTAAGCTTTATACTCCGCAAGGGATAAATTAGAGACATGTTAAATTGCTTTGTCTTTAAACCTTAGTAGCGTTCTTGATTAAATATAGTTGACCTTATTAGCTTTTGACTGCTTGTAATATTGCTGGTCTATTTAATAATAAAGTAATAAGATGTGGTGATAAAAGTAATTTCGCTTTTACTAAGGTTTGTCTTAAAAGTAGCTGATGATTCAAATTATTAATTTTATTTCCTGCGTAGTATAATTAAAGCTAAATAGCATTACAACTGTTGAACGGAGCGTCGCCAATGCAGCTCAATCAGGGTTTTGCAGCCGGTATCAAAAAATAGATAAAAATCATGTTATGAAAATGCAAACAAATTACATGGGGCTTCCATTAAATTCGCCGATAGTAGTATCTGCCTGTACCTTATCTGAACAAACAGATAATATTGTGCAAATGGAAGATAGCGGCGCCGGTGCTGTGGTGATGTATTCTTTGTTTGAAGAACAGATAAAAAAAGAAGAAGCCGGTTATAAAACGGTGATGCAGGCTACTTCTAATTCGTTTGCAGAAGCCATGGATTTTTTTCCCAACCTGGATGATTTTCATGTAGGAAGCGATGAATACCTGGAGCATATCCGTAAAGCAAAAGAGCGGGTAAGCATACCAGTTATCGGCAGTTTAAATGGCATTACCAACGAGGGTTGGATTGATTATTCAAGACAGATGGAGCAGGCAGGCGCAGATGGACTGGAGGTAAATATTTTCTTTATTCCTGGTGATGTAAGCATGTCGTCATCAGCAGTTGAACATCGGTATTTAAATATTATTGATGCCATTAAGCACAATGTAAAAATTCCGGTAGCGGTAAAACTAAATCCCTATTTCAGTGCGATGGGCAACATGTCCACGAGGATGCAACAGGCAGGTGCCAATGCATTGGTTTTATTTAACCGGTTTTATCAACCCGATTTTGACATAGAAAAATTAACCATCAAAAATGATTTGCAGTACAGCGAATCAAGCGAAATAAGATTGCCGCTTTTGTGGATTGCGATGTTGTATGGAAAGGTAAATATTTCATTGGCTGCAACTACCGGCGTGCAAAGCGCTGTGGAAGTTATTAAGTACCTGTTGGCAGGTGCCGATGTGGTAATGACTGCTTCTTCCTTATACAAAAATGGCATCCCGTATTTAATAAACATGCATAAAGAGTTGGAGGAATGGATGAACAGAATGGGCTTTGACAGTATAGAAGCATTTAGAGGAAGTATGAGTCAGCAACATATCAGCGACCCTACTGCCTATGAAAGAGCCAACTATATTAAAATACTGGAAGGAGTAAAATAACATGAACGAAACAATTATACAATTTATAAAAAAGCAAACCAGCGCCAGTGTTTGCAGTATAAATGAACAAGGAAATCCTTACTGCTTTAGTTGCTTTTATGTATTTAACAGCCAGGATGGCTTGTTGTATTTTAAGTCTTCAGCCGCTGCCCGTCATTCAATGAATCTATCGAAAAAGTCGGCGGTTGCCGGAACCATTTTGCCGGATAATTTAAATGTATTACTGGTAAAAGGAATTCAGTTTGAAGGTATTGTATTGCCACAAAATGGCCCGCTGGTTAAACAGGCAGCTGTTCAGTATTATAAAAAAAATCCAGCTGCTTTAGCCATGCCCGGAGAAATTTGGGTGATACAAATTGACAGTATCAAAATGACCGACAGCACTTTTAGTTTTGGTAAAAAAATTAACTGGAAAAGGGAAGCGGAAAGTGTTCAATAGCTCACCAGGCGCCGGACTCTGTCCGGTGTTTACCCATTACGAATGCCAGTGTATTATTGCAGCGGCTAAAAAATTTATTGTCAGTAACAGGGCGACAAAAGACAGAGTCCTGCGCCTGCAGGGATGAAGTTTTTAATGCGCAAGGGGTACCAAACTTTAAAAGTTTGGTACCCGTATATCCATAGATTTGGCTGAAAACCTTGTGTTTAAAAAGTGCCACATAGCTGAAAATGTACATGATGGCGTCCCGAGGCAGCACACAAACCTTACCCGGATAGATAACGCAACGATTTTCCACATTGTTCCTAAGCCCGGACCAAAATTAAAAATGCCTACCCGGAAATTGCAAATGCTTCGGCAGGATTTTTTACAAGCAACTGCTCAATATCTGTTTCGGTGAATCCTTTATTTTTTAAAAGGGGAAGTAGTTGGGTGAAAATATTTGTATAACCGGTGAATTTGCCTCCTTCCGGTTCGCCGGGTTTATACCATCCTGCATCATGCGATATTAAAACACGGTGCAAAAGGTTTGCCTGTTTTAGCTTCTCTATAGAATCTGCATAGTTATCACCATCGCCCCAGCCAATACCATCCAAACTTATCCAGGCTCCGTTTTCTGCGGCTTTTTTATGATTGCTTTTATCCTGCTCTGCCTGTGCATGCACCCACACAAATGCACGGGCATCAACGCCATTTTGTTGTAATAGTTCTATTTCTTCCAATGCCGGAATGGCTGGCCCCGTATGCGAACAAATGGTAAGCCCCGTGGCAAGGTGTGTAATGGCAGCAGCTACTACCAGTTTTTTATGAAGTGCTGAAAGCGGCCCCGAGCCTACGCCAATTTTTATAAAGCCGGGTTTAACTCCACTAACCCCAATACCTTTTTCAAACTCCTTTATCCATATTTTGGCAAGTTGTTCCGCTGTATCCTGGTGAGCATGAGATGGCAAATATTTGTTATCCCCTGCACCATAATATCCCGTGTTGGTTATAATCTGCAAACCGCTTTTATCTGCAATCATTTTTAGTAAATTAACATCACGGCCAAGGTAAGCGGGTGTACAATCAAAAAAAGTTTTTACATGATGCTGCTTCAATTCCTGCAGATAAGGCAGCACTTTTTTTACTACTTCCTGCCTGTTCCAGCGGCTATCATTTATTTTATCTGCCCCAATAAAATCTACCAGCAAATGTTCGTGAATTAATGTAATACCCAACTGATCAGCACTAACAGGGCCGTTAATCGTCATGATTACTGATGAGGATTTTTTTTGGCCGCTTAGCAAAGCGCCTCCGGCAATCAATAAAAATTCTCTTCTGGATAAAAACATAAAGAGTCAATTAATTTTGAGATTTTATTACTGTTTCATTCGGGCTATCCGGCCTAAAGCTATTAATGATGCGGCCAGCAAGTATTTGTTAAATAATAATAATTGATACATTTACCAACTGATTTTATAATTCCAGTAGCCTCTAAATTCCTTGTTGATGCAATTTGATTATATTTTATGTTTCATCTTTTATTGCTTTTTCATACTCCTTTTTCTCAGCCTTTACTTTTATTGTTCGCCCCCTTTAATTAGTAGTATTGGGTATAAAATGTACAACTACTTCTAAGCTTTATAATGTTTTTTCCTTTCAGTTCCTGGTAATTTTTGAAAACATTCTATGTTTTTTTTATTCAATTTACACGTTCCCGGCGGAAAGTGACAAACATATATTTTCAGTTCTATTGCTGATGACAATGTTTGTAGTTGCTTTTTCCAAAACCTGCTTCTTGAACTATTACCGCTGCTCACATCTGATGCTACCAAAAGTTTATCTGCTGAAAGGAATTCAGTTTAAAGGTATTGTATTGCCAGAAACTGATCCGCTGATTAAACTGGCAACTGTTCATTACTATAAAAAAAATCCTGATGATCTGGCCATGCCTGGCGAGATTTGGATGATACAGATTGACAGTATCAAAATGACCGACAGCACATTTGGCTTTGGTAAAAAAATTACCTGGAAAAGGGAAGCAGGAATTCTTCAATAGCTTTTAACGCATATACTTCATTAGGCGCCGGAGCCGATAGCTATCGACTCTGTCCGGTGCCAACCAGTTACTGACGCCTGTCCTATTATTGCAGCGGCTAAAAAATTTATAGTTCAGTAACAAGGCGACACGGGACGGAGCCCAGCACCTGTAGGCTACACCGGTTATAAAGCCTTTTCTAATTCACCACTCTCTTTTGCTTCTGCCAGTTTCTTCAATTGTTTTGTCATCCTGATTGAATTTTCCTTTTTGCTGCAATAATTCAGTAACAAAATCACCGCATTCAATTTCACTACTTTCGGATCTTTGGCATTGGCTTTATTTTCCAGTATATACTTAGCTTTTGAAATCATATATAAACCAAGCAGATCATTGTCCCTTCCAATCTTGTCTTCCATATCAGCAACTGAAAAAGAGTAGTCAGGGGTTCCGTTCATCCATTTGCCCATAAACCTAAGTGAGTTCATTACGTCTTTATTCTCTTTTTTAAAAGGAGTTGACAAGAGATAATTAGCCGTCTGCAATGCATAGGGCTCCGCCAGTTTATAATCAGGGGCTTTTTCCAGTTTGATGGCATCAAAGTTTGGAAGGGTTTGAGCAAAGGCGCTTATGCTGAAAAGCAGCGTGAATATTACCAGAGAAATTTTCATGAATCAAATATTTTTGAACGCTAAATTTAAACGTTAATATGCTTGTTTTGGGCTAAAGCCCGGTTTATTTTTGTTTTTCATGATCTGTGCCCTAAAGGGCAGGGCAGGCAGGGCAACGAAAACTTAACTTAATATAATCCGTTTCGGAATTAAAATAAATAGGATTAACTATTTTGTTTGCAAAGCTTTTACTTTTTTAGCAAGATTCTATTTACTTTTTTTTCTCCCAATTTTTTCGGGACAGGTTGATAAAAAAAAGAGTAAAAAAAATCAATCCTGCTTTTCAGCGGGAGAATAAAAAGGCTCCCGACTTTCGGGACAGGTGAAATTTCCCTCATCAGCCTAAAATCAAGGATCCCGATAGCTAGCGCATTGGCGTCAAGCTAAGGATATTACCCCTCATTTTTTTCCATATCAAATTAATGTTGAAAATTAGTGCAACTGTATTTACGCCAGCGGTGTAACCTGTTTGTAGCTTCGCCAATACATCAATGCAAACCCTGCGCCAGCGGCGCAGCCTGTTAATTTGAGCATGTAGAAAAACGCAAGGTCGTCCCGCTGGGGCAAATGCGTTTTATGTTATAATTTTCTACAAACAGGTTACGCCGCCGGCGTAAAAATACCAATACTAAAAACCCTTGAAACCTTTTACAGATATGCAGTATAGCTATTTAATTAAAAAATTAACCTGACGCCAATGCGATAGCTAGCGGGACGCCGCAAGAGTTCAATAATTTGCAGATTCTGCAGGCTCAAACAGCCCCGTCCAACTGGCGTTAGCCGGGCGGGCTTGATTTTTTAACGGCTGATCTGGAAAATTTCTAGCACTTTTTATTCATGGCCATAATGAGGCATCGTTTCACAACAAAATATCTAATCCTACAATTGAATATTGTTTACCTATTGAGTTGGCATCCTAACAATATTTTGATGGTTGCTATTTGTTTGCTGGGTACTGTTTGTACAAAAAGTAAATATGCTATACGCCTAATAAAAAAATGCTGTGAAGTACATATTTTGTGTTCATGGGGCTGTTCAAAACGCTGTATGATGATGAACGAAAGTATGCAGTGTACCCCGCTCTAATTTAACATAACAGGTAATGTTGTTAAGTTGACAGAATGACAAATTTATTGCATGGTGGCGAAATTTATAGCGTGCCTCACTGATAATCTCCGGACTAAATTGCCAGTTTGCCTTACAATAACCTACAAGGCTTTTTTCGGTAATGGGGATGTTCCATTTTATGAATTTTTAGCAACAATTAAGTGTCGCCTGTTGTGATTGCCAGAATGTAAATTTTGTGCAGGATAATGTTATAAGTGATAATTTTACGGTTCACTTTCCTAAATAAAGGCCCATGCGCAAGTTTATATTTTTAGTTGCCATTTTATTTACCGTTAACGCTATTCATGCACAGGATACGATCCAGCAAAAAGTAGCCGGCAGAAAAAATGCTGCTGCCCAACTGTCCAAACCGTATGTGATACTAATTTCTGCAGATGGATTTCGGTATGATTATGCAGATAAGTACCAGGCAAAAAATCTTTTACGCCTCAGAAAGCAAGGAGCTGCTGCAGAAAGTATGATCCCATCCTATCCCAGTGTTACCTTTCCCAACCACTATTCCATTGCAACCGGATTATACCCATCGCACCATGGCATTGTCTATAACCAGTTTTACGACAGGGCGAGGAAAGAACCATATAACATGAATAACCGCAAGAATGTGGAAGACGGAACCTGGTACGGCGGAACGCCGCTTTGGGTGCTGGCTGAGCAGCAGGGTATGTTAAGTGCTTCTTATCATTTTGTAGGTACAGAAGCTCCGATACAGCAAACACTGCCCACCTACTGGTACAAATTCAGCGACAATACAGATGTGAATTACCGCATCGATAAAGTGGTAGAATGGCTCAAACTGCCGGAAGATATTCGTCCGCACTTCATCAGTTTTTACATGAGCAATACCGATCATGAGGGACACAATCATGGTCCGGATGCCGACCAAACAAAAGGAGCTGTAAAATATGTTGACGATGCCATTGGCTCCATGGTAGAGAAAGTAAATGCGCTGGGCTTGCCGGTAAATTTTATTTTTCTTTCCGATCATGGAATGGCAAATGTAGATACCGTCACCCGCATTAACATTGCTTCTATGATGGATACCAGCCGTTTTATTTTAAGAGGCGGCGGCACAAGCCTGCATATTTATGCAAAGGATACTGCTGACATACAGGCCACCTACAATTTATTAAAAAGTAAGGAAGATAATTTTACGGTTTATCTTAAAAAAGATATTCCTGCAAAATGGCATTACTCAATCGCCGATGACCGCTACAACCGGATAGGGGATATTTTGGTGGTGCCCACTTATCCAAAAGTGCTCAGTAGCTGGAAGGGAAGCATAAAGCCGGGAGCCCATGGCTTTAACCCGGCCATCAAGGAGATGCATGCTACATTTTACGCATGGGGTCCGCAGATAAAAAAAGGCAACCAAATTCCGTCGTTTGAAAACGTACATGTATATCCGCTGGTAGCCAAACTACTTGGACTTACTTACACCGAAAAAATTGATGGCGACTTAAAAGTTTTAAATGATATTATCAGGTAAGTCGATTAACTTTTTGACCAATAGATATATTTATTTATAGCTGAAATTAAATTGCGGTTTCTGTGCGATTTTTTTACAATTTATACCGCAACAACTAATCCTGACTATTTCACTTTGGCCGGCATTTTATGTTCTATCGGAATAAACGGATAGAAAAATACCAGCAATTTAGGAGGCGTTCTAAGGGAACACTATATGTTATAAAACACGATCTACCTGCCATTCCTATGGAACGTACATTAAAAATGGCCGTCTCTTTAACTACCCACATAATAACCCGTTGGGGTAAGGATGCAATCTTATGTTAATGACAGTTATACCAAATATAATTTCATTACAGGCTCCCGAAGCTATCGGGATGTTCTGGCTGAAATTATGTGCGATGGGGCAGTGTGAAGGGATTTGGTAAATACCGACCTGTGCCGATCGATTTCGGCATTGGACTAACATCAGCGTATAATCGGTATTAATGACAGTTATTAACAAGGCGACACAGGACGGAGTGCACGGCCTGTAGGTTTTATAAAAAACAAACTGCCCGTAAATTTTACTTTACGGGCAGTTGTATTTTTGTTGCTGGCTATTTGCTGTTTTCCAACGCTGCCTGTGCTGCTGCCAACCTTGCAATTGGTACACGGTATGGAGAACAACTCACGTAATTCAATCCTATTCTATGACAGAATTTTACACTCTCTGCATCGCCCCCATGTTCGCCGCAGATACCCACTTTTAAATGCGGTTTTGTATGACGGCCTCTTTCTGTACCAAATTTAATCAGCTCACCTACACCTTCCTGGTCAATGGTTTGAAAAGGATCATCTTTCAGTATTTTCTCATCCAGATATTTTGGCAAAAATCCACCAATATCATCCCGGCTAAAACCAAAGCTCATCTGTGTAAGGTCATTGGTACCAAAGCTGAAGAAATCAGCAACGGCAGCCATTTCTGCGGCCAGTAAAGCAGCCCTTGGTATTTCAATCATGGTGCCATACAGGTAAGGTATTTTTTTGAGTTTTGTTTTTACACAAGCCTCTTTGTACACCCTGTCTACTATTGCTTTCTGGTGTATTATTTCATCTACGGTACAGGTTACCGGTATCATAATTTCGGGGAATGCTTTTATGCCCGCTTTAATTAATTCACCTGTTGCTTCCAATATGGCCCTTACCTGCATTTCAGTTATTTCCGGATAGCTGATGCCCAACCGTACACCACGGTGACCAAGCATGGGATTGTTTTCATGCAACGCCAAAACCCTTCTTTTTAACAGGCTCATGCTAATGCCCAATTCTTTGCTTAGCTGCTGCAGTTTTTCAACATCATGCGGAACAAATTCATGCAATGGCGGATCAAGCAAACGGAAGGTTACCGGGCGGCCATTCATAATGGACATGGTGCTCTTGTAATCTTTTTTTACAAACGTAAAAAGTTCTCCTAATGCACTGCGTCTTTCCTTCTCAGTTTTACTCATAATCATTTTGCGCAACAGGAACAAAGGTCTTTCGCTTCCTTCTCCATAAAACATATGTTCTGTGCGGAACAAGCCAATTCCTTCGGCACCAAACTTCAATGCCTGTGCAGCATCTTTCGGTGTATCTGCATTGGTTCTTACGCCAAGCACTTTTACCTTATCTACCATTTTCATCAGGTCTTTGTACGATTGGTTTTTATCCAGTTCAATATCTGTTAAAGCCATACTGCCTTCATACACCAGCCCTTTGGTACCATTCAAACTCAGCCAGTCACCTTCTTTAATAATCACTCCATTTTGTGCATGAAAAGTTTTGGTGTCGCTGTGGATTTCGATATCGCTGCAACCAACAATACAGCATTTACCCCAGCCCCTAGCTACCAATGCAGCATGAGACGTCATGCCTCCTTTGGTTGTAAGTATGGCTTGTGCCTTGTGCATGCCATCCACATCTTCGGGGGAGGTTTCTTCTCTTACCAATATTACCTGTTCGCCCCTAAGTGCCCATTCCACCGCATCATCAGAAGAGAATACAGCACGACCTCTTGCACCACCCGGACCTGCAGGTAAACCTTTGGCAATTGGTTTGGTTATCAATTCCACTTTTGGATCAAGCATGGGGAGTAATAGTTCAACCAACTGGTTAGGACCAACCCTCATGATGGCCGTTTTGGCATCAATCATTTTTTCTTTAAACATCTCTGTTGTCATACGCACAGCCGCAATACCATTGCGTTTACCAACCCGGCATTGCAACATATACAGTTTACCTTTTTCAATAGTAAACTCAATATCCTGCATGTCTTTGTAATGCTGCTCCAGTCTTTTCTGGTAGCTGTATAATTCTTTGTACAAGCCAGGCATTAATTTTTCCAGCGAGGTAAATTGTTTGCTTTGGTCGTTCATAGAATATTCATTTACCGGTGCCGGTGTGCGGATGCCGGCAACTACATCTTCGCCCTGTGCATTCACTAAATATTCTCCGTAAAATTTATTTTCACCACTGCCCGGGTTCCTGGTAAATGCTACACCGGTGCAGCTGTCGTCGCCCATATTGCCAAATACCATTGCCTGTACATTCACCGCTGTTCCCCATTCATCCGGTATCTTTTCTATGCGGCGATATTCAAAGGCTCTTTTGCCATTCCAGCTGCTGAATACAGCACCAATACCGCCCCATAGTTGCTCCCATGGATCATCGGGAAAATCGGTGCCCAACACTTTCTTTACCGTTTTTTTATAGTCTTTTACCAGGTCTTTTAGTTCTGTAACGGTGAGGTCTGTATCACTTTTGTAACCTTGTTTGTGCTTGATGGCTTCCAGTTTTTTATCCAGTTGTTTGCGGATGCCAACACCATTTTTAACCTCGATGCCAGCACCTTTTTCCATCACCACATCTGCATACATCATAATCAGGCGGCGGTATGCATCATAGGCAAAACGTTCATCACCACTCTGTGCAATAATGCCTTTGATGGTGTCTTCATTCAACCCCACATTCAACACCGTTTCCATCATGCCCGGCATACTGCGCCTTGCACCCGACCGGATAGAAACCAGCAACGGGTTTTTTTGATCACCAAATTTTTTGCCGGTGAGTTTTTCTATTTTAGCCAAAGCAGCTTCTGCCTGCGCCTGTAATATTTTTGGATAAGTTTTTTTGTTGTTGTAGTAATAGTTACAAACCTCCGTAGTTACGGTAAATCCTGGTGGAACGGGTAATAGCAATTTAGGATGACCAGCCATTTCTGCAAGGTTAGCACCTTTACCACCTAACAAATTTTTCATCGATTCGTTTCCATCGGCTTTGCCGCCACCGAAAAAGTAAATGTACTTTTCGGCCTTTGTAATTTTTGCCATAAATATAATTTTTGTATTATGCAGAGTTATGCCTTGTGTGGCCAAAATATTAAAACATTGGTCATACAAAAGCTTGATTTTTATCATTTGGGAAAAAGCGGTGGGCGGAAAAAAAGTATTGTAACTGCAGATGGGAAACAACTAAGGGAGAAAGTTTTTTATTGAGGGTTGTATCAGGGTTGTTTAGCTCTTTAAAATTTGTAGTGAATAAGGTGTGCATGCCGGAAAGAGTGCTGCGCCTGATGGTTTAACCAAATCAAAGTTTCAATAGCTACTAACTGTCAGAAGAAAAACCTTTTCCCTTTTTTGTTCTTCAGGGTCTTGCAAGTATTTTAAAAATCTTTTAGTTAAAACCGTTAATCTGGGGTAGCAAGCATCACGTAACTTTTTTATTCGTGTTCGGACAGAGTTTACTAAATCTATTTAAATGAATGTGGCGGGGTCATCAAACGATTTTGAGCTTTCGGAAGCAACAATATATCCAGCCGGTCTGCATCGTCATTATAATAAAAACCCACTTGTATCTCTGATATATTCCCAATACTGTTGCGGTTCAAAGTAAGGCGAGTTTATTATTAATTAATCTGTCTTTTTCACACACACAATCAATTATAAACTACTTCAAATGATGTTAGATGTTGCATTGCCCTTTTTAAACTGTCTGAACGTTTTACTGCATGGTTGATATCCCAATGATTGATTACAAATTCACCAAGCCTGTCATTATAATTGGGGCCCACTTTAGCAAATTCATCCTTGGGCAAAATGTCCTCCCTAATATCTCTCTTCCTGCATCTTTTTATCAATTTCAAAAGCTCAGCTTTTGGATCGGGTAAATCTTCCGGGTTATCAGGAAAATTAACTTTTGAAATACCTGTGTATTTTGAGAACCCTTCAATATCGGCAAGCAGCCATGCCTCTACTTCACGAATTGCAACCCTGAAAATAAGGTTCGGATGTGGTGGATCGTTTAGCCAATCATTAATTAATGCAGGAGCACATACCCCATTATCTAAATCTGTAAGAACAAAGAACGGGCAGCCTTTTGATGCTTCATTAAATCCCCGTATGTTTTTTTTAATATACCCAAATCCTCCCTCCGAATAGGAGTTGGAAATAAAGAACTTTTCTGCTTTCTCAGCAAGTTTTATCATAACAAACTCACTAATTTGGTCTTCAAAAACAAGATTTAATGTAATTAGACTCATAATTAAAATTCCAGAGTGAGCTGATTAATATTTTTAGGTTTAATGCGGGGTAAAATGGCTGATGCAGGCGTCATGCCAGTATCAAGCATACTTTTAACATCTTTAATACTTGAAGCTACAGTAGCCTGTGTTCCTTCAGCAGCAGGTTCAAGAACAATTATTTCGTTTAAGGAAATACCTCTGTCATTTAATAAGTCGGTGCTGTGCGTAGAAATAATTACCTGACGCTTTCTGGGTTTTTGTAATCTGTGTATAAGAGGAGCAAGTTTTGAAACTATTGCACCGTTTAAAGAAAGTTCTGGTTCTTCTAACAATAACAGCGAGTCCCCTTCCTGCAATGACCAAAGCAACCCAATTAAACGCAACGTTCCATCGCTAAACTGATCTTCCTTTTGTTTCCCTGCTCCTGGTCGCCAATGTTCGTAAGTTGCTTCAATATGAGGGTATCCTTTCTCAGTAGTAAATTCAAGATTAGTGAGTTGCGGAACTGCAAGTTTTAAAGCGTGTTCAATTTTATTAAGCCACGCTTTCCGGGTTTTCTCATTAACCCTGGAAACCCGTTCTAAAAATCCTTTTCCAAAAGGGTCATCAGGCAAATCAGGCCCATTAAATGCGGCAGGATATTTTAGTAGTTGAGGAACAAGGTGCAGATATAAAGTATTTTCAAAAAACTTAACTATATCTCTGAAATCCTTATTTGTATTAATTTGCTCAAGGTATGTTTGTGTTAATCTCACAATATCTTTTTTATCATCCGCCTCTGGTCTGCTTATTATTAAATGGTTTCCTTTCCATACTTTTTCATACGAAAGATATGGTAAGCGGTACCCCCTCGATTCCTGTTTAATCCCGATAGCGTATTTCCATTCAACTTTATCTGAGCCGAATTCAGAAAGATGAACTTCAATTTCTACATTAGGATTTTTACGAGCTGCAAGTGAACGTATTTTTGTTATCCCTCCTCTATCAGTTACGGATTTTTGCAATCCTCCACCGGCTTTAGCAATGTCACGAAGGAAGCGAAAAACATCCAACAGATTTGATTTGCCTGAGGCATTAGCGCCTACAATTATTACTCTTTCCTGCAACTTAATATCAAGTTCTTTAAAATTTTTCCAATTTTTTAATATCAATCTTGAAATAATCATTTTATTATTTTTTTAAATTCTGATAATTTTCAAACTTTCAATCCCCTTGCATCAATAATTTTACTGCAACATTTTTGCCTGATATAAACGGTAAAGATACGGTTCCGCCAAAAGCCGCTACCTTTTCTTCGTCAATTGCTTCTTTCAGGTTTTAGCCAAGTAAAATTATATTAAATTCCAGTTTTTGATAGTTGATAAATCTGATTCCTTTAACCTCAATTTGTATGATGTAGATGGATTCAAGCTGGTTTGCAAAGATTGTAAATTAAATTTATTTCCAAATCTATCTTCAACGATGGCACCTAATAATGCCCTAACTCTTGGCGGGTATTGTAATGCATACTTAATTAAACTTTCAATAGCAGGGTTATCAAACTTTTCCATTTTAGCTGCTAATATTTTAATAGCGTTTGCTGTAGATGTGTCAGCTATATTTTTTATATCCTTTATGGTATCTAAAATACCTAACAATTGATAGTTTTCTTCTGTGATATTTACATACGATTTTACGGTGCTTGTTTTTAACCACCCTTTCTCTATTTTTTTTCGGCTGCTGTTGGTAGCTATTTTTGTACGAAAATAATTTTGAGTGGTAAGGTTCAGTCGATTGTACAATTCACCACCGGTAATATAGCCAACCCGTTTCTTATCTTTAAATAACAAATTATTTAGTATAGCGTTATAGTCTGGGCCTAATGCACCAAAAACTGTCATTTCAGGTTTATAAAAAACGCCTTTTGATACTTTTTTAATCGTTCCTTTCTTTTGCATCCGCTCCAATGCCTTGGCCGCAGTGAAAAAATCGTCGGGTTTAATACCCAAATCGGCATAGCCAAAAGGCTGGCTTTCGGGTATCTTTTCTATTGTAGTTCGTATTTGCCCGGCTACTTTCATACGGTAAATGTACAGCCTCTCTTTAAAATGTCATGTTTTTGGTGCAGAAAACTTGACATTTACATCTTGAAGCGGTTGCTTGGTAACGATGTTACTAGTCGCCAAAAATACTGCTACCAATTTAGAAAGCATTGAAACAAAAAATTAGCTTACGGATAGCATTATTTATGTTCCTTCCCGAAAGCAGCATATTGAAGTTGGAGAGGTGTTTTAGACTACCAACATCGATCGCTTTTTTATTTATTACACGAAGACAAATTCAAAGAAGTCATCATCGGAATTCATCACCCAGGTTTTATGAGATGCACGAAAGCGATTTTGATTTTCAAACAGAAGGATGATGCGTAGAGTGATTCGTGAAGACACAAACCACGGCAGTAGATGGACGGAAAGCGATTTTAATTTCAAACAGAATGATAATGCAGATAGTGCTTCGTGAGGACACGAACCATGGCAATCATGAACTACACTAAGGCAATAGGTACACAAATAATTCTCTGCGACTTTATTGCACCGGCCATCAGCCATAACCCGTGCGGAGATCACCATGCTATTTTGGTGAGTAACTTTTTTGCACAAACCGAAGCGTTGATGAATGGCTCAGCGAACGAAAACCCTTACCGGGTATTTGATGGCAACATACCCACCAATCCTTTCCTGGTAAAAGAAATTACGCCGTTTACTTTGTGTGAATGGATTGCGTTATATGAGCACAAAATTTTTGTGCAGGGCGTTATCTGGAATATTTACACTTTTGATCAGTGGGGTGTTGAATTGGGTAAAGTGCCCGCTGGTAAAATATTGCCTGAATAGGAAACTGATGACACAATTTCCAGTCATGATTACTCTACAAATAGTTTTTTCAATGCTTGTAAGAAAATGAGGGCGTAACAGGTACAGATACCAGGCAGTTTAAAGTCTACTGCCCAGCATCCATTTCCATGCTTTTACTACCACGATTGTATAGCCATCTGCCTCAATTGTTTTTTCTTCATCATTGGTTACAAGCAGTAAATTTTTACAATCAAAAAAAATTGCGGCTTCTACCATGCCAGCCAATTCTCTCTGCAATGTATCCCGATTGCTAATATTATAACAGACCTGTACAAGCTGTACAGCCGTATCATTTTTGGTGAGTACAAAATCACATTCTTTTTTACCGCTGTAAAAATACAAGCCCCTGCCAAACGGAAATTGTTGCCGTAAATAAAGAAATACCTGGTTTTCAAGCAGTATGCCATCATCGCTGCTGCTACGGGTAAGCAGTGCTTTTAAAAATCCGTTGTCTATACAATAGTATTTTTTATCGCTAAAGGTTTCTTTGTTTAAAGAGGCATTCCACTTAGGCAGCTTTTGAAAAAAGTAAATTGCTTCCAGGTAATCTGCCACCTGGTACAAAAAGTTTTTATCACTTTTTATACCGGCCGATTTCATTTCATTGTTTATTTTGTTGATAGAGGTACTCTTCGTAAGATTTGACAACAGCCGCTTTACAAAGTATTTTAAAGCCCCCGTATTGGTGATGTGGTATCGCTCCACCAAATCTTTATACAACATTACAAAATAGTACTCCTGTAGTGTTTGTTCTAAAAATGTATAGTTGCTGAGCACGAGTTCAGGAAAAGCAGAGTGGTTTACAAACGTTTTGTACCCGGTTGTTAATTTGGGTATGTCGGTAAGCGAATACACATCTGTCCGGGTGCCGGTAAAATGGCAATATTCTTTAAACGACAATGGAAATACCTCAATCTGTAATGTTCTTCCCCGGAGGGTAGTAGCTATATCCGTTGCCAGCATCTTACTGTTGCTGCCACTTAAAAAGATATTTTTAGATACGGTATCATACAACCTTCTTACAAACTGTTCCCAGCCATTTGCAACCTGTACTTCGTCTAGAAATATGAACAAATCTGCTGGTTTTGTATCCGGATATAGCTCTCTGAATGCCTGTAAGATATTATCAAAGCCTTCCTGCGAAAATTGCAGCCGGTCATCATCAAAATTTAAAAAAAGTATCTGATGGTAGCCAACCTCATTTTTCAGCAGTTGATTGATCGTATTCATCATCACGGATGTTTTGCCTCCCCGCCTTACCCCTGTTACCGTTATGATTTTCCCTGAATTCAGGGGTACATTGATGCCTCTTTCTACCACAGTTAATGGTAAATTTTCAGCAAAACTGGTGAATATTGTTTTAAGTATTTCCTTATCAGGCATACCCAAAGGTATTTTGTTTCTTAATAATAAAGAAATAATTTATTTTAATTTCTTGTAAATAAAGAAACTTTTACTCCTTTTTGCTTGTGGATAAAGAAAGAAGGTATTTTATACCACGGGGGTGCAGGACTTCCTTCCTGTGTGTGACTTGTTACTACAGCTTTGAGTTGTATACTATTTGAGCTATACAATTTTACCTAAAACCATATAAATAAAGGCAACATGAGTACCAGGTATAAATATATTGATAATGCAGCAGTGGATTTTACCACATAAACGGTAACAAAGGATACCTTCTACATACTTTTGCAAGGAAAGATAAAAAGAGCAACAGCAATTTTAAACACAAGTTTTGTGGGCATAAAAATAATGCGGTGTTATTTGACAGCACAGCAATGTACAACCAGCGTTTAAATTATCTGCCTGCCCGACAAGCCATTCAGGCGGGCATCGGAACTGGGTAACAGCAGGGCTTTGTAAGGGAGCCATTAGCAGTGCGAATGATTATTTTACAGAAAAAATGGGGCTGCTGGGTATTATTATTTTGGATGTTTTAAATATCGGAGATTAGTAACAGGGAAGACACAGGACGAAGTCCTGCGCCTGTGGGAGTTTCCCAGGCGAGTCTCTGCACAAGTTTAATGAAGCTTACAACCAGCACAAACTGCAGGACTCGCCGCTTATTCGGCTGGTGTAAGTTCTCATAATAATATAGGGTTACTTCTTCCTATTTCGGTCTGCCTTCATGGTCAACGGCGAGTCCTGCAACAAAGTGAATTATAAAGCAAGGAGTATTAGTGCAGAGACTCGCCTTGGAAGTGAGGAGCTCTCACTTGTGCGGTATACTACCGAGATTACTGAATTTACTACCACCACCTCCTCCCTTCAACGATTTCCCAGGCGAGTCTCTGCACAAGTTTAATGAATCTAACAACCAGCACAAGGTGCAGGACTCGCCGCCTATCCGGGCTGATCTCAGTTTTCAAAAATAATATAGAGTTACTTCTTCCTATTTCTGTCTGCCTTCATGGTCAGCGGCGAGTCCTGCAACGGAGTAAATTATAAAACAAGGAGTCTCTGCACAAGTTTAATGAATCTAACAACCAGCACAAGCTGCAGGACTCGCCGCCTATCCGGGCTGATCTCAGTTTTCAAAAATAATATAGCCTTACTTCTTCCTATTTCTGTCTGCCTTCATGGTCAGCGGCGAGTCCTGCAACGGAGTAAATTATAAAACAAGGAGTCTCTGCACAAGTTTAATGAATCTAACAACCAGCACAAGCTGCAGTACT
>Ga0163154_10001003_pt1 | contig 44005 bp, 44 predicted proteins | sample OliLakLV19MP9P1_FD_148649 | JGI IMG/M metagenome (GOLD analysis project Ga0163154, IMG submission 148649) | Freshwater microbial mat bacterial communities from Lake Vanda, McMurdo Dry Valleys, Antarctica - Oligotrophic Lake LV.19.MP9.P1 | ecosystem: Environmental > Aquatic > Freshwater > Lake >... | reverse complement strand
TGGGGATGGTGTGACCTCCTGTGCCGACACCGCCGACACCACCATCAACAACATCATAATCATCAAAAACCCAAGCCATTTTGTCATCACGTTTTCCTCGTATAAGATTCATTCTACCAACCAATTGTATCACCAATGATCGCCCATAACGGCAATCACTACACGCCTGTGCAAATTAAATAGGTCAATGCAAATGATGGTTGCACATTGGCATGTGCGCCACCCCCACCAGTGCTACTGATAGAGTCATTACTATAGCCAGTACCACTTTGTGCGCCCGTACCACCTAACACCGCAAAGTTCACACTGCCAGAAAATGTACCAACGTGATTATGGCTAGGCATTTGAGCAGTGGTCAATGTATGTGTGGATAACCCACCGCTACCGCCCAAATCATTCGCCCATGTGTCCGCAATGCGATCAGCACTGCCATCAATACCAATTATCGTGCGTCCACGCAAGTCAGGCAACGGCATCCGTTTATTGGCATTAAAATCATCCGTTGCCGTTAGTCCACGTGTGGTAGCTGAGCCTGCAGGCGTTTGGATGATGAGGATTGCGTTGGTGGTTGCATCCCACAACAACCCATATAGCAATGCCATATCAGCATTGGCGCGTGCCGTCCCACCGCTTCCGCTTGCGCCGATGGTGTTGCCATTACAAATGAGCCAATGCTCATCAATGTTTGTCGTGCGGAAATTTGCCTGTATCGCGCCAACCATATTCCCCCGCAACATGAAATTAACCGAAGCGATAATCTCATTGTACATGGCGGTCGTGATTAAATCCGCTGTAGTACGTACTGCTAAATCGTCACCTAATGGCATATTAAACTATGAACCTCACTTTAATACTCGAATGTGTCAAAAACCCCGTACCTGCACCCAACGCAAAATTAACCGTTGTGATTGCGGACGCTACGCGATAGGTAATCAAGCCCAAATCAATCCGTGAAACAGTTGCCGATTGAAACCCACCCATTGTTATCGGCATATTCTTCATGATTGCCGCGTTTTTGAAATTGTATATCGTAAAATTACCTTGTGCAAAACTATTGGCAATGGCAGTGTTGGCGGTTATTACGCCCATTGACGCATCAGTCGCCTCTGCGCTAATCGTTGCCCCATCATTTGAACCCGCGCGTTGGTGGTAATAGCTGGGGGAAAACAAATCGCCGTTCAACACTAGGACAAGGGTGTCAACAACGGCGGCGGCGTTTGACCTTAGCGTAAATGAAATTTCAACATCGTACGCATCCGCCCACCCCGCCAGTGTGGTCAGGTCAATCGTGGTGAACAACCCCGTTGTCGCACGTGTCTGAATCGTAGTGACCCCCCCGATTGGAGGCAGGCTAATAATTTCACCACCACCAGTTAAGTCGGTTAGCGCAGTGCCATTTGCGGTTAGCCCTAACAAGTGGTTTAGATTGTCACCAACTTGGTCATTCCACACATTCGCGGTGATTGGCGTTGATGGTGGTAATACTACAGGTGTAGTTCTAGGCATGTTTTCCTCACTTATTAATAAATCAAAACAGTTTTAGCGCCGTTCAATTCGTTACGTCCTGCAACATCCAGTACAAATCCCGTTTGCACGACTGGTTCAAAAAAGAATGTTGCTTCGTGGACATTAGGGGCTTGCCAAGCATGTTGCTCACCAATCACCACATATCGCCCTGTGTGATAAACAGTGTCATTAAAATCGGCTTCAACAAAATCCCCTATTTTGAGACCAGTGACCACATCAGCATGATTAGCACCACCGTCCTCGCGCCGCATGGTTATGCTTGTAACCCGACCCCGCATCGGCAAACGAAGCAATTCCATGTGGGCTGTGTATAAGACCACACGATACTCACTCACATTGTTCAATGAGAACGACTTTTCGCGTTTGCCATACAAGGCTTGTGACGGAATATCATCCGCTTGTACCACCAATTGGTTTTGCTCAACTGATGGTGAACCTGTCAGGGTCATGGTGTTGATGATTGCCGTCACTTTGCCCGTGTTTCCTATCGTGATTTTGGCAATCCCACCATTGGGGGTCACTGTAATATTTGCATCGCCTTGCGAGTAAGTTACCGCTTCTGTCAGTGCCGTTGCACTCGCAAATTGACCAGTAGACCTACGCAATTTCGCGTCAATCACGATCGTGCTGGACGGCGACACACTGAGCGGGGCGGGCAGTGTCCATAACAATTCGGATGAGGTTGTCCGCTTAGGCACCCCAGTAACCGTAACCAAATTGACCATCAAATCACCATACGTATAATCAATCCCCCCCGTGCCTGTTTTGCTTTTTGCCGTGCCGACTGTATCCGACAAGTAGGTATGGAGGCGATTCTTAAATATATATCGCCCTGTGCGGTCAATGTAAAAGTACCCGCGTTCAGTTTGTGCCACATCGGCTATCACCGACCACGCGTTTTCGCGTCCACCTCCAAAATCCTCAAACGTGGTCAAGCCCTCGTCAAATGTCCGCCATTTTTCATTGGTTTGGAGAACAGTGGTTACTCCTAATTCACTGAATCCAGCCACCCCGATAAGCCACGCATCCAAAATGATTAAAAATACCCGTGACAATTCGAGAACGTTCTCGATGATTACATTCCCTGTAGTGCTTGCATACTCAGGCAAAATCACCGTGATGCGTTCCAATAGCCCCTTAGCACCAATCGCTTGCAGGATAATTTGCCCCTTGCCTGTAAAAGTACCCATTGGTTGCCATGAGATTGTCGGAAAATCGAGATAACCGTTCCACATCGGCGTGCTTGTGGCATCATCCACAACCCGCACACGACAATAGGGTCTAACCAATCCTGCGATAACACTCCCCGTATTTTCGGGGCTATATTTACCAGTAGTGTTTTTCAGGGTCAACCGCAATGTCAACTCATCGCACGTGGATTGAAATGGTGAGCGTGCGCCCAAAAACCATTCCGCCTCTATCACATCCGCCGTGATATCATCGTATGTCCCTGTAAAGTTTTCGTTTTTGTTCCAATCCACATAAAACTTTATTGCCATATTATCATCACCTCAAAATAAATTAGGATGCCCTGTCGGTGTTGGCGTTATGTTAAGCCGATAATCATATTCCATTGATGCAGAAGGCACAAAACCTTCAAGCCCACGTTGTACCACCACCACATACCACCAGCCACTATCGGCATAAATCATCCCCACAACCGTTAGCGGTTGACCCTCACCAAAACTAGCCATCTGGATGCATTCGGTATTAGTACAATCATGCACAACACCAGCAATCACACTTATATACCCCATCGGCTCAAAATCTACCCGCGTGCCAAAGGCATTGTCGGTTGGGGTGGGCAATAGCTCACACCCCCCCACCACCACCATAACCAAGCATAACAACCATTCTACCAACCTATTTTTATGATCCACGGTTTGACCCCACCCGTGCCAATTGGTTATACAGCGATTGAATATCCTGCACACCATACACATTGACCGTCCCCGTAATCGTCACACCACCCCCACCACCACCACCAACCAACCCCTTCATGCGGTTATTTGCCATGATGTTACCACCCGTCTGTGGGGTAAATAATTCTGGTCCCCGTTCCCCCACCAAATAACTTTGCTTAGCAAACACATCCCCCCCCAATGCCCGCCCTTTGCGATTCCCGACCGCGTTAGTATTCCCTTGCTCCCTAACCGCTACTTGCGCCGCCGCGGCAAGCGCAGTATATGCGTTGCCTATGCTAGTCATCATCCCGCCACTTACCGCACTGGATCTCGCTTCCATGAGTCCCAAGCCAATCATCACGTCCTCAATACCCGTTTTGATGCCGTTGATAAATCCTGAAATGCCATTCACCACCCCCTCTACAATCCCCTTTATTGAGTTAAACGCCGTTTCAAACGCGCCGATGATGAGTTGCAGAACAGGGTTATCCTTTAGGGCTTCCAATACCGTGCTAATGGTTTCGATCACATCTACAAGGGGTTGTACCACTGAATCCTTCACGAAATTAAACGCCGTTTCAAACGCTTCCCGTATCGCTACAAAAAATGGACTATTTGTGATGTCCGCCAACACCCCCAATAAAATAACCGCTATTTGTTCCACCGTATCGCGCACGCCACTAAAAAATGTGGTAATTTCCGTGCCGAATCGGATGAACAGCGCCACGCCCAGCCCCACGCCCAAAATGACCGCCGTAATAGGTGACGTTATAACCGCAAGTGCCACCGTTACCAGACCGATCCCCGCCGCCAAGACTTTGAACGCCACCCCTAACCCCGTCACAATCACCCCCAATGGGAACATAACTAAGCCGAGCAGTCCCACCCCAAGCCCCACTTTGGCAATATCCGCAATCAACTGCGGATTTTCTTTTGCCCAATCCATAAATCCTTGCACGAGTGGCGTTAATTGCGTAATCAACTCACCCATTGCAGGCAATAACGCCATACCGATCGCCACCGCCAAATCGTTAAAATCCCCCACGATCGCATCCCACTGAAACTTAGCACCCTCAGCTTGAATAGCCTGCGCCGCCGCCGTTGCCCCCACCATATTTGCTGTGAATTCCCCCAACGCATCTGGGTCAATCTCAGCCAAAGCCAACGCCCCCAAAAGCGCCTCTCTATTACCAAATACGGCTGTCAGGTCAATCCCCGCGTCCACCATATCTTGTATGACAGATATTAATCCATCATCCCGTAATTTTTTCAACACATCTTCTTGCGTCATTCCCATTGCGGCAAACGCATCTTCCAGCTCTTTGGTGGGATTGATAAGCGCCGATAGCGTGCCTTCGATGCGCGTTGCCGCCTCACTAAACGTTGCGCCTCTTGTTGATATTTGGGCAAACATCACGCCCAATTCTTCAATGTCCACCCCCAACGGACTAGCCAACGTGGATGTCCGCGCAAACACCGCTGCCAACTCATCCATCGTGCCTACGCCGTTACGCACAGTCATAGTTAAAACATCGCTCACCCGCGACGCCTCAACCCCCGCCGATGAATACGCATTGAAGGTCGAGATGAGCGCGTTTGTCGATCCAACCAAATTCGCATTGCTACCCTCTGCCAATGCCGAAGCCGCCGCCAATATCTCCATGTGGACACCTGCGTCCGCCACCCCACCCACCACGTCATACATGGCGGCGGCGAGTTCCGTACCGCTAAATTTCGATGTCTTAGACAATTCCAACAGGCTCATACCCATTGCGTCCGTCTCTGCCCGTGTTGACCCTAGCACAGAGGCGATGTTGGTCAATTGCTCATCAAAATTCATTGCGGAATGGATTGCAAACCCAAACCCCGCCGCCAACGGTGCCGCCAACGCAAGGAAATTGCTTCCAATCCCTCTGATGTTGCCACCCAAAGACCGTAGCTCTTTGCCCATGTCTTTAGACAACCCAGAAAGCGATTTGTCTACTTTCTTGATCCCCTTATCAAAATCTTTTGTATCAGCAGTAAAAACCGCTTTTAACGTTGCCGCATCAACCATCTTATTACCTCACATAAGCACCATTCTACTAGGCTATTTTTTGGTTGCCCTCTCCATCCCCTCAATATATCCCATGACCAGAGCCAATTCTTCCATCGGCATCCCGTCAACATATTCTAACGTCCATCCGAATTTCTCGCACACCTGCATAGCCCACACATCCATTGCTACATCCCCCTCCATCGGCGAATTAAATTTCACCGACAGATAGATTTGGCGGGCGATTCTAGTCTTGTGGTCGAAAGATGATGTTGAAGGAGTTTCCAACCGCCTTAGCTAACACAAACCACTCCGCAGGAAGTAGCTCATCCAACGCCTCAAAACTTGGTGGCTTACCATCAGGCATTACCACAATGGCTTGTAGCAACATAGCATTCATCCCATCGATGTTTGCCTCAAGAGTGACACTTTGCCACTTCTTAAATTGCTTCATATTCCATTTGCTTATATCAATAACCAACTGAGTTTCTTCTACCACCACAGGATTTTCCACCTTACTACTCATGGGAACACGCTTGCGCTATGGTCAAAATTCGCTGTCCACGCACCATTCCGCATCAGCGTAGCCGATAACGAAATATCCCCATCAAACGGATAAGTAACATCCGATGATGTCACCGTGACTAAGCACGCATATTTCGGCTTGCCCGCCGCCGTGCCTTCGGGTCCGTAGATGAGTTCGCCTTGTACCCCTGTGGCAAATTTAGCCCGCAACGCCGTCCCATTCAACCCAATCACCTGAAAAGCATCGAGGCTAAATTCAACTGCCCGCAATGTTGGGATGTGGGTGCGATCAATCGAACTGCCCGCCGTGACATCCACCGTGTCCATACTTTCACTAACACCCAGTGATTTATAGTCCGTGCTAATCACCACCGCGCCAAAACTGATGTACAAAAGGTTGCCTGTGTACCGATTATTCGTTGCATGTACTGGCATAATATGCCTCCTAAAAATAAATAATCCATCAATACAATCTTACCCCAGCACCCACCCCCATAACGGCAATCAATCCAATGCCAGCTTAAACTGATACTCTCCTGTGTACCTCCAATAAATAACCCCTTTTTCCGCTTCCGCCTCGCTAAAAAGCCGTCTTAGCTTGCTATCATAATTAGACCACCCCGCCACACTCAGCGATTGCCTATCCAATAAATCAAATATCTTTTTTTGCATAGTTTCCGCCAATGTCCGTGTCAATGCCCACGCATCCACCCGATACACATAATCCCCGTCTTGGCGCGGTGTTTCGTTGGGGATTTGCCCATCCGCCAAATAAAAAATCACGTACGGCAACACCGCCACATTTGGAGCAATCATGTTATAAATACGTGGATTCACCGCGCCGCCAATCAAATCGGTGAGCGCCGTTCCACCCGCCAAACTTGCATACAGCCCAGCTTCTATCGTCAATAGTGCCATCACGCATCCTCTACAATCTTAAGCATCTCAGCGGGGGCATTTTTAACTATCGCCCGCACCGCAGGCAACACAAACGGTCTCGCCCCTGACCGCCGCGTCCCATATTCCAATTCCATCCCATACGGTGCCCCCACTTGCACCACCCAATCAGCCCCCCGCGGAGATGCCACCACACTATTTTTAAGCGCCCCCGTATCCACCCCTGGCGGACCCCCCACAGGCGAGGGCGATAGCGCACTGAAATTTAATTTGATGTAAGCCTCGCAATCCATCGCCAGCTTACCCAACACCACCGACACATCCAAACCCCGCCCCAATTTATCCAAATACGCTGTATCCAATTCCACTCTCATCATCGCACCTCCGTTATAATTACCAGTTTGCTCACATTCCACGAGTGGTCAATTGATAACGCCACCACCTCGTACGTCCGTCCATTAATCACCACCCGATTATTTTGTGCTATCGGCGCATCGTGTGGCAATGTAAGCCGATAGGTCACCTCCAACGCTTCGCGTGATACCACCACCTGCGACTCGGTCGCATTGGCACCCAATGGGTCAACGCGGCAAGCCACTGTGCCACTAGTCACCAGCCCCTCGCTCCATCCCCCCGCGCCGTCCGATGTGTTGGTTATCGCAGAAATCACTGCCACATCGGGAAGCCGTGCCAATACCATCGCCCGCATCTGCGCCAACATCAACCCGCTAATAACGCTCATCTGTCCTCTCCCGTGTACTCATGCGTACCAGCTTCCCCGACATCAGCCGATACCGCTGTGCCTCTGCCAAATAATGAGCGTGCGCCTGACTAGCCTTTATGTCGTGATTGTCACTAGACCAATCCACCAGCGCCGCCGCCGCCGCCGCTTTTGCATCATAAATTTCCGCCACCGCCATGTAAAAATCGTAGGCGCGGCAATCCATATAAAATGTATCGCCCCCTGTGTCCGCATCGAACACAATCCGACTCGCCGCCCAATTAACCGTGTAGGTTGGCGCAACCCCCCCATTGCTATTCCTCAAAGAAAACCCGCCACCAGCACCCTCGCGCTCAATCCGCCAATCAAATTTATCCAGTGGGATAATATAATCGGTATAGGTAGATGCACTATTGGCATAATTCAGCAGTGGGCTAACCGCCACCCGCCTAAAATCCCTTACCCCCCTGTCTAAAATGTCTTGGATATGGTCATCACTAAAGTAGGTAACTGCCCCAATAACAAAATCAGCCGTACCCGCATTAGCCAACCGTCTGACTTCCACGATAATTTCTGCCATCGTTATTCTTGGCATTTATACTCTCCTCAACTATCTCTCTTGGTTGTATTGGTTGGTAGAATGGCACTTATGTTAGCCAATTTTAGCAACGCAGGCAACATATATTTTTCATATACCAACCGATAATCGTACCCCAACGCGAACACTCGTGCCGCCTCACGCCGATAATCATCACGATGCAAATACGCCTTGTCCAGTTCCCACGCCGCATCATCCTCATCCGCCATCCACCAATAACACCCCGTCCGATCGTGCGATGGTGCTATCGGCGTGGCATCAATCAGCACCCCCGCAATCCCCAATTCCGCCATTGCCGATCCTTTGGTGACGATAACTGGCACTCCTGCCGCCTGTGCCTCAATAATCGGCGCGCCAAATCCCTCACCAAGACTCAAAAGCAAAAACACATCCGCCATGTTATACAGGTCATTCATAATTTCGCCACTGATGAATCCTGTCACATAGTCGTAATTGGGCGGGAATATCACCTTATCCGTCAAATCCATATCCGCCACCAACCGCCCCAAATCCTCACCATGGCTCACCATACCCGTTGGCTCAGTGTGCATATAAAACACCGCATCCGCCCGCGTCTCTGCCAACTTTTTGAATGCCCGCAACATCCCCACCATATTCTTACGACTTGGCACACCCTTGTTCGCCGCCACTGTCATGACAATAAACTTGTCCGCCAAATCATCCCGTCCTAAAAATTGCATGGCACGCGCCCGCGCCTCGCCCTTGTCAATTGGGCAAAACAAATCCGTATCCACCCCCAACGGCACATAATCCAATCGTGCCTCGTCATACCCCCGTTTGATAATCTGGTCATGCCCAAATCGGCTCATTGACCACAGACGCGGCACACGTTCCATCACATCCCAATTTTCTGGACTAACCGGGGCGCAATCCACTGGACACCACATCACCGTATTCAGCTTAGCCCAAACATCCCCCGTCAAAACAAACGGGTCTATCAGTGTAATCACCGCATCACAACCGTGTTTTTTCATGTGCGCCCCAACCACATCATTCCCATACACATCCTTAAAGCGAGGAATAACCAGCACTTTATCCCGTGTCATGATCGGGTATCCTTCCACCCCATAAAATGCCGATACCACCACATCTAACCCCTCTGTGCCTTTGATGAGTTTGGTAAATAATTTTGTCTGAGTGCCATAGCCATTTGGTGTATCTGGAGCGCTACTGTGCCACAAAATCCGCATATTCCCTCACTTATATTCTGGTTATTTATAAAAAAACGCGCCACCACCCCCATGAGGCGATAGCGCGTTGTAATTCTCACAAATGTGCTTTACAGAGAGCGCACATTTGTTTCAAAGGCGTAGATGAAACCCGCCATGCCTGCCGAATACGTAATGCTGATGTTACCCCCCTGTGAATGCCGCGCAGATTCCACCCGAAAGAGGACAGCCCCAGAGGTGCCTGCAATTGCAAGCGTCAAAGCCCCCGCTCCCATATCTGGCGCATCATCGATCGAAGTTCCCGCGGCGACTGTGATCGTACCAGCATCGCCCGTATTTGTTACATAAAACAACAGCGGTCGCAACGCCCCGCCTGTGATGAGCGTCCCATTGGGAATTTCGATCGCCCCGCCTGCTAATGCTATTGGTACACCCATCCCAATCTGTGTTGGGGCAATGGTTATTAATGCCATAATATTACTCTCCTTTATTGGTTGCTAGAATGACGTTTCTAAGACGGGTATGTAGGGACTCATAACAAGTCCCTAATCCCCACTAAGGCAGATTCGCAATCAAGATCGCTAAATTCGAGGGGCGAACAACTTTAGCCCCATACACATGGATGCCCCGCACTGCATCGGCAAACCGCCGTTCAGGGCGAAACGCTTCGACAGAGACGATCTGATCCGCATACGACACGGCGATTGAATGCCCCGCGATAATCTTAAACTTGGTTGTGGCTGTGGTGAATGGCACGTTGTTGGATTGAAAAACGCGCAACCCAACCGCCTCGCCGATAAACCCATTCATCAGGCGCGTATCCGCCGCCGCCGATCCACTGCCCACAAACCGCGCATCTCTCTGCAATTGCCCATAAAACCACGGAGGCACAATCACCCACCGCCCCGTTGATGGGGTGTTGTTGTTGGAGAGAATCACGGACAAATCCACCAGATACTCGTAGGCTTTGCCAGCTGTACCCAAATCCGTTTTGGGTGCAGATTCCGTGCCAATACGGTTGGCGTTGGCGGCACTCAATGAGGAATTCATCAAACCCCCCAAAAAGGTATCAGCCACATCGCGTAGCCCGTAGGCGGCGCGATCCATTGCCTCCTGCATAATTTTAGGCTTGGTCTGAACAACATCCACATCATCCACCGCCATATTAAAATATTTGGCTTGGTCAATGATGAGTTCCTGCTGTGAACTGGTCAAGGCTTCGGGTGCATCAATATCTGTGTTTTTGGTGTAGGTTTTGATAGTCACATCACCCACACTATTGATTCTAACCCGATCCCCCTGCCCACGAATATCCCCCTCATAATCAGTGTTGACAACACCCGTTTGGGCATACACCAACTCCTTTTCGAGTGCCGATAGTACCATCCCCCCCCATACGGCGGGGATAAAATTATTTAAGCTCATTTACTTTTTGCCTCCTGCTAAAACAGCTTTAATCGCTTCAAGATTTTTGGCGGCTTCATTTGTGGACATCTTAGCAATGTCCGCAAGTGTTAGCCCACCAGTATTTGCAGGATTGCCAACATTTCCCGTTGGAGGGGGTGGGGGTGGTTTGCCAGTCAACTTTGCCAACGTTTCCGCTTGTTTGCGGAGCGCCGCCTCATCGTTGCCCGTCAAAAATCCCACTGCCTCAATACCCAGCTTAAACTCTGCCACCATGTTAGCCCGCAAGGCTCCGATGGTTGCATCACTCGCCCGCTTACGTTCCATATCTAATTCGGATTGCAAAGCCACGAATTTATCGGTTAATACTTTAACCGTTTCATCCTGCATTTGCTCCAACAGTTTCTTGGATGTCGTCACCTCATCAGATGCGTTTTTGTGCAACCGCTCAAATTTCTCGGCTTGCGATTTCCAATAAGCGATTGGGTTGTCAGGCGTTAGCTCAGGTATCGGTTGTGTTGGTTGTTTGTCGTTAGTATCGCCCGCAGGAAGACCACCAACTTTAGGGGTTTGTATCGCCGTATCTAATGGTTGCCCATTGCCACCAGCGCTACCGTTTGCCCCGCCGTCTGAGTGACGGCTTAAATTTTTATGCATCGCAGATGCTCCTATATACAATCCCACAATTCAACCACATCATACCCCACAACCCTCGCCCGTAACGGCAATCATTCCCCCGCATAACCATCATTCTACCAACCTATTCGATGCCCTCATCCCACCAACCCCCCATGTTCTATTTTTAGCACACCACATTAGAGATGTACATATCACACCTATTTTGGGGAATTGGGTGCAACAAATAGGTACATATCATGGTATAATTATGTTTAAGAAGGTGAGGCAACAGAGACCCCACCAATAGCAAAAAGGATTAACACCATGAACGACCAACAAGAAGAACAAGAACAAGAACAAGAAATCTGGAATGATTTTCAATTATTGCGCGAAGCGCAAAAAGCCGATGCGATTGAAGCGGAATATAACAAGTTCATGGACGGCGACACCGAAACAATGCTAGAAATCGCCCGCAACGCGTGGGAATACACCCCCGAAGAAACAGAAGCCGAAGAACAAGAAATTGAAGCGGAGTATTTTGTCTCTTACGTGACCATCCCAGAGTCGGCAATCCAAGCCAACATCAGCACCAGCAATCATGTAGACGGGAAATACTTCGTCTGTTTAGAAGGCGGAGCAGACGGCTGGTGCGGGTATACGGATACCCTTGCAGAAGCACAGGCTCTCGGCAAGGCGTTAATCGCCGAGTACCTAACCACCGAATAATCCTCCATCCACACCCAAAAAAGTGCTAGGCTAACCCCTAGCACATCACCAACGGGGCAGATGAGCAACCATCGCCCCCCCACCCAACCACCAATCTTATTGAGTTATTGCCCCACAAGGGCAGAAGGATACAAATATCATGGACGAATTTAAAGTAGGACAAATGTCTAGCGCGTTCTCATCAGGCTACTTGGCAGAGGCAATCGCCTTTGTCAATCCATCCGCAGTCATCAACATTGTTGATGGAGATGTCCGCACTATCTCCATTGACGGAGATTACCCCAATGTGGTGGGAGCATATCGCTCTCACCAATTCACATCCCCCCACGATCTAGATGTCGTGGCAGAAGCAATCGCTTTTGCCAACCCATCGGCAATCATCACGTTCCACCACGACTGTATTACAGTCGTGTGTAGCGCAGGTGAAATCCCCGTGATTGTTCTTGGGCGACACACCCAGGAACTGCCAGCAATGTTTGTCCAAGTCGGGGCGAATCGGGACATTCAGTTCCCCAACGACCCGCGCGAGACCACGCGCATATTTAAGGCACTCCTGAATGAGTGCCTTGCAACAAAGACCGCCCTGCTCCTGCAAAACGTCCCAGCGATTCTCGCTGGAGGACTCGTTCAGTTGAGCCAACGGGAAGAATGCCCCATGATTTATACCACGGTCAACGGCAACCGCGCCGAAGAAGGGCAAAAGCCCGACTTCCGCTTAGTCGGGATTTATAACATCATGAATAATGAGATGGTGTGGGAATTAGAATAACCCACACCCCCCCCCAACGGGGCTACGTGCCAACACCACTAGCCCCCCGTGATTCCAATCATTTGCCCCGCCTGTGTGCGGGGCAGAAAGGAGTACCATGACACACAAGCGGATAGTAGTAAGTATCAGTCCTGAGCAGAAGGCGTTCCACGCCGATAGACCCCTATCGGCACAAATGATTCGCCAGTTGATTCGCCAACACTTTTTGACCATTGGCGAATCATACCCCGCCGATGCCCCAGTTGGGGTGCGGCGCAACCGTCCAAAGAACGGGGATGAGGATTAACCCCCCCCACCCACCGCACGGGGCTACGTGCCAAGACCACTAGCCCCACCACAATTTTATATCATCAGCCCCTTAGGGCGGAAGGAAACATCATGATTGAAGAATACATAGGTAAAAACCTATACACACTATCGGAATGCAGACCCATCCGCATTCCCCTCACCAACATCGCTATCACTGTCGAAGACTTCAACCATGTAGCAAAGGGCATGACGCTAGGCGCAGTCCTAGCATTCGCTGCCACCACCGCGCAAGTAGTGGCAGACCTCACCATGATTGCACTAGCGCGGTAGACCCCGCATAAAGTCCATTCTACCAACCAAAATCCCCTCATGTCTGCATGAGGGGATTTTTTAATTGCCAAAAAGTGTGCCACGCCGAACCTGCCTTAGCACATCCCTCGCCGTCATTTTGTCCAACCCCGCAATCTCATAATTAGGGCGGCGGTGACGCATCTCACCAAACACAGGATGGACATCCACCCCAACCACTGCCTGCTCACCAAACTCAAACAGCCCCGCCCGCCAAAAATCATATAATTCAGCCCCCATAACCCGCCGTTGCTCATCCTCTGTCTGTTGATTAAACCATGTCACCCCACTAACCGGATTATCATCCGCCCCGTCCAATCCCAAGTCACTCCATAAAGGGGTCATGGGCAATGGCGCACACCGCCCTAGCCAGTGGTCATTCAATACCTCACTAGAGGGGTGGATAGTGCCATGCAGACTAATGCAAGCTAAGCACGTTCTGGGATTGCCGATATTCGCCGCCCACATCCACCGATTAACCCCATTGCCCACATAAACAGCATTCGTTCCCCGCCGTGCCGCATATAACTGAGTTGTCCTCGCAATCCGTTCCGCATCCGTCAAAGCCGATTTAGATTCCGCCAACCATTGCGCCAAATCCTTTGCCGTCTCTCTCGGATTTCGCCCCCTAGATATCGCATCCAATACCACATCTCGCACGCGCTGTGTATGATATGGAGCATACCGCCCAATCATCGCCCGCCACGCCACATCATCCACCAAATCAATCCCCGCCAATATCTGTTCACGTTCCACCACGCCCCACGCCACACGCATCCCCCCCGCCCGTAAATTTGCCACGCCAACCCGCGCCCCGCCCTCTAATCCAGATTGCAAAAATCCATCGCGCCCCTCATTCAATGCCCGCGCCAATATTTCAAAATCGCCTTGCACCTCGCCCAACCGTGCCAACAACACAGCAGGGTCATCATCAGGCTTCAAATCGCGTAGCCGTTCTAATATCAACAATTCCACCCGCTCATAAGTATTCGCCAGTGTGTTCGCCACCCCAGACCACGAATCAGCCAACCCCACCAACATCCGCCTACGATTTAGTTGTAGCTCATGTTGGAGTGCCCTAAGGCGACCGTCATCCTGTTGCCCGTCATCCGACATTATCACCTATCCCGTTAATCATTTCGTTTTCGATAATCGCCTCGCGCCGCTTATTTGCCATCTCCTTATCATAATTCAGCCCCATGCGCCCCGCCGCCGTCTCTTGGCTCATCAACCCCAACACCATTTGTTTTTCTATCAAGCGCAATTCTTCGGCTTGATCCATCGGCAACGCCTCACCCCACACCACCGTTATCGGCATGTCCTCAGCATCTACCCCTTTAATCATCAAAATGAGACGGCTCAATGCTACCATCCCCTCCTCATAATTCCGCCGTAACTGTGCGGTTTTGGCAATCATCGGCATAAACGCCGCCCGTATCCCCAGATTGGTCATACCCCTAAACGTATCCAACCCCCCCTTAACCACCACCACCCGCGCCAAATTAAAAAACGAATCGCGCATCGTGTCCAACATCATCATGGACGAGGCTAAATCGCTCTGCATCTCTACGTTATACACTTTCGCATCTGCATTTGGGACAGTCAAAAATCCGTTAATGCGCGTCTCCTGCACATCCTTAGCAGAAAAGCCCGTGCCGACAGTAGTCGGATACGCGTGATATCTCAGAATGCTTTTGATGTCACTAGCAATCTTGTTGATATGTAAATTCATGTTCGCATGAGGAATTTCATCCATCCCGTATGCCCCGCCGATATTCGGCAGATGTTGCCAATCCACAATCGGCGCTATCGGATATGCCCACACACTTTCCACCTCGCCAATCCATGCAGGATTCGTAACCACAATGCCACCCACCCCTTTTGGATGGTCACGATACATATCCCTAACCACCCACTGCCCCTCAACCCGAATCACATCCGTCCGATACTCAGTCGTGCCATTGCGCCACCGAATTTCGTACCCCATTGTAATCAGATGGTCACTTGCCAGCCACCACCGAATAACATGTTGGGCATTCAAATTAATTACCCGCACACGCCCATCAGGTTGTACCACCACCCGCACAAACACATGCCCAGCAATCCCACCCCCCACCGCCATTTGATTAACAAGCCTCGCCCCCCCGCTATCCATCCATACATTGCTAAGCATCGCCTCATCGCTATTTGTCACCCCTCCATCACTATCTAGCTCAAGAGACGGCATATTGGGTGATAAGAATGCCGCCGTTTCGTCAATTACTTGGCGGCATAAATTAATCACCACATTATCATGCGTATCCACCAGTGGCGGGGGGAACATCCCCTCGTAATACCCTCTTCGTTTGCCAATCTCTGCCAACCGTGACCCAATTTCTGCATCGGCTAACTTTCTCATTTCTGCCGAATCCCACTTATTCACATCGTCTATCGCAGGCATATCGCCCTCCTATAATGTTCTTTCTACCAATCAATTTTAACGCCGTCTTGTTATCAGATTTTCGCGTTGTATCTCCATCGTATTAGGACGCATTCCGCACGCCCGCCACGCCAACGCCCTCGCTATCACACTGTCATCGTGCGCCCCTTGCGGTGCCCCGTACCGCCACCCCCCGCCCGCCATGCGCTCCATCGTATAAGCCATTAATTCAGCTGTGGCTTGTTGGTCATCAATCAAGCCGATTGCGCCCCGCTCAATTGCCAACGCCAACCCGTCTATCAGCGGCGCTTTGGATGAGGCAGTGGTCATAAACCCTTCAATCGGCAACCCCTCACCAGCCAATGCCTCAATGTTAGGCTCACCAATGCTATTCGCCTCTGCCAAAATCAAACGTGGCTTCCACTGGTCACAAATCGCTTTTAACCGTCCTCGTTGCAATTCCCAGCTTATCATGTTAAATCGGTCAAAATACACCTCTATGCCAGTTTCCTCATCCATAACTGATATCGCCGTAAAATCGTTACTTTTGCCCCAATCCACCCCCACCACAAACGTCCCTGTATAAGGCGATTGAGGCGTAGATGTCGTTACATTTTTCACCCCTCTAAACACGCCACCCGCATCCGCCACAAATTCCGCCAAATATTCTTGTTGCCATGTCTGCGTGGTGGCGGTTGCCTCAATTTCCATCAATTCATCCACATCCATCAATGGATTAGTGACTGTTGGATATTGCCAGCTTGCCCAACCATCTACCACCCCACCCCGCGCCCACAGGCTGTAAAATCCGTTAAACCCTTTTGGTGTACTACAAAACATTGCCCCCCCTTTGCGGTCTGCCAACAAAGGGCGCATCACATTATCCCAAAACGTCACCAAGTCAGGCATAAACGCCGCCTCATCCACCACCACAAAATCATAAGATTGCCCGCGAATCGTATCCCCGCTATCCAGCGACCAGCAATCTATCGCGCCACCTGTCACCAATTCCAATCGGTGCAACGTCTCATTCTTGTATGATACCAATGCCGCCCCGCCACCACGCACACCCGTTACGGCTTTAATCTCTCGCCACACGTGAGCCAACATCTTATAGGTTGGGGCTAAATAGGCAACCTGCCCACCATCCAACATCCGATTCACCAGTTCATCCGTTGCCAACGTGGTTTTACCCCATCGCCGTCCGCAACAAACCACCTTAAACCGCGCCCCGTTCGCCACCACTGGCGCTTGACCCCTGTGCAATGTAGGTAATACAACCACCATCTCAGGCATGACTAACCCCTCACCACTTTAATAATGATTGGGTCATCCTCATTGCCTTTATGCTCAATTTGCCCACTGGTCATATAGCCCCTTACCCGCCCTTTAGTCCTCAGATAAAATTTGATTGCATCCATATCCCCACTGATAACCATCTTCTCGATATGCGCCTCTGCAATATCCAACACATAATTCGTAGCATCCTCGCGCACCGCCACCAAATCAGGATACCGCTTCATATAGCTATACACCGTTTGCCGTGTCACACCCAACACCTCTGCACACAAAGTCACATTCCCCCGTGCCGTCTCCAATGCCTGTTTAATGGTGCTTTTGGCGAATCTCTGCGTTTTGTGTGCCATGCTATAGTGTCTACTTTCGTCTATTCCCAACCCTGTTTTTACCCGTTAAGGTATCACTATACGAAACTTCGTATAACGTCCATTCTACCATCCTATTTTTTCGCAGTTCATCCCCGCATCCTTCGCCCTCTGCAAAATAACCGCCACATATTCAGGCGCTATCTCCATCCCATAACACACCCGCCCCGTCTGAGCGCACGCGATTAAAGTCGTTCCACTGCCCAAAAACAAATCCAATACCTTTTGACCAACCGCGCTATTGTTTTGGATCGGACGCTTCATGCACTCTATCGGCTTTTGGTTGCCATGCCCAGTTAATCCCCCTTCAGCCGCGTTAGCCCCCCTTGCGAAACTATGGATAGTTGGAATATTCCACACCGTATTTTGGTCACGCGCCCCCTGCCAATTATGCTTACAACCATCCTTAACCACATACAGACACGGCTCATGTCTCCAGTGATAATCACCCCGCCCCATAATTGCTTCGTCTTTAGCCCAAATAATTTGATATTTCAGCCCATACCCCGCGTCCTCTAGTCCAGATTGCACAAAGCCCGCATACACAGAAGCTACCCACACATAGCCAACATCCCAATAATCAGCACTTTGGGTTAGTGCCTCCATCCATAAAAAATTATCGTCATTGACGATCGTTTTACCCCTTGTCGTGCTCCCATGCAACTCGTGATATGCTTTCCGCCACTGGGGGTCATAATTGACCCCATACGGAGGGTCGGTCACCAACAAATCCGCTTTTGCGCCCTGCATCAAAATCGCCACATCTTCCCCACTGGTGCTATCCCCACACATCACCCGATGCTTACCATCCACCAGCCACACTTGCCCCCGCGCCGTCTGCCATTCAACTTGTAAGTCTTTGGCTCTATCCACCTGTGGCGCAACATCGCCAACATCATCATTTAGCCCCAATTGCACAAAATTATCCCGCGCCACCACCTGCACCAAATCCGCCAGTGCCTCATCATCTTTTTGTAACCCCTCCAACAACGCCCCTAGCACTTTCCGATCCGTCTCAGCCATTGCTCCAATCGGGTCAAGCGTTGCCAATATCAGCCGTTCTTCTTCTTCGCTCAAATCCACATCCAACACAGGCACATCAGCCTCAGGGTCTAATGATTGTCTCAAATGCCCGTCAATCAATCGCCCCGTCCTGATATTGTATAAAACCGCGTCCACCCACCCAACCTTATCCAGCACCTGCGCCAACGCCGTCTTTTGCCGTGTCGGATGCTTCCGCCAATTATGCTCATTGGGTGCCAGCTCACTCGCCTTCACCACCCGATACCCAACAATCCGATTCTTCCAATCAGCCATCAGATTCCCCGCCCGCTTCGAGTTTGATTTGCACTATCCCAGCCGATACAGAGGCAATTCTCTGTGTCCGTTTTACACTGATGTTTGCCCTCACCCCTAAAACCATCATCGCACACGCCAAAATCCACCTGTGCAAATGTCCACCACCCCTCAAAATCCACATGCACCACATTATGCACATATTCCCCACATTTTGGGCACCTAATAAACCCGTTTTTTTCGTTATATCCCCCCGCGTCTTTATGCTCCATCAAGTTTATCCTCTTCATGCAATGGAGGAGGTGAATCCCCATTCGAGGACGCATAACTGGTATCTACCACCATCACAGGCGTGAGCGCATCCACCCCATCCTCCAACTGAACCAACGGCATATCATCCAACCCCGATTGTGCCGTGGCTAAAGCCGATTGCATCATCCCCACCAATGGCGCAATCGTGTTTTGCAGGGTAGACGGCAATTTCTCCATTGCCACCGCCAGCCGTCTGACTTCCACCTGCATCGCCCCAATCGCCTTATCCGTCTTTTCCAATTGGCTTTTAACCGCAAAAGCACTTTTAACATCATCCTCATGACTAACAAACTGCATCTTATGGATTTTGCCTAGCGACTCATTCGCCTGCCGAAGACCATCAGGCAACGAATTCAATTTTTTTGTCCCAATCACCAACTCAGTTAAAGCACTGGTTGATGTATTTTGATAAGCCATAGCCACAATATCACGGTCTTGAGTCGTCTGTTGGGCTTGGATGATAATCATATTCTGCCCGTCGATGGATATTTTCAACCCGCTAATCAACTCCAACCACGCCCTGCTATCATCCGTCTTTTGTTTGTCGTATGCTTTTTGTTGCAAAATGTCCGCATTGGCTTGTTGTCTCAGGTACTCCAGCCACTTACTAGCCACCATTGCCCCCAATACAATCACCACCGCCACCATGCCGAAATCTTGTACCAGCCATTTAATAAACTCTGCATCAATCATAATTGCATCCTCACCCAATCCGCTATTTAATAATCTTACCCCATTAACCCACCAGATAACGGCAAACAAAAACGCGCCTCATAGCGCGTCATTGTCACATACCCTTTGCGTTCCCCCAACCGCGCCAACGCCCCCGCCTGCGCCAACATCACCATTCGATATCGTATCATCCGTTCCCCACACGGCATATACTGATACATCCCCATTGCCACTTGATAGGGATATACTCGCCCATTGCGCCTCTCTAACAAAGCAATCGTTTGCAATATCGCCCGGTTGATATCATCCTTAGCATCAAATGGGAGTCGTTTGCCCATAACGCTATCCTCACACATCCTAAATAACACATAGAACAAGTATACCATATTTAACCCCTTATCCCCAAATAGAAAAGCCCCTATCACTCACAATAGGGGCTTAACTTACGTCATCAGTTTGGGGGCGTATGTTATTTACACCATAAATTCCGCCCCAACCATTATTATATCATACTTATGCCCCCCGTCATTACCTCGAATTCGAGGGAATTGATTCATCTGCTTTAACTAGACCAAACCCGTCTTTCTCCTCACCAAATTGCATGGCGAAATCTTCAAACCCCTGTGACACAAATCTCACCATGGGAATCACAAGCGATTCAGGAATTAAGCCTTCTTCGACTTTAGCCACAACCACACCCCGTAAATAAAAATAATCCCGATAAAATGATTTTTCCCATATAAATTGCACATCCTCAAACCAATCAATCAGCTCATCCATCACGGCGATAGCCTCTACCAGTGAAAATCCTTGCCAAGATAAATACGAAATGGCGCACGCCACCACATAAATATCTAGTTCCCCTTTTTCGGATAGGGCTTCTATTTGGGGGATATGCTTAAGGGCTTCCTCATCCCCAATCAAGCCCTGATGCACCATGCTATACCACACACTACCCTCTATCAATTTATCCATTTCATTCAGCCCCTTTCGGCTCATCTATCATCTCAATAACACCCCACATCCCCCCCCGCATAATCATCTTTCTACCAACCATCGCGCCCGTTGCCCCAATCGGCTCATCTTCGCCTTAACCCTCTCTTTTGCAGAGTCCCATAGAGAGAACGTGCCACCATACACCACATCCCCGCAACACGGGCAAAACAGCACCCAATTACGCCCTAAAAATCCCGCTGTGAAAATGTCCAAATTCTCACTAGCCACCCCGCATAGGTGACAACCATCCGCCCGCGCCATCTCATACCTCTTTCCTCCATCCATCACACCACCGCACTTTCGCTCACTTGCCTCATCATAAAATAATCCCGTGCCTTGCCTTGTTCAAATGTGACCTCATACCCAGTAAGGCACCGCATTAAAAACCCCTCATACCGCATCGCCCTAATCGGGTATCTCAAATTGATAGTGTCCCAGTCATACCCAATCACCAGTTTTTTATCATCTTGGCGGATAAGCCACAAACTGCACTCATCCCGAACAATGCTCAATCCCAAACGGTTTTTTATTTCCGCGTCTGCCTGTTCAGCCACCCACTCATGCTTACTCCATGCAGGATAAACAACCGTCTCCGTCTCTGTCTCAATGAAGCCTATCGGCATAGCCCCACAAAAATCTTTCGGCTTGTCATTCTCATCCACCAAATCGGCATCTTTCCATTTACCCAATTCGTTGCCCGTTGCCAGCTTGCTCACTGGCGGCATCTTTCCTGTTGCTAGTTTGCTCACCAGCAACCCGCCCGGATTCTTTGACCATCTCCGCTCATCCGCCGTTACCCACCCATACCACGCCTCTACCCTTGCCACTCCATGCCGTGCAATCATCTTTTCACCAATTCCCACATCCAAGATGGTTTCGATTTTCAACAGCAAATCTTTAATAGAGGGGTCTATATTAGGATCATCATCATCATTGTTTTTGTTTATATCAGTACGATGGTCGTACCGATATATATCAGTACGATGGATTTTCGCCACACCACTCTTGGGCGACCATTTTTCGCCCAAAAATGCCACCGCCACATCGCCCAATAACCGAAATACATTAATTGCCATGCGGTCATGCGCCACCCGCATCCGTCTTACAGCCACACAACCCGCCTTTTCCAGTAAGAATACATGGCGGGCGATGGTCTCACGAGATTTTATCCCCGTGATTTCCATCAACACACTAAACGCAATCCGTGCTTCGCCTGTCTTTTTGTCTATCCGTTCCAATATCGCCGTCAACAAATTGATGGTGGATGAGGTATAAGCCACCATCACTCCGTTGTACAATTCCCGTTTTTTTTCGTTCTTGGCACGCGCCAACAGTTGCCGTGCCGTCAGACTCATGCGGACATAATGAAAATTAGTCATCAGGCACTCCCAAATAACCGTTCACGCTTGCGAACATCCGCTTCCACCGAGGACAGTGGAAAACCCACTGTCCCAATAATCTTATATCGATCCATGTTGTCACCATATACCGTCATCTGATACATCAGCCATAGCATAGCATCAAGCCGTGTTCTGATAACTTTTTCTACTTGTTCGCCATGCCCATCATCCATCACCACCTCATTCGGCACGGAGACACGCTCTCGATTACCGTCCTGTTTCTCATACACAATCCATCGCTCACCCTCATTCATTGCGTTCATCCTCCTCATCCCAATCATCCCACTTATCCTCATCCTCATCGCCTACTGATGCAATATGGGTAAGTTCCAAAACGCCAGCATCATCTTTTATTCCGATGGTGAATCCCGTTAACTTAAAACTCTCTGCCAGCGTCCAGCTTTGACCACAGGCACAGTGGCAAATAACGGCGAGATATAGCATGTCTCCAACACGAGTGCGGTCAACGCCCCCGTCTTCAAAGTCATCCTCCCCGCAAGCGGGGCATTCATCATTTTTCATTGTGTTCATTCTCCAATTCTTCTGCTTGTTGTCGTACCCGTTCCGCCACCACCGCCACCAAGTGATTAATCTTTTCACCCTCATCAAGCACTAGCTCACCACTCATCAGTGCTTCGGCAAACAATTGAGCATCATCCAAATCCGCTTGTACAAACAAAGCGTCATAAATACGATTAGCGACCTCTTCATCTAGTGTTTTTTGATTAAACACATCCCGTCCCTGCATAAACGCCCCCACTTTTTCCCCCGCTTCATATCCATAATCCCATTGCTCACTATTGATAGCCACCTGCTCATCTCGTTGCTGTTTCAACTCAATAACCAACTCATTTAATGAGCCGATACCCTTACCCATCCCCGTCATTTGATTGCCCATGCCTTCAATCAAATCCCACAGCACATTAATCTCGTTGCGGATGTGCGGATTGTCATCAAACAGCGTTTCCAACACCCGCCGCATCCGTTCCACATCGGCATTAACCACCGTCACCTCCGCCACAGGCTTACCAGCCGTCTTTTTACTCATGGCTCACCTCTAACAATGAGCGCGGCACAAAACAATCGGCTGGTTGCTTATCCCAATATGCCTGCATCTTTTCTACTAGTTCCAGATTTAGCTTGGCAATCCGTTCCTCCACCGTTAGCCTCCCAGTCTTCCGATTGTACGGATTCTTTGGATTCAGCCCCACCAACACCATCGGCACCTCATCAGTTTTGTTCGCATCGGCAACCACCACCGCATCGGCAACCGCCACCGCATCGGCAACCACCACCGCATCGGCAACCGCCACCGCATCGGCAACCACCACCGCATCGGCATCCGCCCCCTCACCCATGGGTCGAAAATCCCCCAACCCCTCCAACGTGCGGTTAATCACACCACCGCCAACCACAGGCACAGGCTTCACGTTACGGCTAAACACCGCCCGCAAAATCCCCGCCTCAAATTGCAGGTGATTCACCTGCCAACCCTCACAACTCATCGTAGTAAGGATTGCATCCGTGCAATCCACTATAATCTTAAATTGTTTCATGTCGTTTCCTCTCATAAATTATTTTCTACCAACCAATTAGTTCCCCCCATGCAATGGAGAGAGGGGCTAGGGGTTAGGATTAATAACCCCCCGCTTCTGCGTCCTTAGTTCATGCCCTGCGTGGGATGCGTATCCCCCACCAACCAATAGGCATGTTCTTTTGCCTTAAGGAAATTGACAGCCGTCATTCCCTTCTTGGATATCCAAACCTTTTGATAGATTATCCCCACAACAATCGCCACCCGTGTCTTGGCAGTGTATACCCTCATCCCGTCCACCTGCGCGATAATCACCATCACTCACCATCGCCTTTAGGCACATCGTTCCAAATCGCGTCCTGTGCCTCTGCCAATTGACGTTTAATCTCCATCAGGGCATTGATGACTGCCTCTCCCCATACCGTGATAGTCTGAAAAATCTCATCCGCCGATAGTCCATTATGCACCAAATCTAGCAATCCCCCGTGCGTAATATCACGGAATTGGCTTAGCTCCATAATGTCCGCCTCGCTCGCCCCAGTGGATACTATCAGCATCCCCAAAAGACGGTGCAACAGTGACCCCGTCAAAACATATCGCTCATCCTTCGGAGTCGGTGCATCCACATCCGCAGGCACATACGCCATACGGTTTCCATTGATTGCTCCATCCTCAAACGGATGCTTCACATCATCCTCATCACCTTCCTCATCCTCATCATAGCCCCCCGCAAGTTCCCCAAACGCTGTCGCACGGTCAACGACTTTCGGCGGTGCATCCACTTTCACCGCTGGCGGATTAACCAGCAAATTCCAATCTACCGCCCGTATAACTCGCCAGTCACTCATAGAGGGTACAAGTCTCTGCACCATCTCAATCAGCTTTGTCACATCTGGTTGCAACAGCTTGCTCTGCCCCCCAGCAAATTCAACCTGCTTAATCTGATAGCAATTCTGGTCACCAGACCAAGACAAGAATATGTGACGGTCTTTGCCACCGCCATATAGCCCAATGTCAATTTGACGATACACCGCCTGCTTCAACAGCCCTCGCATCGCCGAATCAAACCCATCCTTAGGCTCGGATATGTTTACAATTGTAGACATATCACGAGGATGCACAACATCCCGTATCCGTCCCTCTGCCCAATTTTCGGCATCGGCACTATCCCAAACATCGCGGGGAATCTCCAACAAAGCCCGATATTGCGCCACTTGGCTTCGTGACTTTAACCCCGTCACTTGCAATACCCTCTCACCATATCCTTTCTTGACCCGCCATGTAGGTCCGTTGGCGACCTGTGCATAAAATTGTTGCTCATGGTCAAAGAATCCGATTCCATAAAGGACTACCCCATCATCCCCGCGATACATATCCATGACCAGTAACGCCAATTGCCGCGCCATGCCAATCGCATTCAATCCTTTCCGATTCCCATTCTCAGATGCTTGTTTCCACACATCCACATTTTTCACCTGCACCGCATGGATCGCATCAAACCCCGCCTCTGGCAACCAAATAGCAAGCAACCAGTGAGCCATATAGCGGCGTTCCCCTGTCTCAATCTTATCCCCCGCCACCGTGATCGGATTGGTCAACCCATCACGTTTGATGGAGGATGCCAGCGCCACCAAGTCTAAATAATCATCCACCATCGGCGCAATTTCTTTATCGGCTTCCCGTCCTTCGTTACTCAATCTATCCACCAACGAAATCACATCAATGACCTGACCGAGTGCCTGTTCGGCTTCCACATGCCACTCTCGCAACATGCGCTCAATATCTTTCGGGTTGCCCGTCCACCCTTTGCGAATTCGTGCAGGGATAATTCGGCGCGGTTGCTCCATATCAGGGCGAATATCCACCAACTTAAGCGGACGGGCAATAATTTTATTCCCACTTGGCAACTCCAACCCGCCATACATCTGTGAATCAACTTGCTCCATAGTTATCGAATCAACGGGGGGATTAACCTCCCCCTCTAACGGATTATTTACCTTCAATTTAGCCATTGACCACCGCCATTTGATTCATCAGCTGTGCCATTACCGCCCACATATCTTTGCTTGCATCAGATTCTGGCGCATGTGCAAAAACCGTTTGTTTACTAAATGATGCCTCACTAATGCCGATTCGCAACGGCACAGGGTTATAAACCAAATCGCCATACGTGTCGTGCAAAAAGCCCACCCCCGTATCATGGGAATTCGTCTTACGATACATCGTGGGAATGATGCCCAAAATTTCAACTGGCGGGGTATTCATTGCGCGGTTGCGATTGTTCTCGCCTAGGTGGTACACCGTGTTCGCCGTCCCACTCAGCGATAAAGGCTCTGGCTCGGTGGGGATTATGACATAATTCGTAGCCTTCACCACTGCCTCATTCATCAGTGAGGCTTGTGGGGATGTGTCAAAAACCACAATATCCACATAACCCTCAATTTCTTCCAACCGATTTTTGAGCAACATCGTGTCACGGATAAGCGTGGGGATTGCATACGTTTTCAAGTGTCCCCCCACAATCGCCAGCGACCCCTTTACCTCATAGCCACCCGCCCACAATTTCTTAGATGGATGAATGACAACATCACGCCATTCATCCTCATCCACCATCAAATTAAAAATATTCTTTTTCGCATCTGGCGCAATCCCATACGATAGGGTCGCAGAGGCTTGCGGGTCGGTGTCAATCAGCATAACCTTGTATCCCACAATTGCTAAAGCCGCCGCCAAATGTACTGCCAATGTGGTTTTACCCACCCCGCCTTTTTCATTCATCAGGGTTAAAACTTTCGTCTTATTCATCTTATCTACATCTTTCCGCACACGTACAAGTGTGCTATACTGGTGCTAGTTTTTAGTTCACTTTGTGTTTCGTTGTTTTGTGGGTAGTGGGGGAACTAATAATCCCCCTTTTTTCCATCACCACCCAAAACAACCTCGCATAACCCCCTTTCTACAAACCTATTTTCGCCGCCCGCCAAATCTGTGCCTTGGTTGCCAGCATATACACCCGTGTTTTTACGTCCTTATCTCCGCACCGAGTGCATTGATACACATCCCCCGCTATCATTGTCCCATCCACCACATGACTAACTGTGTGGATATGCACAAGCACCCCCTTATTGCAGTTTTTACATTTATTCATCCTCATCCTCAAAATAAACTAGGTTGAATATCATCAATCAGGTATGGCTCTAGGTTTCCCCATTGGTGTTTTGGCTTCATCAGCGCCTTATATGCCGATTCTGTCCGTTTCTCTGGATGGATAAATTCCAACCCCAACAACGCAAACCAATCAAATTCGGAAGCAATCGATAATTGACGGCTTCCGAACATCACCCGTCCCTCAAAAAGTCTAAAGGGTGCCCGATACTTAATCTGCGTAACAACAAACGTGTTTGCACGGTCTGTCAAATTATCGGGTCCAGTCCGTAACCACAACTGATACCCATAGTTATGTTCATCTGCACAAAACACCTCAATGCGACGGTTTTTATAGACCAGCCCACGATATTTCTTACCATTCCATCGATGCGTGGGCGCTAAATCGCCATACAGCGCTTTTTGGATAACGCCCTTGCTAACCATCTCATCCAACATCCACCATAGCGCCCCGCCTAGCGGTTGTGCCACAATTTCAATGTCGTTCACCAGCGCCTTTGCCCGCCGTGCCGACCCTGCGATGCTCACCTTTTGGCATTGCGCCCCAATGCGTGCGATAAACTCGCTACCCAAGTCCTGCGCCTCTGCCAATGACATCGGATTGCCACCCTTGCTCATAATTCCTCACTCTTTCTCTGTTTTGAGGACACATAATGACCATCATCCATCCTCATCTATTTGTTCTAACAAAATTTGTTGTACAATGTGTACATGTCAGATTAAACTAGTGAGAGTAAACCCAATGTCCAACCTAACCTTACTGGCATTGAGTCAAATCTTTTATGACTCAATTGCTAACGCTAGAACCCGCATTACCTATTCTGAGTCCATAAATAACATGATGAGCTATGTTGGCACAGCCCGCCCTGTCAATGAGGTAACGCCTATTGACCTAATCTCTCATGTCAATATTTACATCAACCGCAATCTATCCCCCCATACTGTCAACAAACACATCAAGACCATACAGGTCTTTTTTAACTGGCTTGTCAAAGCACAGGTCATTAATCACTCGCCTGCCAAAGCCCTCACAAAACGCAAGGTCAGCGACCTTGTACCAAAGGAGAAGGCAATGCCAAAAGATGATTTAGTCCGCATCTTAGAGTATACCCAATGGCTACCCCGTGATGATGCCTTTATAAAATTCCTGTCCGATACGGCTTGTCGTGCCAGAGGGGTGGCGGGTCTGCGAATTACTGATGTTGATTTTACCACCAACACCGCAGTCGTCACCGAAAAGGGCGATATATCTCGTACCGTTGCCTTTGGGGATGCCACCGCCACCGCGCTCCATCATTGGCTCACCGTGCGTAACGCCCCCACCGATTTTGTATTCCAGTCGGGTCCTCGCCTTTTTACAGCAGAGGCGGCTGGTCAAACCGTGCGCCGTCTGTGTATCAAAGTCGGTGTAACCCCGCGCCAAACCCATTCGCTTCGTCATGCCAAAGGTTGGCAACTCAGCGATGCCCATATCAGCATTGGTGTGATTGCCACCGCATTGGGTGACAATGTAGATACGGTTTTTAAGTTCTATATTCCTCGTGATGAAAAGCGGGCGCTGGAAGCACTGAAAGAAAATGCTATCCCCGTGCCGCCTCCAAAAACACAACCCTCCAACATCATCCAATTCCCCCAAAAGAAACTATCCTGATGAGGAAATTTTAGGACTCATTTCTTGCCAAATTCTAAACCCCTTACGTGATGTCAGGGGTTCAAGTCCCTTACTACCCAAAGGTTTTATCCCTTGTGGACTCAGTTTGTATAGATTCTAGTCCGTACTCTATTTAGTTGTTAAGGTGCATTCCCTCCATCAATGGCGGGTTTTTCTTTATGTTTTCTTCGTGCTATTGATTACCTTCTTCACGAAGAAATCATCGTAGCTGGAGATTTCAAAATAGTTCATCAGCGCATCAATCGTGTGCGAATCAAATCGCACTGGTGTTCCTTTGATAAATGAACTGACAGTAGAATGGCTAATGCCCGTTGCTTTGGCAATCTCAGACGGTTTAATACGCCGTCCAAGCCCCTTCTCTTTCTTTGCAAGTAACTCAAATCCTCGCGCACGAGTTTGTACTTTAGCGTTTTTACCTATCACATAATTTCTCCATTTCGTTTTTAGATACTGCCTATACCATACATGATTTATTTTGGTTTGTCAACATTTTGATTTACTGTTAGGAGGTTTTATGGTATAATCTACACAAGGCAGAGAAACAAAAACGCCCCTGATAGTAACAGGAGCGTTCTCGTACGCGATGGTCGGTGGGGTAGTCAAACCATCGGCGAAGGGGGCAGGTTGTCTCTCTTATGTAAGACTCAAGTGTAAATTAGCCTATTGGAGGACACAAAACCTATGTTATAAAAGACTATACACTAAAACTAGCAAATTACGCAAGTAGCAAAATCCCCACAGAAACAAAAACGCCCCTGCCAGTAACAGGAGCGTTCTCGTCAAACATCTTACCCTTGTAGAATGACCCTTATGGAGGGTTAGGCTTAAGAGCCAGCCAAGGGCAAATTAGGAGAAAATCCAATGAATCAAATCATAGCACATAATCAGCAATTAGCGCAAGTACAATTTTACACCTCCATCGGCAAAGACTGGCAACAGTTCTTTTCGATTGAACACGCCCTCGCCGATGTGTACATGCACATCCAAGCCCTGCCCTCCTCGCTCACCCCAGAAAAACATACGCAAAAAGCCTATGATGCAGGCTTGCGCCATTTCCTCAATTTCATGATTGACCAACTACCCACCCCCCAGTTGGTCAACCATTACATCGCCCTTCTTCGCCAATCGGGGCGAAGCGCCTCAACCATCTCCTCAAAATATTTAGCGCCAACCCGTTTGTTTTTATCCAAACTGGCAGACCAGCGCCCTCTCGGATTGAAAGGCGATGAACATGACTTTGCCTATGACTGCCAAGACCAAATCATGCGGGCGGCACGGGTGAAAGCCCCCGCTCAGGATACCACCAATTACGAAGCGCCGTTGTTGGCGCATGGCAACCGCATCAGCAAGGGTAAAATCCTGACAATTTTACGCTATATCAGTACCAATACCACAGGCACGCTGTTGGGGCATCGGGATTATTTTCTCTATCTTTTAGCCTTTAGCACGGGGTTGCGGTTGGCAGAAATCCAACGATTAAGCAAATCGTGTTTTTATGAGGATGATGAGGAGCAATGGTGGATACGAGTGCGGGGCAAGCGCAATAATATCACCCCTATCCCCGTAGATTCACATCTGGTTTTTTTGATGGAGGCGTACATCGATGCCTACAACAAAAAGACAGAAACGCCAATCACCCCAATCACCCCACTGATGCAACCGCTATTTAAGGGCGATAAGCCCGCGCCGTTACGGGTAGGTGGGATGAGTACCAATTCCATCAGTGACATCATGGGCAGATGGAGCGAGGTGGCAATTGGAATCAAACTATCCCCCCATGATTTTAGACGCACATTTGCAACCATCTGCCTAAAGGATGGCTGGGATTTAGCAGAAATTAGCAAGGCGTTGCGCCACTGCAATTTAGCAACCACCACAAAATACGTGGGCATGTTTCAGGGCGAAAAGCGCAAAACCGTGCGCCTCATCTAATCCACCACCCCCCTAATCAAAAATACCCCTCTACCTAGGTAGAGGGGTATTTTTGTTGCGCGGCATTTTTTACCCAGTGGGTATCTTACCCTCTAGGTATCGCCTGCGCCAATTCGTTTTGAATTTGATTAACAATCACGGGCAATAATTCCTCTTTCAACTTGGCGATATATACATCATCCCAAGTGAACGGCGTTTCTTTCGCCAATGCCTCTAATCGTTGAACGCCTGCGCCAATCGCACTCGCCACAGACGATTGCAAATAGCTAGGCACCGATGAATAGACTCGCTCAATTGCCAAAGCCGTTGTGCTTGCCGATGTGCGGGCGAGGATAATCGCAATCCCCCCAATCGCCGTGCTAATAGCCACCCCCACGCCACCCATTACCACCACAATCGCAATCACCGCGTCCCGTAACGTGGTCGTTGCCCGTGCCTCATAATCAAGCACCACATCCACCGCTACCCCCTCATCCTCCACCACAATCGGCACTTCAACCTCTGGGGATGGTGTGACCTCCTGTGCCGACACCGCCGACACCACCATCAACAACATCATAATCATCAAAAACCCAAGCCATTTTGTCATCGCTTTTTCCTCGTATAAGATTCATTCTATCACCCAATTGTATCACCAATCCCCACCCATAACGGCAATCACTACACGCCTGTGCAAATTAAATAGGTCAATGCAAATGATGGTTGCACATTGGCATGTGCGCCACCGCCACCCGTGCTACTGATAGAGTCATTACTATAACCACTACCACTCGCCGCACCAACCCCCCCTAACACCGCAAAGTTCACACTGCCAGAAAATGTACCAACGTGATTATGGCTAGGCATTTGAGCAGTGGTCAATGTATGTGTGGATAGCCCACCGCTACCGCCCAAATCATTCGCCCATGTGTCCGCAATGCGATCAGCACTGCCATCAATGCCAACTATGGTACGTCCACGCAAGTCAGGCAACGGCATCCGTTTATTGGCGATAAAATCATCCGTTGCCGTTAACCCCCGTGTGGTAGCTGAGCCTGCAGGCGTTTGGATGATGAGGATGGAGTTGGTGGTTGCACCCCACAACAACCCATATAGCAATGCCATATCAACATTGGCACGTGCCGTTGCGCCACTTGCAGACGCGCCGATTGTATCCCCGTTGCAAATAAGCCAATGCTCATCAATATTGGTTGTTCTAAAGTTAGCTTGTATCGCGCCAACCATATTCCCACGTAACACGAAATTCACCGAAGCGATAATCTCATTGTATATCGCTGTTGTGATTAAATCACCCGTAGTACGTACTGCTAAATCGTCACCTAATGGCATAATCTAAACTATAAACCTCACTTTTATACTAGAATGTGTCAAAAATCCCGTACCTGTACCCAACGCAAAATTAACCGTTGTGATTGCGCTCTGAACACGGAATGTAATTACGCCTAAATCAATACGCGAAACATTAGTGTCATGAACCCCAGCCACTCTCATCGGCATTTGTTTGTGGATTGCCGCATTCTTAAAATCGTATATCCGAAAATCCCCCTGTGTGAAATTATGGGCAGTGCCATTATTAGCGGTTATGAAGGACATTGACGCATTAGTCGCCTCTGCGTTAAGTGTAGCACCATCATTTGAACCTGCACGTTGGTTGTAGTAGTTGACGGCAGTCAAATCGCCATTCAAAACTAACTGCAAATTGTCGTTAATGGCGGCGGCATTTGACCGTAGCGTAAATGATATTTCAACATCGTACGCATCCGCCCACCCCGTCAGTGTGGTCAGGTCAATCGTGGTGAACAACCCAGTTGTTGCACGTGTTTGGATTGTGGATACCCCACCGATTGGAGGCAGGCTAATAATTTCACCACCCCCCGTTATATCCGTCAATGCAACACCATTGGCGGTCAATCCTAACAAGTGGTTTAGATTGTCACCAACTTGGTCGTTCCACAAATTCGCGGTGATTGGTGTTGCGGGTGGTAATACTCCAGGTATTGTTCTAGGCATGTGAATTATCCTTATTCTAGTAAATCAAAACAGTTTTAGCGCCGTTCAATTCGTTTCGCCCTGCAACATCCAGCACAAACCCCGTTTGCACGACTGGTTCAAAAAAGAATGTTGCTTCGTGGACATTAGGGGCTTGCCAAGCATGTTGCTCACCAATCACCACATATCGCCCCGTGTGATAAACAGTGTCATTAAAATCGGCTTCAACAAAATCCCCTATTTTGAGACCAGTGACCACATCAGCATGATTAGCACCACCGTCCTCGCGCCTCATGGTTATGCTTGTAACCCGACCCCGCATCGGCAACCGAAGCAATTCCATGTGGGCTGTGTATAAGACCACACGATACTCACTCACATTGTTCAATGAGAACGACTTTTCGCGTTTGCCATACAAGGCTTGTGACGCAATGTCATCAGCTTGTACCACCAATTGGTTTTGCTCAACTGATGGTGAACCTGTCAGGGTCATGGTGTTGATGATTGCCGTCACTTTGCCCGTGTTTCCTATCGTGATTTTGGCAATCCCACCATTGGGGGTCACTGTAATATTTGCATCGCCTTGCGAGTAAGTTACCGCTTCTGTCAGTGCCGTTGCACTCGCAAATTGACCAGTAGACCTACGCAATTTCGCGTCAATCACGATCGTGCTGGACGGCGACACACTGAGCGGGGCGGGCAGTGTCCATAACAATTCGGATGAGGTTGTCCGCTTAGGCACCCCAGTAACCGTAACCAAATTGACCATCAAATCACCATACGTATAATCAATCCCCCCCGTGCCTGTTTTGCTTTTTGCCGTGCCGACTGTATCCGACAAGTAGGTATGGAGGCGATTCTTAAATATATATCGCCCTGTGCGGTCAATGTAAAAGTACCCGCGTTCAGTTTGTGCCACATCGGCTATCACCGACCACGCGTTTTCGCGTCCACCTCCAAAATCCTCAAACGTGGTCAAGCCCTCGTCAAATGTCCGCCATTTTTCATTGGTTTGGAGAACAGTGGTTACTCCTAATTCACTGAATCCAGCCACCCCGATAAGCCACGCATCCAAAATGATTAAAAATACCCGTGACAATTCGAGAACGTTCTCGATGATTACATTCCCTGTAGTGCTTGCATACTCAGGCAAAATCACCGTGATGCGTTCCAATAGCCCCTTAGCACCAATCGCTTGCAGGATAATTTGCCCCTTGCCTGTAAAAGTACCCATTGGTTGCCATGAGATTGTCGGAAAATCGAGATAACCGTTCCACATCGGCGTGCTTGTGGCATCATCCACAACCCGCACACGACAATAGGGTCTAACCAATCCTGCGATAACACTCCCCGTATTTTCGGGGCTATATTTACCAGTAGTGTTTTTCAGGGTCAACCGCAATGTCAACTCATCGCACGTGGATTGAAATGGTGAGCGTGCGCCCAAAAACCATTCCGCCTCTATCACATCCGCCGTGATATCATCGTATGTCCCTGTAAAGTTTTCGTTTTTGTTCCAATCCACATAAAACTTTATTGCCATATTATCATCACCTCAAAATAAATTAGGATGCCCTGTCGGTGTTGGCGTTATGTTAAGCCGATAATCATATTCCATTGATGCAGAAGGCACAAAACCTTCAAGCCCACGTTGTACCACCACCACATACCACCAGCCACTATCGGCATAAATCATCCCCACAACCGTTAGCGGTTGACCCTCACCAAAACTAGCCATCTGGATGCATTCGGTATTAGTACAATCATGCACAACACCAGCAATCACACTTATATACCCCATCGGCTCAAAATCTACCCGCGTGCCAAAGGCATTGTCGGTTGGGGTGGGCAATAGCTCACACCCCCCCACCACCACCATAACCAAGCATAACAACCATTCTACCAACCTATTTTTATGATCCACGGTTTGACCCCACCCGTGCCAATTGGTTATACAGCGATTGAATATCCTGCACACCATACACATTGACCGTCCCCGTAATCGTCACACCACCCCCACCACCACCACCAACCAACCCCTTCATGCGGTTATTTGCCATGATGTTACCACCCGTCTGTGGGGTAAATAATTCTGGTCCCCGTTCCCCCACCAAATAACTTTGCTTAGCAAACACATCCCCCCCCAATGCCCGCCCTTTGCGATTCCCGACCGCGTTAGTATTCCCTTGCTCCCTAACCGCTACTTGCGCCGCCGCGGCAAGCGCAGTATATGCGTTGCCTATGCTAGTCATCATCCCGCCACTTACCGCACTGGATCTCGCTTCCATGAGTCCCAAGCCAATCATCACGTCCTCAATACCCGTTTTGATGCCGTTGATAAATCCTGAAATGCCATTCACCACCCCCTCTACAATCCCCTTTATTGAGTTAAACGCCGTTTCAAACGCGCCGATGATGAGTTGCAGAACAGGGTTATCCTTTAGGGCTTCCAATACCGTGCTAATGGTTTCGATCACATCTACAAGGGGTTGTACCACTGAATCCTTCACGAAATTAAACGCCGTTTCAAACGCTTCCCGTATCGCTACAAAAAATGGACTATTTGTGATGTCCGCCAACACCCCCAATAAAATAACCGCTATTTGTTCCACCGTATCGCGCACGCCACTAAAAAATGTGGTAATTTCCGTGCCGAATCGGATGAACAGCGCCACGCCCAGCCCCACGCCCAAAATGACCGCCGTAATAGGTGACGTTATAACCGCAAGTGCCACCGTTACCAGACCGATCCCCGCCGCCAAGACTTTGAACGCCACCCCTAACCCCGTCACAATCACCCCCAATGGGAACATAACTAAGCCGAGCAGTCCCACCCCAAGCCCCACTTTGGCAATATCCGCAATCAACTGCGGATTTTCTTTTGCCCAATCCATAAATCCTTGCACGAGTGGCGTTAATTGCGTAATCAACTCACCCATTGCAGGCAATAACGCCATACCGATCGCCACCGCCAAATCGTTAAAATCCCCCACGATCGCATCCCACTGAAACTTAGCACCCTCAGCTTGAATAGCCTGCGCCGCCGCCGTTGCCCCCACCATATTTGCTGTGAATTCCCCCAACGCATCTGGGTCAATCTCAGCCAAAGCCAACGCCCCCAAAAGCGCCTCTCTATTACCAAATACGGCTGTCAGGTCAATCCCCGCGTCCACCATATCTTGTATGACAGATATTAATCCATCATCCCGTAATTTTTTCAACACATCTTCTTGCGTCATTCCCATTGCGGCAAACGCATCTTCCAGCTCTTTGGTGGGATTGATAAGCGCCGATAGCGTGCCTTCGATGCGCGTTGCCGCCTCACTAAACGTTGCGCCTCTTGTTGATATTTGGGCAAACATCACGCCCAATTCTTCAATGTCCACCCCCAACGGACTAGCCAACGTGGATGTCCGCGCAAACACCGCTGCCAACTCATCCATCGTGCCTACGCCGTTACGCACAGTCATAGTTAAAACATCGCTCACCCGCGACGCCTCAACCCCCGCCGATGAATACGCATTGAAGGTCGAGATGAGCGCGTTTGTCGATCCAACCAAATTCGCATTGCTACCCTCTGCCAATGCCGAAGCCGCCGCCAATATCTCCATGTGGACACCTGCGTCCGCCACCCCACCCACCACGTCATACATGGCGGCGGCGAGTTCCGTACCGCTAAATTTCGATGTCTTAGACAATTCCAACAGGCTCATACCCATTGCGTCCGTCTCTGCCCGTGTTGACCCTAGCACAGAGGCGATGTTGGTCAATTGCTCATCAAAATTCATTGCGGAATGGATTGCAAACCCAAACCCCGCCGCCAACGGTGCCGCCAACGCAAGGAAATTGCTTCCAATCCCTCTGATGTTGCCACCCAAAGACCGTAGCTCTTTGCCCATGTCTTTAGACAACCCAGAAAGCGATTTGTCTACTTTCTTGATCCCCTTATCAAAATCTTTTGTATCAGCAGTAAAAACCGCTTTTAACGTTGCCGCATCAACCATCTTATTACCTCACATAAGCACCATTCTACTAGGCTATTTTTTGGTTGCCCTCTCCATCCCCTCAATATATCCCATGACCAGAGCCAATTCTTCCATCGGCATCCCGTCAACATATTCTAACGTCCATCCGAATTTCTCGCACACCTGCATAGCCCACACATCCATTGCTACATCCCCCTCCATCGGCGAATTAAATTTCACCGACAGATAGATTTGGCGGGCGATTCTAGTCTTGTGGTCGAAAGATGATGTTGAAGGAGTTTCCAACCGCCTTAGCTAACACAAACCACTCCGCAGGAAGTAGCTCATCCAACGCCTCAAAACTTGGTGGCTTACCATCAGGCATTACCACAATGGCTTGTAGCAACATAGCATTCATCCCATCGATGTTTGCCTCAAGAGTGACACTTTGCCACTTCTTAAATTGCTTCATATTCCATTTGCTTATATCAATAACCAACTGAGTTTCTTCTACCACCACAGGATTTTCCACCTTACTACTCATGGGAACACGCTTGCGCTATGGTCAAAATTCGCTGTCCACGCACCATTCCGCATCAGCGTAGCCGATAACGAAATATCCCCATCAAACGGATAAGTAACATCCGATGATGTCACCGTGACTAAGCACGCATATTTCGGCTTGCCCGCCGCCGTGCCTTCGGGTCCGTAGATGAGTTCGCCTTGTACCCCTGTGGCAAATTTAGCCCGCAACGCCGTCCCATTCAACCCAATCACCTGAAAAGCATCGAGGCTAAATTCAACTGCCCGCAATGTTGGGATGTGGGTGCGATCAATCGAACTGCCCGCCGTGACATCCACCGTGTCCATACTTTCACTAACACCCAGTGATTTATAGTCCGTGCTAATCACCACCGCGCCAAAACTGATGTACAAAAGGTTGCCTGTGTACCGATTATTCGTTGCATGTACTGGCATAATATGCCTCCTAAAAATAAATAATCCATCAATACAATCTTACCCCAGCACCCACCCCCATAACGGCAATCAATCCAATGCCAGCTTAAACTGATACTCTCCTGTGTACCTCCAATAAATAACCCCTTTTTCCGCTTCCGCCTCGCTAAAAAGCCGTCTTAGCTTGCTATCATAATTAGACCACCCCGCCACACTCAGCGATTGCCTATCCAATAAATCAAATATCTTTTTTTGCATAGTTTCCGCCAATGTCCGTGTCAATGCCCACGCATCCACCCGATACACATAATCCCCGTCTTGGCGCGGTGTTTCGTTGGGGATTTGCCCATCCGCCAAATAAAAAATCACGTACGGCAACACCGCCACATTTGGAGCAATCATGTTATAAATACGTGGATTCACCGCGCCGCCAATCAAATCGGTGAGCGCCGTTCCACCCGCCAAACTTGCATACAGCCCAGCTTCTATCGTCAATAGTGCCATCACGCATCCTCTACAATCTTAAGCATCTCAGCGGGGGCATTTTTAACTATCGCCCGCACCGCAGGCAACACAAACGGTCTCGCCCCTGACCGCCGCGTCCCATATTCCAATTCCATCCCATACGGTGCCCCCACTTGCACCACCCAATCAGCCCCCCGCGGAGATGCCACCACACTATTTTTAAGCGCCCCCGTATCCACCCCTGGCGGACCCCCCACAGGCGAGGGCGATAGCGCACTGAAATTTAATTTGATGTAAGCCTCGCAATCCATCGCCAGCTTACCCAACACCACCGACACATCCAAACCCCGCCCCAATTTATCCAAATACGCTGTATCCAATTCCACTCTCATCATCGCACCTCCGTTATAATTACCAGTTTGCTCACATTCCACGAGTGGTCAATTGATAACGCCACCACCTCGTACGTCCGTCCATTAATCACCACCCGATTATTTTGTGCTATCGGCGCATCGTGTGGCAATGTAAGCCGATAGGTCACCTCCAACGCTTCGCGTGATACCACCACCTGCGACTCGGTCGCATTGGCACCCAATGGGTCAACGCGGCAAGCCACTGTGCCACTAGTCACCAGCCCCTCGCTCCATCCCCCCGCGCCGTCCGATGTGTTGGTTATCGCAGAAATCACTGCCACATCGGGAAGCCGTGCCAATACCATCGCCCGCATCTGCGCCAACATCAACCCGCTAATAACGCTCATCTGTCCTCTCCCGTGTACTCATGCGTACCAGCTTCCCCGACATCAGCCGATACCGCTGTGCCTCTGCCAAATAATGAGCGTGCGCCTGACTAGCCTTTATGTCGTGATTGTCACTAGACCAATCCACCAGCGCCGCCGCCGCCGCCGCTTTTGCATCATAAATTTCCGCCACCGCCATGTAAAAATCGTAGGCGCGGCAATCCATATAAAATGTATCGCCCCCTGTGTCCGCATCGAACACAATCCGACTCGCCGCCCAATTAACCGTGTAGGTTGGCGCAACCCCCCCATTGCTATTCCTCAAAGAAAACCCGCCACCAGCACCCTCGCGCTCAATCCGCCAATCAAATTTATCCAGTGGGATAATATAATCGGTATAGGTAGATGCACTATTGGCATAATTCAGCAGTGGGCTAACCGCCACCCGCCTAAAATCCCTTACCCCCCTGTCTAAAATGTCTTGGATATGGTCATCACTAAAGTAGGTAACTGCCCCAATAACAAAATCAGCCGTACCCGCATTAGCCAACCGTCTGACTTCCACGATAATTTCTGCCATCGTTATTCTTGGCATTTATACTCTCCTCAACTATCTCTCTTGGTTGTATTGGTTGGTAGAATGGCACTTATGTTAGCCAATTTTAGCAACGCAGGCAACATATATTTTTCATATACCAACCGATAATCGTACCCCAACGCGAACACTCGTGCCGCCTCACGCCGATAATCATCACGATGCAAATACGCCTTGTCCAGTTCCCACGCCGCATCATCCTCATCCGCCATCCACCAATAACACCCCGTCCGATCGTGCGATGGTGCTATCGGCGTGGCATCAATCAGCACCCCCGCAATCCCCAATTCCGCCATTGCCGATCCTTTGGTGACGATAACTGGCACTCCTGCCGCCTGTGCCTCAATAATCGGCGCGCCAAATCCCTCACCAAGACTCAAAAGCAAAAACACATCCGCCATGTTATACAGGTCATTCATAATTTCGCCACTGATGAATCCTGTCACATAGTCGTAATTGGGCGGGAATATCACCTTATCCGTCAAATCCATATCCGCCACCAACCGCCCCAAATCCTCACCATGGCTCACCATACCCGTTGGCTCAGTGTGCATATAAAACACCGCATCCGCCCGCGTCTCTGCCAACTTTTTGAATGCCCGCAACATCCCCACCATATTCTTACGACTTGGCACACCCTTGTTCGCCGCCACTGTCATGACAATAAACTTGTCCGCCAAATCATCCCGTCCTAAAAATTGCATGGCACGCGCCCGCGCCTCGCCCTTGTCAATTGGGCAAAACAAATCCGTATCCACCCCCAACGGCACATAATCCAATCGTGCCTCGTCATACCCCCGTTTGATAATCTGGTCATGCCCAAATCGGCTCATTGACCACAGACGCGGCACACGTTCCATCACATCCCAATTTTCTGGACTAACCGGGGCGCAATCCACTGGACACCACATCACCGTATTCAGCTTAGCCCAAACATCCCCCGTCAAAACAAACGGGTCTATCAGTGTAATCACCGCATCACAACCGTGTTTTTTCATGTGCGCCCCAACCACATCATTCCCATACACATCCTTAAAGCGAGGAATAACCAGCACTTTATCCCGTGTCATGATCGGGTATCCTTCCACCCCATAAAATGCCGATACCACCACATCTAACCCCTCTGTGCCTTTGATGAGTTTGGTAAATAATTTTGTCTGAGTGCCATAGCCATTTGGTGTATCTGGAGCGCTACTGTGCCACAAAATCCGCATATTCCCTCACTTATATTCTGGTTATTTATAAAAAAACGCGCCACCACCCCCATGAGGCGATAGCGCGTTGTAATTCTCACAAATGTGCTTTACAGAGAGCGCACATTTGTTTCAAAGGCGTAGATGAAACCCGCCATGCCTGCCGAATACGTAATGCTGATGTTACCCCCCTGTGAATGCCGCGCAGATTCCACCCGAAAGAGGACAGCCCCAGAGGTGCCTGCAATTGCAAGCGTCAAAGCCCCCGCTCCCATATCTGGCGCATCATCGATCGAAGTTCCCGCGGCGACTGTGATCGTACCAGCATCGCCCGTATTTGTTACATAAAACAACAGCGGTCGCAACGCCCCGCCTGTGATGAGCGTCCCATTGGGAATTTCGATCGCCCCGCCTGCTAATGCTATTGGTACACCCATCCCAATCTGTGTTGGGGCAATGGTTATTAATGCCATAATATTACTCTCCTTTATTGGTTGCTAGAATGACGTTTCTAAGACGGGTATGTAGGGACTCATAACAAGTCCCTAATCCCCACTAAGGCAGATTCGCAATCAAGATCGCTAAATTCGAGGGGCGAACAACTTTAGCCCCATACACATGGATGCCCCGCACTGCATCGGCAAACCGCCGTTCAGGGCGAAACGCTTCGACAGAGACGATCTGATCCGCATACGACACGGCGATTGAATGCCCCGCGATAATCTTAAACTTGGTTGTGGCTGTGGTGAATGGCACGTTGTTGGATTGAAAAACGCGCAACCCAACCGCCTCGCCGATAAACCCATTCATCAGGCGCGTATCCGCCGCCGCCGATCCACTGCCCACAAACCGCGCATCTCTCTGCAATTGCCCATAAAACCACGGAGGCACAATCACCCACCGCCCCGTTGATGGGGTGTTGTTGTTGGAGAGAATCACGGACAAATCCACCAGATACTCGTAGGCTTTGCCAGCTGTACCCAAATCCGTTTTGGGTGCAGATTCCGTGCCAATACGGTTGGCGTTGGCGGCACTCAATGAGGAATTCATCAAACCCCCCAAAAAGGTATCAGCCACATCGCGTAGCCCGTAGGCGGCGCGATCCATTGCCTCCTGCATAATTTTAGGCTTGGTCTGAACAACATCCACATCATCCACCGCCATATTAAAATATTTGGCTTGGTCAATGATGAGTTCCTGCTGTGAACTGGTCAAGGCTTCGGGTGCATCAATATCTGTGTTTTTGGTGTAGGTTTTGATAGTCACATCACCCACACTATTGATTCTAACCCGATCCCCCTGCCCACGAATATCCCCCTCATAATCAGTGTTGACAACACCCGTTTGGGCATACACCAACTCCTTTTCGAGTGCCGATAGTACCATCCCCCCCCATACGGCGGGGATAAAATTATTTAAGCTCATTTACTTTTTGCCTCCTGCTAAAACAGCTTTAATCGCTTCAAGATTTTTGGCGGCTTCATTTGTGGACATCTTAGCAATGTCCGCAAGTGTTAGCCCACCAGTATTTGCAGGATTGCCAACATTTCCCGTTGGAGGGGGTGGGGGTGGTTTGCCAGTCAACTTTGCCAACGTTTCCGCTTGTTTGCGGAGCGCCGCCTCATCGTTGCCCGTCAAAAATCCCACTGCCTCAATACCCAGCTTAAACTCTGCCACCATGTTAGCCCGCAAGGCTCCGATGGTTGCATCACTCGCCCGCTTACGTTCCATATCTAATTCGGATTGCAAAGCCACGAATTTATCGGTTAATACTTTAACCGTTTCATCCTGCATTTGCTCCAACAGTTTCTTGGATGTCGTCACCTCATCAGATGCGTTTTTGTGCAACCGCTCAAATTTCTCGGCTTGCGATTTCCAATAAGCGATTGGGTTGTCAGGCGTTAGCTCAGGTATCGGTTGTGTTGGTTGTTTGTCGTTAGTATCGCCCGCAGGAAGACCACCAACTTTAGGGGTTTGTATCGCCGTATCTAATGGTTGCCCATTGCCACCAGCGCTACCGTTTGCCCCGCCGTCTGAGTGACGGCTTAAATTTTTATGCATCGCAGATGCTCCTATATACAATCCCACAATTCAACCACATCATACCCCACAACCCTCGCCCGTAACGGCAATCATTCCCCCGCATAACCATCATTCTACCAACCTATTCGATGCCCTCATCCCACCAACCCCCCATGTTCTATTTTTAGCACACCACATTAGAGATGTACATATCACACCTATTTTGGGGAATTGGGTGCAACAAATAGGTACATATCATGGTATAATTATGTTTAAGAAGGTGAGGCAACAGAGACCCCACCAATAGCAAAAAGGATTAACACCATGAACGACCAACAAGAAGAACAAGAACAAGAACAAGAAATCTGGAATGATTTTCAATTATTGCGCGAAGCGCAAAAAGCCGATGCGATTGAAGCGGAATATAACAAGTTCATGGACGGCGACACCGAAACAATGCTAGAAATCGCCCGCAACGCGTGGGAATACACCCCCGAAGAAACAGAAGCCGAAGAACAAGAAATTGAAGCGGAGTATTTTGTCTCTTACGTGACCATCCCAGAGTCGGCAATCCAAGCCAACATCAGCACCAGCAATCATGTAGACGGGAAATACTTCGTCTGTTTAGAAGGCGGAGCAGACGGCTGGTGCGGGTATACGGATACCCTTGCAGAAGCACAGGCTCTCGGCAAGGCGTTAATCGCCGAGTACCTAACCACCGAATAATCCTCCATCCACACCCAAAAAAGTGCTAGGCTAACCCCTAGCACATCACCAACGGGGCAGATGAGCAACCATCGCCCCCCCACCCAACCACCAATCTTATTGAGTTATTGCCCCACAAGGGCAGAAGGATACAAATATCATGGACGAATTTAAAGTAGGACAAATGTCTAGCGCGTTCTCATCAGGCTACTTGGCAGAGGCAATCGCCTTTGTCAATCCATCCGCAGTCATCAACATTGTTGATGGAGATGTCCGCACTATCTCCATTGACGGAGATTACCCCAATGTGGTGGGAGCATATCGCTCTCACCAATTCACATCCCCCCACGATCTAGATGTCGTGGCAGAAGCAATCGCTTTTGCCAACCCATCGGCAATCATCACGTTCCACCACGACTGTATTACAGTCGTGTGTAGCGCAGGTGAAATCCCCGTGATTGTTCTTGGGCGACACACCCAGGAACTGCCAGCAATGTTTGTCCAAGTCGGGGCGAATCGGGACATTCAGTTCCCCAACGACCCGCGCGAGACCACGCGCATATTTAAGGCACTCCTGAATGAGTGCCTTGCAACAAAGACCGCCCTGCTCCTGCAAAACGTCCCAGCGATTCTCGCTGGAGGACTCGTTCAGTTGAGCCAACGGGAAGAATGCCCCATGATTTATACCACGGTCAACGGCAACCGCGCCGAAGAAGGGCAAAAGCCCGACTTCCGCTTAGTCGGGATTTATAACATCATGAATAATGAGATGGTGTGGGAATTAGAATAACCCACACCCCCC
>Ga0163154_10000996_pt1 | contig 44116 bp, 38 predicted proteins | sample OliLakLV19MP9P1_FD_148649 | JGI IMG/M metagenome (GOLD analysis project Ga0163154, IMG submission 148649) | Freshwater microbial mat bacterial communities from Lake Vanda, McMurdo Dry Valleys, Antarctica - Oligotrophic Lake LV.19.MP9.P1 | ecosystem: Environmental > Aquatic > Freshwater > Lake >... | reverse complement strand
TCGCTACGCGGGTCGGGTAAATCCCCAAATGCATCCAATAGACTTGTGAGTTCTGATTCATCCATGGTGCCACCTCCCTCTGTGCCACCATTCTCCCTCATCCCTCACTTTTCATGCAATCGCCCTACCCACCAGTACAACTGCTTGACAACCTCTATTGAACAGGTTACGATTTTTACACTCTAATTGAGGAGTAAGGCACAAAGTGAGCAGGCACGGATACGGCGCGGCTCCTCAGATTTCGAAGCTCCTGCTTGGGCTGCCGTCATTCAGCCTATCGTGACGAGTGTGTTGGGTCGATAACCACCTCAGTTGCAAGCTCCTACCTAAAGGAATGGGGTCTATGACAAGGCGCAGGGTGTAGTCCCAGCGCTTTTTTATTGCGTTGATATAAAAAAGGGGAAGACAATGATGTTTCGAGGCGTGCGCGGCGCGACGGTGGCAGAGGCGAACACCCGCGAGGCGATCATGAACGCGGCGGAAGAATTGATCCGCAAATTGATCGAAATCAACGAGATCGAAGAAGATGCGGTCGCCAGCGTGATTTTCACCTCCACGCCCGACTTGAACGCAGCGTTCCCGGCGGCTGCCGCGCGGCATATCGGCTGGACACGTGTGGCGCTGCTCGGCGCGCAAGAAATCGACACGCCCGAAGGGATGAAACGCTGTATCCGCGTGCTGATCCATTGGAACACTGAGCGTCCACTCGACTCGATCCAGCACGTCTACATGCACGGCACGGAGAAAATGCGCCCCGATCTTTATCCCGACAACAAATTGGCGTTCAACGAATCATGATCTTGACGACTCGCAGGAGGCAGACGCCATGACGCCGTTTCGCGCTCGACAAGTGACCATCGTCGGACTCGGCTTGATGGGCGGATCGATGGCGCTGGCGCTGCGCGGCTGCGTCGAAACGCTGGTCGGCGTCGATCCCAACCCGCTCACGCGCGCTTACGCGGTCGAACATGACATTGTGGACAGCGCCACCGACGATCTGCGCGCCGGAGTCGCGGACGCGGACGCGGTGATCCTCGCCGCGCCTGTGCGGACGATCATCAACGTGATTCAAAATCGCATCGGGTCATATCTGCGCTCGAATACGCTGTTGATCGACATTGGCAGCACGAAAGCCGATATTTGCAACGTCATGGGCGCGCTCCCCATCGGCGTGCAAGCCGTTGGCGGACACCCCATGACCGGGAAAGAGGTCAGCGGGGTCGAAGCATCCGACGCGACGCTGTATCACAACCGCCCGTTCGTGCTGTGTCCGACGCGGCGCACGACTCCGGCGACGCGCCTACGGGCATTAGCATTCGTGGAAGCGTTGGGCGCCGTTCCCATCGAAATGGACGCGGCGCGGCATGATCGGGTTGTGGCGGCGATCAGCCATTTGCCGTATATTCTCAGCGCGGCGCTGGTGGCAACCGTCGCCTCCGAAGGCAAAGATGATGATGCCGTTTGGCGCTTGGCGGCGGGCGGTTTCCGCGATATGTCGCGCTTGGCGGCGCAAGATTTGGGCATGATGGGCGACATTCTCGGCACGAATACGCAAGCCGTCGCCACACTCTTGGCGCTGTTTCGGATGCAGCTTGCGATGATCGAAGCCATGCTGATTGGTCACGACGATGAAAAACTTGCGGATTTGCTCCGTCCGGCGCGCGAAGCCCGCTTGGATTGGGTCAAACGATTAGAAGGAAAACCCTAATGGCGGTCGATTGTTTCATCGTCCATCCCGGCGACAAACTGCATGGAAAAACCCACATTCCCGGCGACAAATCGATCTCGCATCGCACCGTGTTCTTTGGCGCGCTGGCACTGGGACGGACTCATGTGCGCGGTTGGCTGCCAGCAGGCGATACCGAAGCATCCTTGCGCGCCATCCAGACGTTGGGCGTCCCCGTCACGCGCGTGAGCGATACCGAACTCATCATCGATGGTGGGACGATGCGTGCGCCGTCCGACACGCTCGATCTGGTCAACGCTGGGACGGGAATCCGCCTGCTAACTGGCATCATGGTGGGGCAGCCTTACCCCAGTATCCTCGACGGCAGCAGTCAACTGCGCCGCCGCCCGATGAACCGGATTATCACGCCGCTCAAACAGATGGGCGCGGATATCAACAGCCTCAACGGCTACGCGCCGCTGTCCGTGCGTCCGGCGCAGCTTCGCGGCATCACCTATCACATGCCGATGGCAAGCGGACAGGTCAAGAGCGCAATCCTGCTGGCGGGCTTGTTTGCGGACGGCGAAACCGTCGTGATTCAGCCGGGTCCCGCGCGCGATCACACTGAACGCATGTTGATGGCGTTGGGCGCGGATATCAAAGTGGACGGCGATACGGTCACGGTTACACCAGGCGCGACGTTCAAACCGCTCGATTTCACCGTGCCGGGCGATATTTCATCGGCGGCATTCCCGCTGGTGGCGGCGCTGATCGTGCCGGGCAGCGACATCACGCTCGAACACATCAATCTCAACCCAACGCGCACGGGCATTTTGGATGTTTTGCGCGAGATGGGCGCGGATATCAAAGTGAAGGAAACTGGACTCGCGGCGGGCGAACCCGTCGGCACGATCCACGTCAAACACAGCGCGCTCAAAGGCGTGCGCGTGGGCGGCGAGGTCGTGGTACGCATGATCGATGAGTTCCCGATCTTCATGGTGGCGGCGCTGTTCGCGGACGGCGAAACGATTGTGCGCGACGCGGGCGAACTGCGCGTCAAAGAGACGGATCGCATCGCCGTGATGGTGAAAGAATTGTCCAAGTTGGGCGCGTCGATCACCGAGACAGAGGACGGTTTCTATCTGTTGGGCGGGCAAAAGCTGATGGGCGCAACCGCCGACGGACACGACGATCACCGCATTTCGATGAGCATGGTCGTGGCGGGCTTGGGCGCGAAGGGCGCGACCACCGTCTTGGACGCCAAGTGCGCGGGCGACTCATTTCCCGGTTATGCCGCCACGATGCAATCTTTAGGCGCGGATATCGTCGTAAAGGATATAACAGAATAGTTATGTCTGAGGGAATGTCATGCCAATCCAAACCATGTGGGACGATGCCGAACACACTGCCGTTCGTTATGTGTTCGATGGTTCATGGACGTGGGACGATCTCAAGCGCGCCTTCGATGAGACGCATCGCCTGATGGACACTGTGGATTACAAAGTTGGATCCATCTTGGATATGAACCAGAGCAAAACGCTGCCCGAACATGCGATCAGCGGCATTCGGCGCATCGGCATCGATGAAGCGGGACACCCCAATCATTCGCGCATGACAGTGTTCATCGGACTCGGTTCCTTCGCCAAGCAAGTTTTGTCCATCACAGCGCGCACGTTCAAATCGCTGCAACAATCCAACGATTTTCGCTTCGTCAACACGCTCGAAGAAGCGCGCGCGCTGATCAGAAAGGAACGCGCAAAAACGCCGCATGACTCAAAAGTATGACACGCAAAAACGGGTCGGGGTGATCGGCTACCCTATCGACCACAGCATCAGCCCCGCCATGCATAACGCCGCCTTCAAGGCGCTCGGCATGGACGATTGGCTGTACGACAAGATCGCGCTGCCGCCGGATATCTTGCGGCTCGGCTTGCGCGAACTGCGCGATCATGGCTATGTCGGCGTCAACGTGACGATCCCGCACAAAGAAGCCGCCATGCGCTATGTCGAACCCGACGCGATTGCGCGAGCGGTCGGCGCGGTCAACACCATCGATTTTCGCACCAACACCGGGACGAACACCGATGTACAGGGCTTCATGGACGATCTGGCAGCGCACGGCGTCGATGATTTGACCGAACGGAAGGCGCTCATCATCGGCGCGGGCGGCGCGGCGCGGGCGGCAGTCTATGGGCTGGCGCAGGCGGGCGCGCGCATCGTCGTGATGAACCGCGATCCCAATAAGGCGACCAAGATGCTGACCGACTTGGGCGTGATGCCCGCTATCGCGCCGGACTGGGACTATGCCGCGCAGTGGTTGTTCGCCATGCGCGGCAAGACGCCGCTGATTGTCAACTGTACGCCTGTCGGCATGTATCCGCGCGGCGGCGAAAACCCGTGGCCCGATGAGGCATGGTTTCCACATGACATGATCGTCTACGATATGATCTATCGTCCGGCGAAAACGCGCCTGATGTGGAAAGCCGAAGAAACGCACGGCAAAGCGTACAACGGACTCGGTATGCTAGTCCGGCAGGGCGCGGCGGCGTTCAAAATTTGGACGGGCGTTGAACCGCCCATCGATGTGATGCTGGCAGCCGCACAAGCGGCTGTGAACGAGATGAACTGATCGAGGATGATATGGCAATCCGATTTTTGACAGCGGGCGAGAGTCACGGGCCCAAACTGACCGCGATCATCGACGGACTGCCCGCCGGAATCCCGCTGACCGCAGCGCACATCAACGAGGAACTGCGCCGCCGCCAAGAAGGCTACGGATCGGGCGGGCGCATGAACATCGAACGCGATGAAGTCGAGATCAGCGCGGGAGTCGTCGCGGGCATGACGACGGGCGCACCTATCGCGCTGGCGGTCGAGAACCGCGATTACAAGAATTGGCGCGAAAAAGACATCCAACCGATGACCACGCCCCGTCCCGGTCACGCTGACCTCACGGGCGCGATCAAATACGGCTACCGCGATCTGCGGATCGCGCTCGAACGCGCCAGCGCGCGCGAAACGACGATGCGCGTCGCGGCGGGCGCAATCTGCAAGCAATACTTGGGCGCTTTCGGGATCGTCATCGGCGGCTATGTCGTCCAGATTGGCGGCGTGTCGATCCGGCTGCCTGACGAGCTAGCGTATGAACGCCGCTTGGAGCTTGCCGAACAGAGCGACGTTCGCTGTCCCGACGCCGACGCCGCCAGCGCCATGCATGAGGAAATCCACGCGGCGAAAGTCGATAAGGATACGCTCGGCGGCGTGATCGAAGTCGTGGCGCTCAACGTCCCACCGGGACTCGGCTCGCACGTCCAACATGATCGCAAGCTGGACGCCAAGATTGTCGCCACGATGGTCAGCGTCCATGCGATGAAGGGCGCGGAGATCGGCACCGCGTTCGAGAATGCGGGCAAGCGCGGATCGCACGTCCATGACGAAATCACCGTCAACGGGACGGGCGCGCTCCATCGCGCCACCAATCGCGCGGGCGGACTCGAAGGCGGCATCACGACGGGCGAAGCCATCGTGTGCCGCGTAGCGATGAAGCCGATTTCGACGGTCATGAAGGCGCTCGGCTCGGTCAACTTGGCGACGGGACAGCCCGAACCGACGACCTACGAACGCAGCGACTTTTGCGCCGTACCGCGCGCCGTACCGATTTTAGAGGCGATGCTGGCGCTAGTGTTAGCGGACGCGCTGATCGAGAAACTCGGCGGCGACAGTCTAGACGAGATGCGTCCCCGCTTCGACTCGCTGCGCCGCGCGCGCCTCCAAGACTTGCCCATGAACAATCTGGAGTGGCGGTTTGAATACCCCTGATGCCGACTCCCAAGTCGTCACGCCCATCGATCCCAAAGCGCGCAGTTTGGTGATTACGGGCTTCATGGGGACGGGCAAAACAACGATTGGCAAACGTATCGCCGCGCTGACCGAACGCACGTTTATCGACACGGATGACGAAATCGTGCGGCGCGTCGGCAAATCGATCCCAGCGATTTTCCGCGAGGATGGCGAGGCTGTTTTCCGCGAACACGAGGCGCGCGTATGTCGGGCGCTGTCGAATACGCACGGACTCGTAATCAGCACAGGCGGCGGAATGCTGGTTAACGCTGACAATCGCGCCGTGATGTTGGAAATGGCGTTGGTCGTCTGCCTCGACACCGCGCCGGAGGTGATCGAGGCGCGCTTGGCGAATACGAATGACCGCCCGCTCGCGGCGAACTGGCGCGAACTGTATACCGCACGCCGCGCCGCCTACGCCGATATTCCCACCCATATCGACACGGGCGGGCGCACACCGGATGAAGTTGCCGGAGAAATCGTGGAATTATGGCGCAGCTCACTGTAACGACGCCCGATACCGGGCATTACCCCATTCACATCGAAACGGGGCTGTTAGCGCGCGTCCATGAGAACGCCGCCGCGTGGAAATTGGACGCGCGGACAGCCGTTGTCACCAATACGACGATTGCGCCGCTCTATGGCGACGCATTGGTAGCAAATTTGCCCAATGCGACGCTGATCACGATCCCCGACGGCGAGTCTTACAAGAATCTGGCGACGGTTGCCCAACTCTACGCCGATTTCGTGGCGGCGGGGCTGGATCGCGGTTCGGTGGTGATCGCATTGGGCGGCGGCGTCGTTGGCGATACCGTCGGCTTCGCAGCGGCGACGTACATGCGCGGGGTGCGCTTCGTGCAAATCCCAACATCGCTGCTGGCAATGGTCGATTCGAGCGTTGGCGGCAAAGTCGGCGTCGATCTCCCACAAGGGAAAAATCTCGTCGGCGCGTTCAAGCAACCCGAACTCGTGTTGATCGACCCAGATGCCATCGCCACGCTCCCGACGCGCGAATATCGCTGCGGCTTGGCGGAAATCATCAAACATGGCTTGTTGGCGGATGCGCTGATCCTCGAAAAAGTCATGGATGCGCTGGCGGGCGGCAGCTTGGACATGCCCGCGCTCATTCAGCGCGCTGTGCAAGTCAAAATTGATGTTGTGCAAGCCGATCCGTATGAGCAGAATATCCGCGCGCACCTGAATCTCGGACACACCTTCGCACACGCCTTCGAGCAGGTGTCCCGCTACGCGATCCCGCATGGCGAAGCCGTCGGCGTCGGCTTGATCGCGGCGGCACGGCTGTCTGTGCGGCTGAAGTTGTGCGCGCCGAGTCTCGCCGAACAAGTCGAAGCGTTGGTCGGCGGCGTCGGACTGCTCACCCGCGCGCGGATGGCTGCATCAGAACTCGACGCCGAAGCGGTCTACGCCGCCATGGCGACCGACAAAAAATGGCGCGGCGGACGGTCGCGTTTCGTACTGCTGAAAAACGTGGGCGAACCGCTGATCGTAGACGCGGTACCCGTTTCGGATGTGATGGCGATTCTCAACGAGGTCTTGCGCTAATGCACAACGCGATTTTGCTCTTGCACGGGCCCAATTTGAACTTACTTGGCACGCGCGAACCCGAAATCTATGGGCGCTTCACCCTAGCGAACGTGAATGAAGTCGTGACGAACCGCGCATCCGAACACGGCGTCGCCGTGCGCACGTTCCAATCCAATCACGAGGGCGCCTTGATCGATGCGCTGCACGACGCGCGCACATGGGCGGACGGCGTGGTCGTCAATCCCGGTGCGTACACGCACACATCGATTGCCCTGCGCGATGCGATCAGCGGGATTATGCTCCCCGTCGTCGAAGTGCATCTCTCGAACGTCCACGCGCGCGAGTCATTCCGTCATGTGTCGCTGCTCGCGCCCGTCTGTGTCGGGCAAGTCGTCGGTTTTGGTTGGCGCAGCTATGTGCTAGGATTGGAAGCGTTGTTGGGCGTTTTGGGCGTGCTGCCCGACCCACCGTTGAACAGCATTGTTGGTAGCGATGAATAATAAAATTACTGATTCTTTAGTTGCTTCATCCCACGTCCTACTTTGTGAACCCGCCTATACTGAGAATAGCGATTGACACGATGAGAACTTACAGTATGCGCACTAAAAATGACATTTTGAGCGCCATTGACGAACAGCACGTCCAATTTGTGCTGTTGTGGTTCACCGATATCGCCGGGATGATCAAGAGTGTGACCGTCCCCACTGCCAAAGTCGCAGATGTGATCGACTATGGGCTGCACTTCGACGGCTCATCCGTCGAGGGCTTTGGGCGCGTGGCGGAAAGCGACATGGTGCTGTCGCCAGATTTGAACACGTTCATCGCGCTCCCATGGAACGGCGACGGCGACCACACCGCGCGCATGATTTGCACCGTGCGCACGCCGCAGGGCAACGCCTTCATCGGCGATTCGCGTAATATCCTCATCGATGTACTGAAAGACGCCGAATCGCTCGGCTTCACTTTCAAAACCGGTTTGGAACTCGAATTTTTCCTGTTCCAGCGCGATGCCAACGGCACGATCCTGCCGCTGCGTCCACACGACGACGCCAGCTATTTCGACAGCGCCACCGATGAGACGCAAGCGATCCGCCGCAAGCTGATCTCGACCCTAATCAAGCTCGGCATTCGTGTCGATTCGTCGCATCATGAGATTGGATCCGGACAGCACGAGATCGACCTGGATTACAATGATGCGCTCGTCTCCGCTGACAATCTGCTGACCGCGCGCTATGCGATCAAATCGACGGCGCAGCGCAGCGACTTGCACTGCACATTCATGCCGCGCCCATCCGAGCATCTGCCCGGATCGGGAATGCACACGCATCAGAGCTTGCACGACAAAAACACCGACGCCAATGTGTTCGTCGATCTGACGCACGAGTACGGCTTGTCCGAGACGGCGCGCTATTTCCTCGCTGGGCAGTTGTGCCACGCGCGCGCCCTGTGCGCCATCCTCGCGCCGCTGGTCAACTCGTACAAACGCTTGGCGGTCAGCTTTGAAGCGCCGAAGTATATCAGTTGGGCGCACGTCAACCGCGCGGGCGCGGCGCTGATCCGCGTGCCGCACATCGCGCCGGGCAAAGAAGCGAACACGCGCCTCGAACTACGCTGCCCCGACCCAAGCTGCAATCCCTATCTGGCGATGGCGGTCATGTTGGCAGCCGGACTCGACGGCATCCGCCAGCGAATGCCGCTCACCAACGCGATGGAAGAGTCCCTGCTGCGCCCCGACCGCGCCAAGATGCGCACCATCGAGACGCTGCCAACCAGCCTATCTGAAGCATTGGACGCGCTGGCGGCGGACGACGTGATCATGTCGGCATTGGGCGAGTTCGTTGGCGAACGCTACATCGCAGTCAAACGGCAAGAACTCGACGAGTATCACCGTCAGATCACCCCTTGGGAACAGGCGCAGTACTTGAATCGCTATTGATAAAACCCCAACCAATGTAGGGGCGTGCCGCTGGCACGCCCGCGTTAAGGACGGCTCACCACCAACTCATGCAGCGCCGCCAGTGCCGCGTCGCTGTCGTCTGACTCCACCACCACGGACATGCTGACGTGGGATGCGCCGTGCGCAATGCCCAATACATGAATATCGCCTAACGCGCGCAAAATCGTGGCGGTCACATCGCTGCGTTCGCCCACTTGCGCGCCGATCACCGTGATCACGCTGACCGCATCGACTGTCCAGCCGTGCAGATCATCACGCAGGCGTAAGCGGTCACCCATTTCGACGCGCAATCCGTGTGACGCATCCAAGCCCGCCGTCGTCGGCACAACCACACAGATGAAACTTTGCTCCGACGATTGCGCCGCGATCAACACCTCCGCTCGCGTCCGCGTGACAGTCCACAGCGTTTCGTCCACGAACACCATCAAACTCGCCAGCGATCCGCGCATTGGCGCGGCGAAGCTGATGCCCTGAATCGCGGTCACCGCTTTCAAGACACCGCGCTGTGCATCCGTCGTCGACTCGCGTGCTTCAGCCACGCTCCCCTGTTGAATCAACGTGCCGGGCTGCTGCGGCTTGAACACATTGCGCACGCGCACCGGAATCTGGTGTTCACGCAGCGGCGCGATCATACGCGGATGCAAAATGCGCGCACCAAAATACGCCAGTTCCGAGACTTCATCGTAGGACAAGAACGGAATCACGCGCGCGCCGCCGATTTCGTTGGGGTCGGCGCTCATCATGCCGTCTACGTCCGTCCAAATCCATAGTTCATCAGCAGCGACGCTCATCCCGATCACCGACGCGCTGTAATCGCTGCCGCCCCGCCCCAACGTCGTCGGCTTGCCGTCGCGCGTCGCGCCGATGTAACCCGTGATCACCGGAATAATGCGCCGATCCAACATCGGCACCAAATTCGCGGCGACGCGCGCGCGCGTCCGCTCGATATCCGGCGTCGCATTGCCGAATACGTTATCGGTGATGAGCACGTCGGTGGCATCGATAGCGACTCCGCGCAGATTGTTCTGGCGCAGCAGCGCGGCAACAATGCGCGCCGCCAAGCGTTCGCCCACACCAACGACCGAGTCCAATGAACTAATCACCGATGGCGGCAAGATCACGCCGCTGGCTTCGTCCGAGAGTGATTGACACACATCGAGTAGATCGAACCACAGGCGGTCGATATCGGCTTGCAGCGCGCCGCGCTCCGCCGCGCCCAACGGCAGATGTTCCAAGAGCGCCATATGCCGCGTGCGCAAATTGGCGACGATCCGCCGATAGCCGCGCCGATTACCCATCTGCGCCAGCGAACCGGCTTCGATCAGCATATCGGTCACACCATCCAGCGCCGACACAACCACCAGCAGCCGATCCCAGCGTTCGCGCTCGGTGAGGACGATGCTCAAGACTTGGGTCAGCCCGGCAATCGTGCCGACGGTAGACCCACCAAACTTCATGACGAGTGTACTCATGGGCAGTCGAAATTCTGGAGAGGCGAAAAGATGGTTATGAAACTAGCATTTTATCGCCCTTGTGTCAATCCTGCCGACTTTCCCCTGATGGACGCTTGCGGTATAATGATAGAAACAACACATTCGTTCTAACGATATTGTTACGAGAACGCAACCGTTCTCCAACGATGTGAGCGAAAAAGGCGAAAAGATTGTGGCGCTGACCAACCGTGACATCGCAGATTTGTTCGACCGTGTAGCTGATATGTTACAAATCAAAGGCGAGATCATTCATCGCATCCTCGCCTACCGCAACGCCGCCGAGTCGATTCGCCAACAGCCGCGCGATCTGCGCGCTATTGCGGCGGAGGGCGGACTTGAAGTAATTCCGTCGGTCGGCAAGATCATCGCGGAAAAGATTCAAGAGATGCTCGATACAGGCAAGCTGAATTTTTACGAAAAGCTCGCCGAAGAAGTCCCGCCGGGCGTGGTCGATATCTTGCACATTAACGGCGTCGGACCCAAGAAGGCGAAACAGTTTTGGGAATCAGGCATCGTCACCGTCGCGGCGTTGGAGACGGCGGCGCGCGAAGGCAAACTGCGCGACATGGCGGGTATGGGCGCGAAAAGCGAAGCGAAGATCATTGAGGGCATCGAGTCACTCAAGCGCCGCGCTGCCAACACGCGCGCGGCGTTGGGCATCGCTCTGCCCGCCGCCGAATTCATCCTCGCGCGGCTGCTGACGATACCGGGCGCGCTCAAGGGCGTCTACGCGGGCAGTTTGCGCCGCGCCCGCCCGACGATTGGCGATATCGATCTGCTGGTGGCGACGGAGGACAGCGCGCCGCTCATGCAAACATTCGTCACGATGGACACGGTGGCGCGCGTTCTCGGAAACGGCGACAAAAAAAGCTCGATTGAACTGCAAAACGGCGTACAGGTCGATCTGCGTGCGATTGCACCCGCGCGCTGGGGAACGGCGCTGCAATACTTTACAGGCAGCCAAGCGCACAATATCCACATCCGCGAGATCGCCCTTGCGCGCGGCTACAGCTTAAACGAACACGCGCTCACCCCATTGGACGGCTCGCCCGAAGTGCTGTGCGCGAACGAAGAAGCCGTTTACGAAACCATCGGCGTGCCGTGGATTCCGCCGGAACTGCGCGAGGATTGGGGCGAAATCGAAGCTGCACAAGCCGGAAAACTTCCGACGCTGATTCAAATCGAGGATGTGCGTGCCGATTTACACATGCACACCACTTCGAGCGACGGCGCGTTGAGCGCGCGTGAGATGGCGGAACAAGCGTTGGCGCGCGGGCGGCGGCTGATCGTGATCACCGATCATTCGCAGAGTTCGGTGATCGCCAACGGCATGTCGGTAGAACGATTATTAGCACAGCGTGACACTATTCGCGCCGTCGATGCCGAGTTCGCGCCGCGCGGCTTGCGTGTGCTACACGGCGTCGAATGCGATATCCGCGCCGATGGCGACATGGATTATCCCGACGACATTTTGTCGCAGTTGGATTTCGTGATCGCGTCGCTGCACGTTGGCTTACGTCAGCCGCGCGAACAGGTGACGCAGCGCGTGTTGAACGCCTTGCGCAATCCGCACGTCGATTTGATCGGACACCCGCGCGGACAGCTCATCAGTTCGCGCGATGCCGCCGATCTGGACATGGATGCGGTATTCGCAGCGGCACAGCAGAGCGGGACGGCGCTGGAAATCAACGCCAATCCCGAACGCCTTGACCTCGAAGCACAGTACGCGCGCCGCGCTGTCGAACTCGGCATCCCCATCGCCATCGACACCGATGCACACAGCGCCGCCGACATGGACAATCTGCGCTACGGCGTCATGACCGCGCGGCGCGGTTGGGTGAGCGCGCCCGCCGTGTTGAATACGTGGACGCCGGAACACTTGATCGAATGGATGCAGCAGCGAGGGAGAACAATATGAGCTACGACCCTCAAGACACCCCAACATCGGGCAGCACCCGCCGCGATCCGCCGCCGCTTCAGCCCACATCGCGGGCGCGTTCATCGGATTATTATCGTCCGAGTGAGTCATCACCCACGGATGCAGCGCCGCAAGAAAGTGTCCGGCGTCCCCGCCGGAGCGAAGCGCGTCCTCGCCGCCAAGACAGCGGCTTATATCTGCCGCTGTGGTCGGTCTTGATCATGCTCGTGGTCGTCATCGCGGCGGCGGTGGGCGTGGTCGCGCTGATCGTGATGGCGGGCGGACGTCAGGCAGATGGCGGCGATCCGATTGTCGTGGTCGTCACACCCCTACCCTCGTCCACGCCGCCGCCCGACGCCATGATCAGCGCGCCAACAGCGACGATTCCAGTTGTACAGGGTGCAACCTTCGCGGGACCGTTACCCAACTTCGCGCTGGAGGGTCCCACGCTGCCGCCCGTGATCCTCTCCCCGACTCCGATCCAAATTACGGTTGGGTCGAGCGTGCTGGTCGATGCCAGCGATGGCTTGAACATCCGTGACGCCGCCGGGCTGCAAACGACGATCTTGTTTCGCGCTGACGATCAAGCGCGCTTCACGATCATCGGCGGGCCCGAATTGGTCGACAACCTAACGTGGTGGCAAGTCGAGTCGCCCATCGATCCGACGGAAACCGGTTGGGCAGCCGCCGATTATTTGCGCGTCCTACCGCCGAGTTGAGTGAGTCATGACTGAAATCATTATCCCACAGACGCAAGACGAAGCATCGATCCGCGCCGCCGAATTGCGCTCCGAACTGCACGACCATATCTATCGCTACAATGTCTTGAGCGCGCCGACGATTTCCGACGCGGGCTATGACGCCCTCTACCGCGAACTCGTCGCCATCGAGACCGCCTATCCAGCCCTGATCACGCCCGACTCGCCCACGCAGCGCGCGGGCAGCGATCTCTCGGACGATTTTGCCAAGATTCGCCACGTCGCGCCGATCCTCAGCCTGAGCAACGCCTACAATGCCGACGACATGCGCGCGTGGGACGAGCGCAATTTGCGCTTGCTCCCCGCGGGGACACAGTTGAGCTATACGCTCGAACCGAAGTTGGACGGGCTGACCATCGTGATCACCTACGAAAACGGGGTGCTGACCCAAGCAGCGACGCGCGGCAACGGCGAGGTGGGCGACGAGGTGACCGCGAATGTCCGCACGATTCGCACGATTCCGCTGCGCATCCCCGCCCAGCGCAGCGAAACCTTGAGCGCGCCGGAAAAACTGGTCGTGCGCGGCGAAGTCATGTATCTGAAAAAAGACTTTGAAGCGGTGAATCAGCGTCAACTTGCGGCGGAACTCCCCTTGTTCATCAACGCGCGCAACACGGCATCTGGCACGCTCAAACAAAAGGATTCGCGCATCACCGCGTCGCGCCCGCTGACAATCTATGTCTATGGCATCGTCGAAGCGCGCGGAATCCCGCACGGCATGTTGGATAGTCAGTGGGATATGTTGGGATATTTGCGGGATTTGGGATTTCTAATCGCGCCGAATGCGGGATTCTATCCCACACTCGATGATATCCTGATGCAGATTCCCACATGGGAATCCCAACGTGACAATCTCGATTTCGAGATTGACGGCGTGGTGATTAAGGTCGATGATCAACGGGTGGCGCGCGAACTGGGCGTCGCAGGCAAAGACCCACGTGGGCAAGTGGCGTACAAGTTCCCGGCGCGCGAAGCCACGACCAAGCTGTTGGCAGTCGAAACCAGCGTCGGGCGGACGGGGCGCGTCGTCCCCAACGCCGTCTTACAGCCGGTGTTCATCGGCGGCATCACCGTCAGCAACGCTACGCTGCACAATTTCGATCAAGTCGCGCTGTTGGATATTCGCGTCGGCGATACCGTCGTCGTGCGGCGCATGGGCGATGTGATTCCCAACGTGATCGCGCCGATTGTCGCCGCGCGCACGGGCGAAGAAACGCAGATTACACCGCCGGAACGCTGCCCGTTCTGCGACACGCCGATCATCAAGCCCGAAGGAGCGGTCGATTACTTCTGTCCGAACCCCCGCTGTCCAGAGCGCGTCTATCGCCAAGTCGAATTTTTCGTCTCGCGCGCGGGCTTGGAAATCGACGGCATGGGATCACAGACCGTCAAGACGCTGCTCGATCAAAAACTGATCGTGGATGAATCCGACATTTTCGCGCTAAAAGCTGAACAACTGCTGCCGCTGGAAAAATTTGGCGAAAAGAAAGTCGCCAACTTGCTCGCAGCGATTGACGCCGCGAAACAGCGCCCGCTGGCACAGGTGATCGCCGCGTTGGGCATCGACGGGGTGGGCAGCAGCGTTGCCGAAGCGTTGGCGAATCATTATCGCTCCGTTGATAAACTTGCCGGCGCCACCGTCGAAAGCCTCGATGAAATTGACGGCGTGGGCGAAATCCTCGCACAGGGGATCGTCAATTGGTTCGCGGATCCTTATCACGCCGAAATCGTTGGCAAGCTGCGCGCGGCGGGCGTGGTGATGGAAGGCGAAGCGAAAGTCCAAGCGGGCGATCAACTCGCGGGCATGACGTTCGTGCTGACGGGGACGCTGCCGACGCTCGCGCGCGACGATGCAGCGGCGCTGATCGAGGCACATGGCGGCAAAGTCACGAGCAGCGTGAGCAAGAAAACCAGCTATGTGCTGATGGGCGACGCGCCGGGCAGCAAAGCCGACAAGGCGCGGCAGTTGGGCGTGACGATCATCGGTGAACCTGAATTGATGCAATTGCTCGAAAATCGACCCAACGCAGAAGCAACTACAGACTGATAACGTTGAAAAGAAACAGGATTTAACGCAGCGTTCGCAGAGAAACGCCGAGAAAAGAAAGCGACTTACGCGGAATCGAAAACGAATCCAATCGATGTAGGGTTTCCTGGTGGCAACTTTGTGAAGCAGCGAGCGTCTCGCCGGAGCGCCACGACATGATTTGATTTTGTTTTCGGATTTCCATTCGCTTTCTTTTTTCTCTGCGATCTCTGCGTTGAAATCTTTTTCAGATTTCAACCGACGATCTACTTCTGTTTTCAAAAGGAATCTCACCCTATGTCCCAAATTGTTGTCCGACCCGACCGCGAAAAGCCGATCATGAACCGCCATCCGTGGATTTTCTCCGGCGCGATTGATGCCGTGCGCGGCGATCCCCAACCCGGCGATATCGTCGATGTTGTCTCGAAGCATGGGCGCTTCTTGGCGCGCGGCTATTTCAATGCACGCTCACAAATCCAAGTCCGCCTGCTGACGTGGAACGACGAACCCATCGATGAAGCGTGGTGGCGGCGAATGCTCAAGCGCGCCGTGGATAGCCGCGCTTGGTATAACCAGCAGCCGCCCGCCGCGTGCCGCCTGATCAACGCCGAAAATGATTACCTTCCCGGTTTAATCGTGGATCGCTACGCGGGGACGCTCGTTCTGCAAGCCTTGACGCTGCATATCGATCAGCATAAACACGAGATCGCGCGCTGGTTGGTCGAAATTTGTGCTGACATCGACTTGAAGATCACGACGATTTACGAACGCAGCGATGTCGATGTGCGCAAAAAAGAGGGTTTATCGCTCGAACAAGGGCTGTTGTGGGGCGAAGAACCGTCCGAACTGATTTGGTTCACGAAAGATGTCAATCCGTATTGGGTCGATGTGCGCGAGGGACACAAAACCGGATACTATCTGGATCAAGTCGGCAACCACGACTACCTCAGCGATTTACTCAGCACACATCATCAGATGGGCGAGGGAATGCGCCTGTTGAGCCTGTTCAGCTATACCGGCAGTTTCGGGATCGATACGATGTGCCACGTCACGAATGTGGATGCGTCGCGCCCTGCACTCGAAATCGCGGAGAAGAACTACACCGATGCCAACTTCCCAGCCGATCAAGTCGAGTTCATCCAAGCCGATGTATTCGATCTTGTGCGCGATTTCGCTGACGAAAAACAGCATTTCGACGTGATCGTCTGCGATCCGCCCAAGTTCGCGCACAATGTCGGACAGGTCGAACGAGCGGCGCGCGGCTACAAAGACTTGAATCTGAATGCCTTCAAACTGCTAAATTCCGGCGGTTATCTCATGACGTTCTCGTGTTCTGGCGCGATTGATGCGGATTTGTTTCAGAAAATCGTGTTCGGCGCGCTGGCGGACAGCGGACGCGATGCGCAAATCGTGCGCTACCTCAGCGCGGGCGACGATCATCCCGTCGCGCTGACGTTCCCTGAAGGCGCGTATCTCAAGGGGCTGCTGCTGCGCGTTTTTTGATCAGTGCAAAGACGCAAAGATCACGAAGGAAAACCTTTGCGATCTTTGGTTCCTTTGCGTCCTTGGCGCTTAATCTTCCCCTTGCTCATCGTCGTCTTCAGTCTCATACGCCTCGATATCTTCGCCTGCCAAGCGCCGAATCTTCTGGAACGTCTCGCGCCAACTGATCTCGCTCAAACCGAGCTGATCGCGGATCGCGCTCGGCGCAATGCCTGCCGCATAATTGCGGACGGCGCACGTCCAGCGCAGCATCTCGAAGGAGACTTTGAACGGGATATCCGCACCCTTCCCCACATCCTCCAAGATATATTCGAGATTGCGCGCCGTGCAGGTGAACAAGTGCTTGTCGAGCCGATACTGTCCGCGATACTCGTCCAACAGCGCCAGCCACGCTGGATCGAGCGCGAGCCGCCGCTCTTTGTAGACGTTCTTCGCGCTCGTGTGCTGGATCATCAGCATCGGTTCTTTGGGATGCGCGCGCTCAATGTGTTCCAATTCCAACGCCGCCGCTTCGCCCTTCTTGATGCCCGTCGCCACGATCAGCCGGAACAGCAGTTCAGGACGCGCATCTGGCTTCTTGCCCAGTCGCAGCAGCGTCGCAACCGCGATGCAGGCTTCGACCTGTTCATCCGTTAAGATCAGCGACAGCGGCGCGGGACCCGACCGCTGCAACAGCGCGAACGCCGGATCGCGCTCCAAATAGTTGTTATCCGCCAACCACTTGAAAAACACCTTGAGCGTGGTCACGCGCCGCGCGTAAGTCTTGCGGCTGCACGGTACGCCGCGCTCATGTTCCATCCACTGGAGAAATTCATTCAGCCGTTCGGTGTTGAACTGTCCGAGCGGCGTATCGCCATCGGCGTGATCGGCGAACACGCTCAAATCGGACGTGAACGATGTGACTGTATAATCCGACTTGCCCTCTTTGTACAAGTACGCTTGAAAGAAGGGGATCGCAAACTTTAGCGGCGTGCGCGCGCTCAAATCCGCCGCCGATTTGGGCGTGAGCGTGAATAAGGGGAGTTGGCGCGATGCAGTCATACGAATATTGCCCTAACGTTTATGCGTCCACGCCGATACAGCATATTTTTCGTGCATCAGCCGCGCGGCGTCCGCATTTTCGTCGTCCGACAAGCTGTCACCGTCTAATGATAGCACAAACGTTTTGCAAAAACCCGCTACAACGGCGGCGGCGGCATCGTTCCATGACACAATGCGCCCATCGAGCGCCGTTTGCAGCGTGAGCGCGCGCTGATGCAGCGCCAATTTCGCGCCGGTGCGCGCGGCATCGTCGGGATATGCCAATACCTCGCAGATGCGCGCCAGATCGCCCGACAGCGGCAGCGATCCGTGCTGCAAGATCGCGCGCTCGCGGCGAAGCTGTGCGCTCCCAACCAGTTTGCGCCCCTCAACAGCGATTTCGTAGTGCGAAGTCGTCTCAAAACAGATCGGATTGGAGGTTTGCGCGCCGCGTTCGACTGGATCGGCGTTCGCGTCTGCGCCCAAGCAGTGCAGCGCCGTCAGCAAGCTGCCGCTGATGCGCTGGTAACTTTCGAGGATTGTTCCGGTTGCTAATGGATGGGTGATCGGGAGCGCAACGCTGTAGGTGAGTTCATCGGCGTGGAGGATCGCGCGTCCGCCCGTCGGACGACGCACGAGCGCCCATCCGCGTGCCGCCAAGCGCGCCAGATCGACCTCGCGGGCGCGCTGTCCATAGCCGAGCGAGAGACACGGCGGCGACCACCCGTACAAACGCAGCGTGGGCGGCTGCGTTCCCGCGCCGACGGCATTCAGGATCGCTTCATCGACCGCCATATTATTGGCACTCGATTGCAGCGGATCGAGCAGTAAACGCCAACGATTCATTGGATAAAAAAGCCCGCCATGCCGTGTGAGCGGTGTTTTGAACCTGCGAGACGCAGGTGGGGACTTTCTCGGCAGTGGGGTCTTGGCTTACGCCTATCACCTTGATGCCGCATGGTCAGCCCCCGAGTGAAAAAATTGGGCTCAAAACACTTCGCCATCACGAACACAGCCGACTACGCATGTTTATAACACTCCCGCTCTCGTGCGGCAAGGGGAAATCTTGCACCAATTGGATACAATCGCGCTATACTAACGGCGAATTGGTTTTGTTCGCTGAAATCGCAGCCACGAAGGATATTTGTTCATGAACAATCTTACGAAAGCAGCACTTGCAGAATTTGTTGGTACGTTCGCGCTCATCTTCATCGGCGCTGCGGTTGTTGCCGCGGCAGTCGCCAATGGTTGGGATGCCGTCGCGCCTGCGCTCGGTCACGGGTTGGTAATCCTCGGCATGGCATTCGCTTTCGGACACATTTCCGGTGCCAACTTCAACCCAGCGGTCACGCTCGGTCTGCTGGTCGGCGGCAAGATGAAACTCGACCGCGCCGTGTACTATTGGGTGGCACAGTTCGCGGGCGCGATTGTCGCGGCGATCATTTTGCGCGGCGTACTGCCCGCCGAGTGGACATTGGGCGAGACGACGGGCGCACTTACGGCAGATGCGCCGTGGTCGGCAGCGGTAGTCGAAGCGATCTTGACGTTCCTGTTCGTGACGGTGATTTTTCAGACCGCCGCGCATGGCAAAGCGGGCAACCTTGCCCCCATCGCCATCGGCTTGACGTTGGCAGCGTGCATCGTTGCTGGCGGCGCGATCACGGGCGCATCGCTCAACCCAGCGCGCACGCTGGGTCCGGCGCTGATCGCCGGCAACACGAGTTATCTTATTCCGTATTTGGTGGGCATCTTCGCGGGCGGCGCGCTGGCGGGCGCATTCGGCGCGTATGTGCTGACTCCCGATCCCGAACCTCAACCAGCGAAATTCAACGCCAGCAAGAAGAAATAACCGTTTTACGTAACGATACGGACATGGAGGGGCTTGGCGCGCCAAGCCCACAATGCGCTGGCAAGATTATAACGCGAAGGGTGTCCCGGTGGGACGCCCGACATCATTTGAACCCAATTTTGGTTCGCTATTGGCTTTTTTTCTTCGGCTCGACGACCTTGATGCCCAGTTCGTCAAGCTGACGCTGTTCTGGCAGCGATGGCGCGTGCGCCATAATGTCGGCGCCCGTTTGCGTCTTGGGGAACGCGATCACCTCGCGGATGTTCGGTTCGCCCGCCAACACCATCACCAAACGGTCAATCCCCGACGCGATGCCACCATGCGGCGGCACGCCAAACTCGAACGCTTCGAGCATGTGTCCAAATTGTTCGCGCGCGTTTTCCATCGTCTGACCGATCAACGGGAACATCTTCTCTTGCAATTCGCGGCTGTGAATGCGAATGCTGCCGCCCGCGACTTCATAGCCGTTGCACGCGAGATCGTACTGCGATCCGCGCGCCTTGCCCGGATCGGTGTCCAACAGCGGAATGTCCTCAAGCAGCGGCGACGTGAACATATGCTGCGACGGATCCCAGCGTTTTTCTTCCTCGTTCCAGTAGAACATCGGGAAATCGATGATCCATCCGAACGCCAACTTTTCGGGATCGTCCAAGCCGAGTTCGTGCGCGATATGCCGCCGCAGAATGTCCGTGACGTTCCAGACGACTTCACGCGCATCGGACATGAACAAAAGCAGGTCGCCGGGCTGCGCACCCGTCCGCTCGAACAGTTCGGCTTTTTGCTCGATAGTGAAGAACTTGCCGATGGGACCCTTAACCTCGCCCTCGACTCCCTCTGCCAGCGCCATCCACGCCAAGCCTTTACCACCCGCGCCCCGCGCCAGCGTCTCCAGCTCCGCCGTGAATTTCTTGAGCTTTTCGCCGCTCAGCCCCTTCGCCATGCCCGGCGCGCGCAAAACTTTGATCGGCTTGCCGTCCGCCGCGTTGGTGACAAATACCGGGAACGCGCTCTTGCCCGCGAGATCGGTGATATCGACCGCCTCAAGCTCGTAGCGCAAATCGGGCTTGTCCGAACCGTACTTCTCCATTGCATCGGCGTAGAGGATGCGCGGGAACGGGACGAACATCGGCTCTTTGCCCGCAACGTCGCGGCAGATCGACAGCATCAAGCGTTCGATCAGCGCCATGATATCGTCGCGTCCGATGAAGCTCATTTCGACATCTAACTGCGTGAATTCCGGCTGACGGTCGCCGCGCAAATCTTCATCGCGGAAACAGCGCGCGATCTGAAAATATTTCTCGTAGCCTGCCACCATGAGCAGTTGTTTTAACTGCTGCGGACTCTGCGGCAGCGCGTAGAAATTGCCGGGATTCAGGCGGCTTGGCACAAGAAAATCGCGCGCGCCTTCTGGCGTCGTCTTGAACAGGATCGGCGTCTCGATTTCAACGAAGCCTTCCCGGTCGAAGTAATCGCGGATGAACTTGACGACCTTGTGCCGCAAGATCAGGTTGTCTTGCATATGGGGGCGGCGCAGATCGAGATAGCGGTAGCGCATCCGCGTGGTTTCGTCGATCTTCTCGTCTTTGTTAATGTAAAACGGCGGCGTCTTGGCGGCGTTCAGAAGCACCACCTCGGACGCATCAATTTCGATACCGCCCGTCGCCAATTCCTCGTTTTCCGTCCCGTCGGGGCGCGCGCGAACGACGCCCGTCATTTGCACGACGTATTCGCTGCGCAGTTCGCCCGCGATGGCGTGCGCGGCGGGCGCGTCATTGACGTTGATCACCACCTGCACAATACCCCAACGGTCGCGCAAATCGATGAAGATCACGCCGCCCTGATCGCGGTAGCGATTGACCCACCCCGCCAGTTTGACCGTCTGACCGACATGATCGGGGCGCAGTTCGCCGCAGGTGTGCGTCTTTAACATCGCTTTTCTCCTGTGATGGGTGAGTGATTTGGAGGGATGATGGTTCATACCCTCGCGTCAAAAGGATAGCATGACGCGCGAAAATAATAAACGGGGAAGGCAACGCCCACCCCCACTTACGGCTTAAGCAGGGGTGTTGCGGTCATTTTACGGCGCGTTCAAGAAGCCGCCTGCCAACTGGCGATCCACCCAGCGTGCGATGAACGGATAGCGATAATCGCGCCCATTATACGTTTCGATGGTTGCCATCGTACCGTAGAACACCATCAGCAGTGGCATAGCGACCACGATCAGCATCAGCACAATTCCGACCAGTCCCCACAGCGGTACGAGGACGAAACCAACCAACGCAATCATCGACAGCATGGCGACGACCATCCCGACGACCCACACCAGCCCACCGACCGCCAGCACCAGCAGCGCGCCTAACGTGCCGAACAATTGCAGCGTGAACGCTTGCAGCGCGTGGAACGCCACATAATCCGAGCGGCGGCGGAAGGCGAAGTAGATGATCAGTGGGATGAACACGCTAATCGGCAAGATCGCGCCAATCGACAGCGCGCCGCCCAACAGCGTGAACCACGCGCTGCCATGCGCAATCGCCGCCCACAGTCGTTCATCGTCCGCCACCCGCAGCGTGCTGTAGCTGCGTGGCAGTTCGCCCGTCGGCACATCTGCGCGCGGGATGCCGCGTTTGGGCTTGTCCATCTGCGGGCGAATAGATTCTTCAGTCATTCGTTTAACCCCCGTTTTGGGCGGAGTCCGTCCAATTTCCGTTCTTCTGACTATAATACGCACAAGATCGCGCAAAGTTGCGCGTAAAGGAACGAGACGCATGATGTCGAACCGCTTCACTCTCTCCAAACGACTGCTTGGGCTGCTGCTGCTGATCGGCGGCGCGGCGGCGTTCATGGGCATCCTCGCCATCGATCTGCTCGACGTGGGGCGCGAGGGCGGGATTGGGCCCGCACAGCAGATCGCCCTCGTTGGTGCGGCGGCGCTGGCGCTTGTCGGTGTGACGCTGATCCCGCTCGGAGATCGCCGCGCATGACCGACACGACCCTACCCGTACCAACGCGCCCCATCCGCGCCGCGCTTTCCGTCGTGACCGTCAATCGGGTACTGATGGCAGCGGCGCTGGTGATTCTCGTCGGCTATCTGGCGGTCTACATCGGCTATGGGCTGAACTTGATGGCGTTCCCGTTCGACTACGATCAGGGCGAAGGCTTCGAGTTGGTCGATACGATCCTGTTCAGTCGCGGCGAATTCCCATACAAAGACACCAACATCTACCCCTTCTATTCGAGCAACTATCCGCCGCTGTTCCATGTAATCGCCGCGCCGTTCGTGTGGGCATTCGGAGAAACGTACTGGTACGGGCGTTTGCTCGGCTTTTTGGGGACGTTGATCGCGGCGGGCGCGATTGTGTTTGCGGTCTACCGCGAGGGCGGCAATCGTGCGATTGCGGCGGCGTCCGGGCTGGCGTTCTTGGCATCGAACACGATTTATCACATCGCGCCGCTGTTCCGTCAGCATATGACGATGGTTATGTTCGAGACGCTGGCGGTCGTGGTGCTGTGCGGCGTCAACGAAATCGAGGACAAGCCTCAGCGACGGCGCGTCATGCTGACCGGACTCGCGTTCATCCTCGCGGCGGGCTACACCAAACAATTGGCGTATGCCACTGCCTTCGCGGCGTTCGCGTTCCTGTTCATCCGGCAACCGCGCCGCGCGGTGGTGTGGGGCGTCGGCTTCGGAATGGTCGGCGTGGCGATCTTCGTCTGGATCAATGTCGCTACCCATGGGCAGTGGTGGCAGCAAACCATCGCCGCGAACGTCAACGAGTTCATCCCCGACCAAACATTCGGTCTGTATCGACTGTGGTTCGGGCTGCACGGCTTCTTGATTGTGCCGGCGGTCTTGTTGGTGGTGTACGAACTGTATTTCGCGCGTCTGTCGATCTATGCCCTGTGGTTCGTTGCCGCCGTTGCCAACGCGGCGCTGTCGGGCAAGTGGGGCGCGGGCGACAGCTATTTTGCGACGGCGATTGCGGCGACCTGCGTCCTCAGCGGCATCTTCGCAGCACGCACGGTCAAGCGCGCGTGGACGTTCCCGCCAAACTATCTCACGCGGATCGCCGTGCCGATTTTGCACCCATTCAAAGCGTTGGCGCGTCCGTTCGGCGCGGCTGGACTCGTGATCGTTCCCCTGCTCTACATCGGCTATGGGCGCGCCGTCTTGCATTTGCCCACCGATATCGCGCCGTACAGCCTCGTCGCAGACGCGCTTGGCGTGGAGGCGAACGCGCTCAACGGGTTCTACGACTCGGCTGGGCGAATCGCGGGCGGCTACGCGGATATCGGGCATTGGACGACGCAGGCGGACATCGATGCGGGCTGGCAAATCGTAGAGCGCGTGCGCGCCGTATCGGGCGATGTGTTGAGCGAAGAAGCGGCGTTCAATCTGCTGGCGGAAAAGACGGTGATCACGAATCCGACGCAGCTCTTGAATCTCGCGCTCAATGGGATGTTCGATTCGTCCGAACTAATCGCGCTGATCGAAGCGCAGCATTTCGGCTTGGTCGTGATGCGCGCGCAGTTCTATCCCGTCGATGTGCTGCAAGCGATTGATCGCAACTACGAGCGCACCGAAACGATCCCGATGAACGGCTTCGGCTATATCTTGCTGCAACCGCGCGCCGTGCCGCTGCGTAATGACATTGAAACAGGGGGAACGGGATGAAAAAACTGCTGCGTCTCGTGGTTGGGATCATCGTCGTCGGATTTGTGCTGTACAGCGGCTATTTTCTGTACTTGGGTCCCAAAGTCGCGGGCGATAACTATGTGCGCGCCCTGCAAGCAGGCGACAGTCTCGCCGTCCGCGACTCTGTATGTCAAGACAGCTTGTTTTCGAGCGTACTTGGCAGCGGATCGGGCGTGTTAGCGGCGATTGGCGTCACACCCGGCGGCGAAGTCCGTAACATCGCTTATACCCCCTTCGGACGAAGCTATACCTTCGATTGGGTGTTTGGCGGCGCGGTTGGAGTCGATGTCTCGACCCCGATCCGGCTGTTGATGGACACGGCGGGCGCATTCCGTTTCTGTGTGCGAGAGATCGCGTCGAACACGTAAGAAGCACAAAGAGCGTAAAGGAAGATGCGCAAGAGACTTTAACACAGCGTGCGCAAAGACGCAGACCAACACAGACAATTGTTCTAACGACAGAATACGCCAATGATCATTCAATTCGATGACCCCATTTTCTTCTGGCGTGGACCCGCTCCTTGGTTTTTCGTGACCGTTCCGGTGGAGCAAAGCAATGACCTGAAAGCGATCTCAAGCCGTGTAACCTACGGTTGGGGTGTTATTCCGGTTCAAGCTCGGATCGGCAGCACCGAATGGAACACGTCTCTGATTCCTAAAGATGGGCGCTACCTTGTACCCATCAAAGCGAGTGTCCGTAAAGCGGAACAGCTTCAGGAAGGCGATCTCGTAATGGTGCAACTGGACGTTGAAGATTAACTATTCTCTAACGCGATACAGAATCTCGCCCGCGTTCGGAATGACCATCCAACCATCATCCGCATACGTGCGCGGATCGACCGTCGCCGGATCGACGTAACGCAGCGCCAGCTGTTCGGTATCGGCGCGCGAAATCGCCGTTGAGAGCGCCACATCGATGCGCGCCTGTTCAACGCCATTGTCGTATGTCCCCGTTCCGCGCAAGTGCGTGCCGTGCGCCAAGACGCCGAGCGGCAAATGCCCGTAGCGTTCCCACTGTTTCAGATAGGTGTCGCGGACATGATAGCCTGCCTCGTGGATGTATTGACCATGCACATGGCTGACGACACGCAGATGCGGCGCGTAAATCACGACCTCGCCGCCGTCGGCGACCGCAGGATCGACTTTGTACATCGCTTTTGCCGCCGTCCATAATTCATCGTACATCGGCGACGGACACGACAAAACGCGCTGAACGGGCTGATCCAACCAGACGATATGCCGCTGTGCCGACAAATCCGCCGCCGCGCGCCACGCGTCGACCAAATTCCCAATGAATAACCCGACGATCCCCACATCGTGATCGTCCTTCAGCACGACCATGCTCACCAATGTAATCGGCGTCGTCACGAAGCGCGCCGCCGCGTGGATCAGCGCGCGCACGGGCGTGTCCGCAATGCCAATCGTGCCGCGCACCGTCGCCAGCGCGCCGAGCCAATGGGTGACGTTGATCATCTCCGCGCCGCTGATGCCCGGAAATAGATATTTAGCGCCACCGCTGAAACCGACGACCTCGTGGGGGAACACCGGACTCAAAATCACAATGTGATCATAGTCCAACACGCGCCGATTGAGACGCACATCGACATCGCCGCCAAGCGACGGATGCCACACAGCGCCCGCGATCTGCTGGATTTGCGCTTGTTCGATGCGCCCGATCACCGTCAAGGCGTTGGGATCGTCCCACGCATGATTGAGCAGTCCGACATGCTTATACGTCGTCGCGCGTTCATCGGCTGTGATGCCGACGAGGGTATGCAGCGCATCTTCACTCAGGGGCGGATGCGTCCCCAACGCAACGAGGAAATCGACCTGTGCCGCGCCATGTAAGCGTTCCACAACCGCGCGGAACAGCAGCGGCAGCGGAATCGTCCGCGTATGATCGGGGATCAGCACGAGAATGCGCGCGCCGCGTCCATCGGGAAGCGCGCCGAGCGCCGTGCGCACCGCGTCGGCGCTCAAAAACCTGTCATTCGTCGGGCGTGTCTGAGTGATTGCCATCAGTCGTTATACCCAAATGGATTGCGCGCCTGCTTATTGGAATTCGTCAGCCCCATCGGGCGGCGCGTCAAGAAGTCGCTTTCCGAACGAATTTGACGCATCAAGCTGTTGACCGATTCTTCCAACATCTCGCGCGAAACTTCGACGCGATGTTCGTGCGCCGCTAACATGCGCGCGTGCAGCGCCACCTCGCGCACGAACGCGCCCGGCTGATCGACGAGGCGCGGCACGATCAGCGCGTGATCGTCGCGCCACTGTTCGCGCATGTAATGGCGCAGCATCCGATTCGCTTGTTCTTCGTTTTGGATCGTGGGAATCACGAACACGCGATCCAAGCGTCCGGGACGCTTGGCGATACGCTCATCAATCGCTTCAGGGTAATTGGTCGTCGCCAGCAGCAGCGCGCCTTTCGGATTATTGGGCGATTCCACACCGTCCAGCACATTCAACACGCGCGCTTTGTCGTCACCCTGCAAATAAGCATCAATTTCTTCCACAATTAGCAAAACGGGATAGCGCGCGGCAGTCACGGCTTGCAACGCCCGCTGAATCTTCTCGAATGACGCGCCGTCGCGGTCTGCGCCGGACACATAGACGACGACCCGTCCCTTGGTGATGGCGATCTTCGCCATCGCGGCGCACAACATCGTTTTGCCCGTACCGGGAACGCCTGCCAATAACAGCTTGCGGAACGGCGGCAGCTTCAATTGGCGGTAAATATCGACACCCTTGTTGAAGAACGCTTCCATATCGTCCAACAAGCGCGCTTTCAACTCGTCGGATAGGATCACGTCCGCCCAATCGACCGTCGGATCGAAGAACGAGTCGGTCCCGCCGACGATATACACGTCGCGGCGGCGGCGGATGCGCGGACGCACGGCGCGCGCACAGGCGAACTCGAACGATGCCCATGTATCAAGCCGATTTTCAGGCACAAGCGCGATAGCGGTCAAATCTTGCGAGTCGTCGCTGAAATAGGCGCTGGCGTAGATCACTTCAAATGCGCCCTCCGCGTCACTGAATTGGAAGGCGAATGCGCCCGATCCGCTGGTCAGCGTCATGCGTTTTCCGCGCGTACCATAGTCGCTGATCGGCGTGATCACCGGACATTCAAGCCGCTCTGCGCCGTCGTAGCGCGTCCGTCCGCGAATGCGCCGCCCCGCCTTGACCTGCACCTGCGCGATCATGTTCCCGCAGTCGGAGGACGCCCAAATCGTGGTATAGTCGCGTTCCGGCGAGCGCGCTTCCCACGTCTGCCGCGCCCATTCGACAAGGCGTTCATATTGCATCGCATTCCCCTTCTTGGTTATACGCCTTCATTTTAGCGGAAAGTTGCAAATCGCGGCGTCCCGGTTCAAAATTTCATACGGTATCTAGCGAGGAACACCATGACCACGATTTATGTTACGCATCCGCGCTACGTCGAGCATACGCTAAACGGACACCCCGAACACGCTGGACGCATCGAAGCGATCTGGCGGCGCTTGGACGCCAGCGACTTGAGCGCGCGCATGACCAGCGTAAAAGCGTCACCCGCCACACCGCGCCAAGTCGAATTCGTCCACGATGGCGAATACATCGAGATGCTGCGCGATCTCAGCGGACAATATCCGAATAAAACGGTCATGATCAACCCGGACACGTATTTTACGCCCACCTCGTATGATGTTGCGCTGTTGGCGGCGGGCGGCGTCGTGACGGCGGTCGATGCCGTCATGTCCGGCACGGCAGACAACGGACTCGCCGTCGTGCGCCCGCCGGGACATCACGCCGTCGATAATTATGCAATGGGCTTCTGCCTGTTCAACAATATCGCGGTAGCGGCGCGCTTCGCCCAACACGAACACAAAATCCGCCGCGTGTTGATTGTCGATTATGACGTGCATCACGGCAACGGCACCGAAGCGATGTTCTACGATGATCCAAGCGTGCTGTTCATCTCGACGCATCAATCGCCGCTGTATCCCGGCACGGGCGCGATCCAACAGTGGGGTGTCGGACCCGGCGAGGGCTACACGATCAATATTCCAATCCCCCCCGGACACGGCGATAAAACCTACGCCGACATTTTCGAGAAAATCATTTGGGGTGCCGCGAAACGCTTCGACCCCGAACTGATCCTCGTATCAGCGGGCTTCGATGCGCATTGGGCGGAGCGGTTGTCGAACGTGAACATGAATTTGAGCGTGAGCGGATATGGACACTTGAGCCGCGAACTGGTGCGGATGGCGGACGCGCTGTGCGATGGGCGAATCGTGTTCGTGACGGAGGGTGGCTATCACTTAGATGCACTCGGCTATGGGGTGTCCGCCGCCGCGCGCGCGCTGTTGGGCGATGCGCCTGAAACAGTCGAAGACCCGCTTGGACAGCCCAGCGACGCGCGCACGGACGGTGACGAACTGATCAAGCGGATCAAGACGCTGCATCATCTATAGAACGTATTCCGTAAGGGGCATGGCGTGCCACGCCCGTTTGCGTTTGCGCGCGGCAGGGTTTGGTCTGCCAAACCCCTACACCGCTGCCCAACTTGTGCGAGAAAAGATTTTGATGCGCTAACCCTACCCACCATCTGATTATTTCGTCTCGTCGATCCCGCGCCGCAAGCTGACGATCTGCCCCTGATACCGCTGGATGTTGCCCGCCTGCGTCGTGTAACGCTGTGCCAGCACTTCGAGACGGCTGAAAATCGGCGTCAGTACTTGGCGTCCGTACTGCGCGAGGCGGCTGCGTTCTTTCTGCGTAATTTCGTTGAGCGCCTCGTGATACGCGCGCTGAAGCTGATCGACGCGCGCGTTCATATCACGCTTGGTCTCGCCCGCCACGCGCTGATAGTAGCGCAGCGCCACCACGCCGCCGATCAGCGCCAGCGGCGCGCCCACCACGAACGCCACCGTCGCCGTTGCCAGCGCGCCCGCGCCAATGACGGGTCCCACCGGAGCCAGCGCCAACAACACGAGGATCAGCCCGCCAAAGGTCGCCGCCGCGCTGGTTGTGAAGGCGTTCATGTTCGTCTGGAACACCGATTGAATGTCCCCGACGATCTTCCCACTGGAATACGTTTTGAGTTCGCCGTCCGCGATCCGAATCGCCTCTTGCAATGCCTCGCGCTGTTCGGCATAAATGCCCGCGTCCAGTCCGCTCAACTCTTGATCGAGCGTGTCTTGCAGTTGATTCAAGCGGTCAATCACGCCGCGCCAGTACAAGCGACTGTTGTCGATCAGCGCGTTGATGTAATTCGTCGTCGCATCCTCGATATCACGCAGCGAACGTCCGATCACGACATCCTGAAATTGCGTTTGCAGCGCCTCGCGGTTGACGCCGCGCCCAATGCGCCGTACCGACAAATTGCCGTCGATGAAGCGCATCGCGCGCGCGCGCAGATCTTCCAGCACGCGGTCAATGTCGGCGCGCGCCGAGAGTAATTGAACATTCATGCCCGCCGACTGCTGTTCCAATTCGCTCTGAACATCTTTGACCTTGCCCGTATCAACCATGACCGTGCTTGCCTGATCTTTCACGCGCTGGTCGTAGCGATTGATCACGGCGGACGCCATGTCCAACTGGGAGAGCAGTTTTTGTTTCGCAGGCGGCGCGCTGCCGAAGACGCCGCGCAAGTGCGCGCGCAAAGCGTCCATACCACTGGTCAGCGGATTTTCGCTGTTCAACGCCGTATCGCTGCCAACGACCGCGCCGGATAAGACGGTTTGCGCCGTATTCATCGCCGCCTTGCGCGCTTCTTTAGCGGACACCATGAACACGAGCGGGCGCATCCCTAACAATTCTTCCATCTGGCGTTCGACAAAGCGGCGCACGTCGGCTTGTTCGCGGGCGTCGAGCAAGTCGATTTGGTTGATCGCCAAGATGATCTTTTTGCCATAGTTCTTCGCCAGTTCGAGGTACAACCGCTCCGCTTCGGTCATGGCACGCTTAGCGGAAACGACGAAGATTACCAAGTCGCTGCGATGCAAAAATGATTTGGCAGTCGTCTCGTGCTTGAGAAACACTGATCCAGTGCCGGGCGTATCGACAATCGCCACGCCGGGCGCGCCCGTGTTGGGATGTGTCCATTCGCGGATCGCGGCGTCGCCATCCGTGCCGCCGCGCACGGTCGGCTTGCGCGTCGTCGTCTCGCTGTAACGGATCACTTCAATCGCTTCAGTGGTCGGCAGAATGCCCGTCGGCAGTAAATCGTCATTGAGCAGCGCATTGATGAACGACGACTTTCCAGCGTTGAATTCTCCGATCACCACTACCAAGAAGAACAATTCGCGCAAATCTTGCGCCACTTCCAACAAACGACGGCGATCTTCGCCCGCCGTCTCGCCCAGATCGGACAAGGTGTCCGCAATATCGGTCAGCAACCGGATTTCCGACTCGCGTAGTGCCGCTAAGGGCCCCTCTAAGGTCATGACAGCCGCGTTCAACTCATCCTCGCAATCCCGTTTTGCCCAATGCCGCCAGATCGGACTCGATCTTCATGATGTCCTGCTGCGCCGCTTGAAGCTGTGCCAACTGATCAGTTTGTATACGTGTTTGCGCATCGATCAGTCGCGTGAGCGGCGCAACCGTCTCGCGGCGCAGACGCATCCCATATTCGACTTGTTCATCTGCCGCCTTTTGCAGCGCCTCGACATACCGCGCCTTCAAGCCATCGACGCGCTGGACATAGGCGTTGCGCAGCATCCGCCCGCGCAACGGCAGGAACAACATCCCAATCACCGCCAAAATCAGCAGGAAAACGACGATCACGAATGGGAGCGCGGGCGCATCGGGCGTAGACGGATTCCACGCCAGCACAAAGACCCCCAAGATCAGCAGGAACACGACCCACCCCGCCAGATACAGTACGGCGTTACGGACAGCGCGTTCGAGCTTGTCGGTTTCCAAAATCATGGCTTGTTCCGCGATTTCGTCCATCGCAGCGCGCGGCTTCTTCAGCGCCGCCCGATCATAGGACAGCGGCGCTTGCACACTGCCAATCACTTTCGTGCGAATGTTGTCCGGCAGCGCGCCGATTTCGCGCTTGGCATACTTGACCAGATCATCGATGTCTTGGATATCGCGCCCTTCCAGTCGGGGACCCACCTTATCCACCACGTTCGGCAGCACACGAATCGGATCGAACGCCTTACGCCGGTCGAACTCTGCGCGCGTGTAGGATGTGCCGCCCGCACGCCGCGCCAACCCTGACAAGCCGAACAACTCCATCAGCCCGCGATACAGCGATCTGAGCGCGCCTGATAATTGAAACAACGATTGAATCGACTCGCCACCCAGATGCGCCGCCTCGCTGAATTTTGCCTCGACCTCGTTCACAATGTCGCGCACACTGCGCTCTTGTTCGCGCTTTGTGGTGGAAAGCTGTTCATCGATGTTACCGGCGATACTCTGATATTGATCGAGCGCGCGCTGATTGCCATTGACGACCGTCAGCGCCGATGAGTGGACGTTCTGCGCGATTTGCAGCGGCGTTTGCAGCTTTTGGCGTAAACGTGCCACGTCACCCAATTGCTCATCGACGTAGGCTTCGATCAGATGCAGCCCGCTCTGTTCCCACAGCCCCTTATCCAACGCCCCATCCGCTGTGCGCGCTGCCATGCCGCGCTTGGCGGACATCGCCCACACTTGGAAGCGGTCGCCCAAGCGGTCGCGCGCCTGTTCTTCGATGTACTGCTTGACGGTGGCAAGTTCTTCGGGTGAGAGCAGATCGACTTGATTCAGGAGGACGATCACCGTCTTGCCATATTCTTGTAGTATTTTCAGATAATCGACGTTGCTCTGTGTCATCGCTTGTGTTGCCAGCATGACCAGCAGCACCGTATCGCTGCGATGCAAGAATTTGCGCGTCGTGTCCTCGTGCGTCTGGAAGATCGACTCCAAGCCGGGCGTATCGACGAAGCTCACTTTTTGCAGCAGCGGCGACGGATAGAAAATCGTGTCCAGATCACCGGAGCGCACACGCTGAAGTTGTTCGCCCCAGCGCAGCATGGTAATGCGATCCGTCGTCGGCGTGATCCCGGTCGGCAGCACGTCGTATTCGCCCAACAGCGCGTTGATCAAGCTGGACTTGCCCGAACTGAACGGACCCACGAACACAATCAGATACGGATTATCGGCGTGGAACAACGCATCGCGCACTTGCGACACGCGATCCTCCGCCAACCCATCGATCTTGGGCAGCACTTCGAGCATCCGCGTGATCAGTTCATGTTCGCGCCGACGGAGTGTTTCGTAATCTACAGCTAATTTGGCGAGCGCCTTATCCGCGACCAGAATATGCCGTCCTTCATCATTTTTGATATACTCGAATTCATCAGCATACCGCGCTTAAACCGCGAGTCAATAGCCGATCCCATGAGGAAGTGTGCATGTCCGACGCCGCCCAATCCGCTGACATGGCAGCCGCCCACGCGCTGGCATATACCCTCGCGCGCAAAGATCGTCAACTGCGGTTGCTGCTTGCCATCGATGAGGTGCGCGACGCCACCGACGACGATAACGAGCCGCGTCCAATGCTGCTGGCGATTTTGCGCTTACTGCTCGAAACATTTGCCGCTCATGGCGGCGCGCTGGCTCTGCTCGAAGAAACGAGCGACGAGATCGAACATTTGGTATTCGAGGGTATCGACGAAACCGCCGCTGTCGCCGCGTGTCGAACAGCCTTGCAGACGCTAGACACGACGACGAACATTATTGGCGATACGCCGCACCGTTATCAGGCTGCACTCCGCTTGGCAGTGCGCAATTTGCCGCTGGGCGCGTTAGTGATCGAACGCGACGAGAACCCGTTCGATGAGGACGATCTCGCGCTTTTACGCACCGCCGCACGCCAGATTGACTCCGCCATCATCCAAGCGCACACCGTCTGGAAATTGATGCAGCGCACGCGCGAATTGGACGCCATCTTCCGCGTCGATGCGCTGCGCGATACGCTGCACACGGAGCGCGAACTGCTCAATGCCTTCGCCTCGATCCTGCTCGAAGAATACAAAGCCGATATCGCCTTCGTGCTGACGACCAAGAGCGATGGAATCGCGTCGGCAACCGTGCGCGATGATCTGGCACAAGCCGTTTCTGCCTTGCGCGCCGAAACCGCGTACATCCAATTCCCGCAAACGATTTCGATGCAGCCCACGCTCATGACCAAAGATGAGCGCAACGCGCCGTTGTTCCTGCTCGCAGCACCGTTCCTCGTCGCGGGCGACCGACTCGGCGCGGTGATCGTCGGGCGCGCGACGGCGTTCAGCATCCCAGAACACCGCTTGCTCTATGCTATGGTCAGTCAAATCGATTCGGCAGTCGTCCATCTGCGCTTGTTAGAGCGGTTGGCGCAACTCGAACGCCAAAATGCAGATGAAACAAGCGAAAAATCAAAACTCGATTAAAATAAAACGAGTATCCTGAGTACTCGGCTCACTCAACAGGAGATCGAACATGAAAAAACGCTTTCGCGCTTTACGCATCGTCAGCTTTCTGTATAAATTAGTCGCTATTCTCGGCTTCATCGGGTCGATTGGCGGCGCGGTACTGTTCTATTCGCAGACTGGACAGGACGTCGATCCCGCGCTGGTGATACCGCCGATCATCGGGATCATCGTGGGCGGGTTGGTAAGCGCGATCATTTTGTTCGGCTTGGGGCAGTTGTTCGATCTATTCATCGCGCTGGAAGAGAACACGCGCGCCACATCCGCCCTGCTTCAGCGGCTCGGTCGCGTGATGCAGGATCGACTGTAACGACATAAAGCCATGCTCAATCCATCGATTCACTATGTCGAGGGGCGGCTGTACGTCGATGCCGTCCCCATCGAAGATATCGTCAAGGTGACGGATACGCCCGTCTACATTTATAGTTTCCCGCGCGTGCTGCATAATCTGCGCCGGATTCAGGACGCCTTCGCAGACCTCAATGCGCACATTCATTACAGCGCGAAAGCCAATGCCAACCTCGCACTGTTGAAGATGCTCATTCACGCGGGCGCGGGCATTGATGCGGTGAGCGCGGGCGAAATCTATAAGGCACTGAACGCGGGCTGTGCGCCAGAACAGATCGTCTTTGCGGGCGTTGGCAAGACAAACGATGAACTGCGTTTTGCGTTGGATCAGAAGATTGGCTGGTTCAACGTCGAAAATGTCGATGAACTGCGGACGCTCAATAAGTTGGCGGGCGAGGCAAAGACGACCGCGCGCGTCGCGCTGCGTTTCAATCCCGATGTCGTTGCCAGCACGATCCCGCAAATTGCCACCGGACACAGCAATGCCAAGTTTGGCTTGAATGCCGATATCGTGCGCGATCTGCTGACCACACGCGCGACGTATGCCAATGTCCAGATCGCCGGAATCCACCTTCATATCGGCAGCCAGTTGGGTGATATTGAAGCGAGTGTGCGCGCGGTCAAACTGGCACGCAGTCTTGTGCATCCCTACCCGGATATTCGCGTGATGAACATCGGCGGCGGCTTCCCCGTCGCCTATCGCCCCGATCAAAAATTCCCCACGCCGTCCGATTTCGCTGCTGCGCTCAAGCCGCTTTTGCTGGGCTACGAGTTGATGCTCGAACCAGGGCGCGCGATCATCGCGGACGCGGGTATTTTGGTCGCACGCATTTTGTATGTCAAGCGGCAGGGCAGCGCGCGCTTTGCGATTGTCGATGCGGGCATGAACGATTTGATTCGTCCGGCGCTCTATGGCGCGCATCATGAAATTGTCGCAGTTTCCGAAAAATTCGAGTCGGAGACGATCCTCGAATATCAGGTGGTGGGTCCGGTCTGCGAATCGACGGATGTTCTGAGCAAGTCGGCGTATCTGCCCGCCGCGCGTGCTGGTGATTTGGTGGCGGCGCTGTCGGCAGGTGCATATGGCATGGTCATGGCGAGCAATTACAACGCCCGCCCACGCCCGCCAGAAGTCGTGGTCGATCCCGATGGCAAGACGTGGCGCACCGTGCGGCGGCGCGAAACGTTGGAGGATTTGCTGGCGGCGGAGATGGTGTAAGCCCCCTCTCCACATGGAGAGGGGGTTGGGGGTGAGGTTAATCTCACGCCATCATCAGCATATAGCCGTCTTCCAAACTCGGTTCGAGCGGGCTAACGCTGTAACGGCGGTCGGGTTCGCCCAAGACGCGATACTGAATGCCGTTTTGCAGTTGCAGCGTCGAGACGACCGATGCCGCGCCTTCGGGACGTTCGCCGCCAGTGACCACTGACCAGACTTTGCCGCGCGCATTTTGGATCAGGTCGCGCGGCGTGCCACGAAACAGCACTTGCCCTTCGCGGATGATCGCCAAGTCGTTGCAGCTATGGCTGATGTTCTCGATCACATGCGTGGACAAAATTACGGTGCAGCGCAGCGCCATGTCCGACAGCATGTTGCGGAAACGGACGCGCTCTTCTGGGTCGAGTCCAACGGTGGGTTCATCGACAATCAACAGCTTGGGCGCGCCCAACATGGCTTGCGCGATCCCAATGCGCCGCTTCATACCGCCAGAATACGTCTTGAGCGCGCGATCTGCGTCTCCCGTCAGACGTACCAGTTCGAGCATCTCGCTCACTTGACGGCGGCGTGCCGTCCGATCACTGATCCCCTTGAGGATAGCGATGTAATCGAGAAATTCGCGCGCGGACAAGTTCGGATACAAGCCCAATTCTTGCGGCAGATAACCCAACTGTGCCTTAACCGCCAGTTTACCCTTCGCGTCGGTGATGTCGTGTCCCAAGACGCGCACCGTCCCGCTGGTCGGACGCAGCAAGCCCGCTACCGTGCGCATGAGCGTCGTTTTGCCCGCACCATTGCGCCCCAATAAGCCGAACATCCCCGCGCCAATCTCCAGATCGACGCCGCGCAATGCGTAGACGCCGCCTTTGTACGTTTTCGTCAGTCCCTTGATTTCGATCATCGTGTTTTCCCCTATTGGGCATGGCACACCAATGCCCTTAAATGGTTGTCTGGAGTATTTATTCACCTACCCGTGCAGACCGCATTTTGCCCCAGTCCTATTGGGTTCATTATGTGTTTCTTGGGTTCAAATTTGTGGATTTTGAGCTTAATCCCATGGATAGGTGAATAAATACTGTCTGGATTGGGCATGGCACACCATACTCCTACAAATTCGCTTTCTGCCAGCGCATCCACACCCATACCGCCGCGAAGGCGACGCCCAATTCCACGATGCCCGCTGCGAAGGCGGGCGCGACGTTGGCGGACACCAAGCGCAGCCCATTCGCGCCGACGGGATCGATCATATAAGCGTTGACGACGGGCAGCCGCGCCGGGCTGATCAGCATCAGCGGCGTGGGCGCGGTCAGCGACCCCGTGCCAAGCACAATCGAGAGCGCGAATACCCCGAACAGCAGCACAGCGGCGCGACCTCGCGTTGGCTGAGTCGCGCCGATCAACAGCGCGAGTCCGCCGTTCAACGCGATGATCGCCGCCGCCACAATCCAAATTTCGAGGTATAAGCCGATGAAATACGCGCCCAATGTCAGCGCCCATAGCCCACCCGTGACAACCATCACAGCGAATGCCGCCGTCAGCCCCGCCGTCCACACACCAAGCAGTTTACCCGCCAAATAGCCTGAAACCGTGATCGGGGTGCTGTCGAGCAGTTCCGTCGTCCCACCTTGTACGTCGATTGGCACACTGTCTCCGATCACGATGGGGAACACGAAAATCACCAGCATCAGCACGACCGGCAGCGTGCCTAACGTGATCAGCACATCGCTGCCATCGCGCACGGGCGCGGCACCTAACAGCGGCGCGATATTTGGATCGGCACTCACGATAAGCGCACCCGCCGATGCACACAACAAGAGCGTGAGCGCCACCACGCGCAAGGCGCGCCGCCGCCAGTGCATCAGAAATTCGTAACGCGCGATTCCCGCAATCCGACTCATCGTGTCTCCCTTTCGGCTTTGTGTCCGAACAAGGCATATTCCTCATCGCGCAGCGGACGGATCGCCGCGAACACCAGCGCCAATCCCGCCGCTAAAACAATCACCCGATTCAGCGCATAATCCGCCGCCAGATCGCCCGGCTGCGCGAACGGACTCACGCTCCACAAAATTTGTTGCAGCCCGTTGAATGGCGCTGGCAGCGGCAGCGCATCGGGCGAGAAGTAGGGTGCGAATGCGAGAAACAAAAACCAGACGATCCCGCTCCCCGCCATGCCCAACGCCGATGAACGCGATCTGAACGTAATGAACACTGCCAACCCCGTCAATAACGCCGTTGGCGGCAGCCAGCGCGCCAACGTCGTCCACACCGATTGATCTGGCACGAGCGCGACCTGCCTTCCTGCTTCGTCCTGCATCAAGCCCTCCTCTACCCCCATAATGTCGTCGGGCGCGGCGATTTCGGCATCCAGTTCCGCGCCCGTGCGCCGCGCGTCCGCGCTCTTGACATGATCGTGCGCGAGATTGGCGGCAATCGCGTACAGCCACGGCTTGAACGCGCTCGACGGCGATACGTACCGATGCCGCGCATGACGCGCACGAACGTTTCTTGCGCCAAGTCCTCTGCCAAGCGGATATCGCCGCCGACGCGGATGTAGAGGAAGCCGATCAACGGGCGATGATGGCGCTCGACCACCGCCTCCAGATCATCCCGGCTGCCGCGCGCCACCCCCGCTGCAAGGTCTTCATCCGTCCGCGTGTCCATGTTCATCCTCTAGCGCGCCGCGTTCCCGTCTGCAACCGATACGAGGTCGCGGCGAAAAGGTTCATGCGAATCAAAAAACGCCCAACGCGGCGGGCGTTGGGCGTTTATGACTAAATTATGCGATTAAAATAGCCGTTCGGGCTGGTCAAGACCCCTGTACGCTTGAACCGTCCGCGCTTCTAGTCCTTGTTCTCACTTTGCATTCATTGTGTACCCTTTGGCTATATTCACATGAATATAGCCAAAGGACACATAATTAAATAAAAAACCTCACATATCTGTAAGGTTTTTGCTGTTTCTGTTAATTGGCGATGGCTGGAATCGAACCGGCAACCCCCGAATTATGAGCTCGGTGCTCTAACCGATTGAGCTACATCGCCTTCTTTATTAAGCTTACTTATAGCGGGGGCAGGATTCGAACCTACGACCTCCGGGTTATGCTTACCACTACGGCTTACGCCGCCCAACGTGTGGTTTGTGGTCTGGACTGTCCCTTTACCATGCAATCACCTTACGATGATTGTGTAGGTATCTCCCATCCAGTCTCTACACCTTCCGTCCATTTCTGAACGGCTTGGCTCGGGATTACCGCGCTAACGGCTTCCCCGACTTTGGGAGAATAGCACATGGGGGTTTCCCTCCATGCCGCCCTATTGCTGAACACACCGATTTGACCTTCAAGCGCATTACGTTCAAATCGTGATTGCGTGTCCTGCAAATCAAGCCCGACGAGCTACCACTGCTCTACCCCGCATCATGTGCAGAAGAATATCATGCCGGATACGGGGTGTCAACGGTCACTTCGCTGAAAAAAGGTCGAATGTTTAAGCAATTTTAATTCGGGGCGCGGCACGCTTCGCCCACGCCCCGCGACACCCTCACGCATCGTCGTTTTCAATCGCGTTCGTCGTCACGCGCGCCACCTCGTCCAGCGATGCGCCGCGCGCCGCCAGCAAGCGCGCGTAGCGTTTTTGATACTGCATCGCCGCATACGCCAGAAATTCATCGATCTGCAAGCCGAATGGCACCGGATCATAGTAAGAAAACACTTCCGTCACCACGCCGAGCGCGCTGGGCAGCAGCGTCGTCATGGTGGTATCCGCCAGTTCCCACAGCGTCGGATCAGCCGCGATCAGCCGCGAGATCAGATAAATTCCATAGGCGATATGCCGCGACTCATCCTGTTTGAGCAGCCGAATGCCGCCGATCTGTCCCGGCATGATGCCATTGCGCTCCAACATCGTGTAATAGGCATGATAGCCTGTCTCTGCCAACACCCCTTCGACGATCATATTGTAGGTGATCGACGCTTGAAGCTGCGCGGCGGGCGTGGCGTCGCTCAGCAGACGATTGAGCGCCGTCGGCAGCGCGTCATGGAAGATCGCACTATAGGCAGGCGATGTATAGCGGCGCAGATCGCCCGGTTCGCCCGTGACCTCATCGAGAAAGCGCCGGAAGAAATCGACGTGTTTGGCTTCTTCCCATAAAAACGTCGTCAAGAACATTTCTTCTTCGATGCGTCCTTCTTGCGCGATGGTCATCATCAGCGGGAGCAAATCGAGCGTGACCGCCTCTTCGCCCCCCTGAAACAGGGCTGTCAGCCGCAGAATCACGTCACGCTCATCGTCGCGCAGCCGCGCCCAGTCGGCTTTGTCCTGCGTGAAGTCGATATCGCTCGGATTCCAGATGCCGAAGCGTTTTGCCTTCTCGAACAGGCGCATCGGCGGCGACTCGCGCTGCAAGCCGCGCCGGATGGTAGCGAACCCCGAATGAATCAGCGTCATGAACAATTCCCCTTTTCGGACAATGCTAGCGCATTTCTCCGTCTTTCGGCAGATGTACGCACAGATCGAATCGCGCTATACTCTCAGAACCTCCGTTCGGGTTGAGCAGCGAAAGGCGTGCGAACGTGCCTCCATTTGAAATTGTGTCGGAATTCAAGCCGACGGGCGACCAGCCCCGCGCGATTGAAGAACTGGTCGAGGGACTGGCGCAGGGTCACAAGCACCAGACGTTATTAGGAGCGACGGGTACAGGTAAAAGTCTCGGACATAACGACCCGGTATTCGTCGTCGAGGAAACCGATGGTAAACGCATAGCGCGTGTCACCTCGATTGGCGACTTGATCGACCACTGGATGGAACGCGCTGAAGCTCGATTGGAAGGCGACAGCGAAATTGTCGATTTGAACAACGACAGCGTGCGTTTGTACGCTCAGTCATTCGATCCGCAAACGTGCGCCGTTAATCTCCACCCGATTCAATCGCTCGTCCGACACGCGGCGCCCGCAACAATGTACCGTTTGACGACTGCGTGCGGACGCGCGGCGACGCTCACTGGCGATCATAACCTATGGGTGCTGCGAAAGGGTCAGCTTACGCTCATCGAAACAGCCGATGCGCGCCAAGACGATTGTATTCCTGTACCAGAACGGCTTATGGCAGACGGAAATTTGCAAGAAATTGATACGATAGCCGCATTGATGGGCAAAAAGCTATTTGTCGATGCGTCCGAGACGATGCAGGCTTACGTTGAGCAGCACGGTATCGCTGTGAACGTCGATGCAATGCGCGCGAGCGAAATTGCATCACCCTATAGCAACCTCTCAGCAATGCGTCGCAAGATACGAAACCAAGGCATCGGGCTAGAAAGTTTCCAACCATTTCTAAGCAATACCGATGACTTCGACGGTTTATGGGACACGAACAGCGCAGCCGTCAGCGCGAAGCGCAGCCGCGTTCCCGTGCAGCCGCGCCTGACCCAAGCAACTTTACGACTGATGGGCTATTACATCGCAGAAGGCAATCATCAGGATAGATACGTCGTTATCGCCAATCGAGAACCATGTATTCGCACAGACATTGAAACCGCATTGCATGAACTCGGCATCGCCTTTACCGTTCGCCCCTCATCGGATTATCAAATCGATTCAAAGCCAATGGCTGATTTACTCGCGCAATGGTGCGGGGAAACCGCGCGCACCAAACATCTACCAGCGTTTTGGGCGGATTTGTCTGAAGCCGACTTGGGTCAACTGCTACGCGCCTATTTCGATGGCGACGCTACAGTCGGACATGCTAGTGATGTCGTTGCAACAACGGCAAGCACAATCCTCGCTAACGATCTGATGTATGCCCTCTTAAATTTGGGCATCTGGGCGCGCGTCAAACGTAAATGGAAGCGCGCCACCAACAGCGATCATCAGGGTGACTGGTACTACGATATCACCGTTTCGGGACAAGCAAATTTACGGTTGTTTCAGGAAAAGATCGGTTTTTCGCTGGAACGTAAACAAATCGCTCTCGAGCGTGAACTTGGACGCCCTGAAAACAGCAATGTCGATGTCGTGCCGATTGACGGGACGATGCTGCGCCAACTTCGCCACAAACTTGGAATGACGACAAAACAACTTGGCGAACAAAGCGGGCTTTCGCACGCAATCATTCAACTTTATGAAACGGGGCAACGTGCGCCGGGTCGATCCAGCCTCAAGCGTGTTTTGTTAGCTCTCCGTCTCAGGGCGGAAAACCGCTCCATCGACTCCGAAACATGGTGGACAGATTTCGCTCACCTAGAGCATTTGACGAGCTTACGTTGGACGCGCGTCGCAACCATCGAACCCATCGAATACACACATCCCTACGTCTACGATTTCTGCGTTCCCGGCGTCGAGAATTTCTTGGCAGGTGTCGGCGGCTTCTTCGTCCATAACACCTTTAGCATCGCGCATGTGATCCAAGCTGTGCAGCGCCCCGCCCTGATCCTCGCACACAACAAGACGCTGGCGGCGCAGCTCTACGCCGAGTTCAAAGAGTTCTTCCCGCGCAACGCCGTCGAATACTACGTCAGCTACTACGATTACTATCAGCCAGAGAGCTACGTTCCGCGCTATGATCTCTTCATCGAGAAGCAGACCGACATCAACGAACAGATCGAACGCTTGCGCATCGCCGCAAAAGCCGCCCTCTTTTCGCGCAAAGATGTGATCATCGTCGCGTCGGTATCATGCATCTACGCAACCGGCGACCCGCAGACGTGGAGTCAATCGATCCTCGAACTGCGGCAAGGCGCGGAAATTCAGCGCGAGGCGGCGCTGCGACGCTTGGTCGCGCTGCAATACACGCGCGCCGAAATGGACTTTGCGCCCGGCAGTTTCCGCGCGCGCGGCGATGTGCTGGAAATCTATCCGCCGTATGAGAACGCAGCCTATCGCATCACGCTCTTTGGGGACGAGATCGAGAAGATCATGCAGTTCGACCCGACAAGCGGCGAACTGCTCGCCGTACAAGAAACCATCGTGATCTTCCCAGCAGCGCAGTTCGTGGCGGATAATGATAAATTGCAGCAGGCAATCCGCGATATCGAGCGCGATCTCGAAGAACGGATCGCGTTCTTCAAGCGCGAGGGCAAATTGTTAGAGGCACAGCGCATCGAACAGCGCGTTCGCTATGACCTGGAGATGCTGCGCGAGATGGGCTTCACGCCCGGCATCGAGAATTATTCGCGGTCGCTCGATCAGCGCGCGCCGGGCAGCCCGCCGTTCACGATGATCGACTACTTCCCCAAGGATTATCTGATGATCATCGACGAAAGTCACATGACCATCCCCCAAGTGCGCGGCATGTATAACGGCGACCGCGCGCGCAAGGAAACATTGGTTGAATACGGTTTCCGGCTGCCGAGCGCAATGGACAATCGCCCGCTGCGCTTCGAGGAATTTGAAGAACGCATGGGTCAGACGATCTACACGACCGCGACGCCGGGACCTTACGAACGAGGCATCAGTCAGCGCGTCGTGCAGCAGATCATTCGCCCGACGGGCGTCCTCGACCCCGAAATCAGCGTCCGCCCGACGAAAGGACAGATCGACGATTTGCTGCAAGAGATCGCCGCGCGCGTCAAGAAGGGACAGCGCGTGATCGTCACGACGCTGACGCAGCGCATGTCCGAAGAATTGGCGGGCTACATCAACGAAGTGGGTGTCCGCGCGCATTACCTCCACGCTGAGATCAACACATTGGAGCGCGTCGAAATTCTGCGCGATCTGCGGCTGGGCATTTACGATGTGATCGTCGGCATCAATCTGCTGCGCGAAGGCATCGATCTGCCCGAAGTCTCGCTCGTCGTCATTCTCGACGCCGACAAAGAAGGCTTTTTACGCTCGGAATCGGCGTTGATTCAGATCGTCGGGCGCGCCGCGCGGCATGTCGAGGGGACGGTGATCATGTATGCGGATCGCATGACCGATTCGATGCGCGCCGCCATCGACGAGACGAACCGCCGCCGCGCTGTCCAACACGCGCACAACGAGGCAACCGGCATCCAGCCAACCAGCATCATCAAGCAGGTACGTGACCTTACGGATCGCGTGAAAGCATCGGTGACGGACGATCAGAAAGCGGCGGGCGCGAAACCCTCGTTGGCGACGATCCCGAAAGATGAACTGTACCGTATGATCAAAGTCTTGGAAGAGGAAATGAAGCGCGCCGCAAAGGGCTTGGAGTTCGAGAAAGCCGCCATGCTGCGCGATCAGATGGTCGAACTACGGCAAATCCTCGCAGACCGCGAACCCGCCGACGATCTGCTGCTGCGTTAGAAAGATTTTCAGTAACTACTCAGCCATCACGACTTTTTGGCTCATAACGGTTGACAATAGACCACTTTGTAGTGGATTTTGGTCGTGATCTTCGTATTTATTCACCTACCCGTGCAGACCGCATTTTGCCCCAGTCCTATTGGGTTCATTATGTGTTTCTTGGGTTCAAATTTGTGGATTTTGAGCTTAATCCCATGGATAGGTGAATAAATACTGATCTTCGTGCCACGAAGTTCTTTATGGACATCTAAGGCTTATATAGGGTCATAACCCAGTGAAGATACCGCGATGGCTGAGTAGTACGCCAATGTCATATTACACGAACGTTCTAAAAAACACGACAACCGTAGGGACGCGCAACGGCGCGTCCGCTATATCATTCTTCAAACCGGACACCCCGTTGGGTGTCCCTACGGGGCGAATCATCGAACGGATTTCTAATGTGACATTGGCGTAGTAGTTACGATTTTCAGCACAAAGAACGCAGAGGCACGCAGAGGGAAAAACCGTTTTTCCCTCTGCGCACTCTGTGTTACGTTCTATTCATTTACAATTAGCACCGTGACCATGCCGAACATCCAC
>Ga0163154_10000994_pt1 | contig 44155 bp, 38 predicted proteins | sample OliLakLV19MP9P1_FD_148649 | JGI IMG/M metagenome (GOLD analysis project Ga0163154, IMG submission 148649) | Freshwater microbial mat bacterial communities from Lake Vanda, McMurdo Dry Valleys, Antarctica - Oligotrophic Lake LV.19.MP9.P1 | ecosystem: Environmental > Aquatic > Freshwater > Lake >... | reverse complement strand
CGCAAGCTTGCCGGCTTTCACCCTCATTGCGCTTATGCCCTATTCCGGCCTGCAAGCACAGCTTGCAGGCGTTCAAGCCGGCGCGCGGCATGCCGCGCAAGCTTGCCGGCTTTCACCCCATAACCGCACACGCTACCCCGTCCAACTGAGGATTCTAGGATTTATGAAATATCAGAACTAAAGGCAGTTCCGGTGCAATGCTAGGAATAATCGCTGCCAAGTCGCCGTTTAGAAATATCTTCACGACTCCTAACTGGACTGTTCAGGCGCTAGTGCAGGACAATTGGGGTATCAGCTGTCATTGAGGCGTCATCCCTTTGTCTACCCACCCACTGTTGTCCAGCATTAATGATCCAAAGGATCTGCGCCGTTTACCGCGTGAGCGACTGGTGCAGCTTGCCGATGAATTACGCGCCTATGTGCTGCAGTCGGTGTCGCAAACGGGCGGTCACCTGTCGTCCAACTTAGGAACGGTGGAGCTGGCGATTGCGCTGCACTATGTGTTCAATACGCCGGAAGACCGTTTGGTCTGGGATGTTGGCCACCAAAGTTATCCGCACAAAATTCTGACCGGGCGCCGCGATGCGATGTCCACGTTGCGGCAACTCGGCGGCTTGGCTGGATTTCCGCGCCGTGAAGAAAGCGTTTATGACGCCTTTGGCACCGCACATTCGAGCACCTCCATCTCCGCGGCAGCCGGCATGGCGCGCGCCGCCGTGCTGAAGGGCGAAAAACGTCACGCCATTGCGGTCATCGGTGACGGTGCGATGACCGCCGGCATGGCCTACGAGGCGATGAACAACGCCGGCATCGAAAAAGATCTGCCGTTGATCGTGATTTTGAACGACAACGATATGTCGATCTCACCGCCGGTTGGCGCGTTGAATCGTTATCTAGCGCGGTTGATGAGTGGCCAGTTTTACGCGCACACCAAAAAAGGCATCGGCAAAGTGCTGGCGATGGCGCCTCCGGTGTATGAGCTAGCAAGGCGCTTTGAAGAGCATGCTAAGGGCATGGTGGTGCCAGCCACTTTGTTTGAGGAGTTTGGCTTCAACTACATTGGCCCGATTGACGGCCACGATCTGGAATCGCTGGTGCCCACTTTGCGTAACATCATGGAGCGCATAGACGAAGGCGATGGCCCGCAGTTTTTGCATGTGGTGACCAAAAAAGGCCAAGGTTACAAACTTGCCGAAGCCGATCCGGTGCTTTATCACGGCCCGGGCCGCTTCAACCCGAGCGAAGGCATTCGACCGGCCAAAGCGGGAAAACAAAGCTACACGCAAGTGTTCGGCGATTGGTTGTGTGACATGGCCGCTGCCGACTCACGCTTAGTCGGCATCACGCCGGCGATGCGTGAAGGCTCCGGCATGGTGGAGTTCGAGCGGCGCTTTAAGTCGCGCTATTTCGATGTGGGCATCGCCGAACAGCACGCGGTGACCTTCGCCGCCGGACTGGCCTGCGAAGCGCTAAAGCCGGTGGTGGCGATCTATTCCACCTTCCTGCAACGCGCCTACGATCAGATGATTCACGACGTGGCGCTGCAAAACCTGCCGGTGACCTTCGCACTGGATCGCGCCGGTATTGTGGGCGCCGACGGCCCCACTCATTGCGGCGCTTACGATCTAGCCTATTTGCGCTGCATTCCCAATATGGCGGTCATGGCGCCGGCTGACGAAAACGAATGCCGCCAGTTGCTGTCGACCGCCTTTGCGCATAACGGTCCGGCCGCCGTGCGTTATCCGCGTGGCAATGGCCCTGGCGTTGAAGTACAGCGCAGTTTGGGCACTTTGCCATTCGGGAAAGGTGAGCTGCGCCGCCGCGGTCAGGCCAATAACGGATCGCGCATCGCCATTTTGGCGTTTGGCGCACTGTTGCATCCGGCCCTGCTAGCGGCCGAACGCCTGGACGCCAGCGTCGCGAATATGCGCTTCGTCAAGCCCTTGGATGAAGAACTGCTGATTGAACTGGCGCTCAGTCATGACGCGCTGGTCACCATTGAAGAAGGCTGCATCATGGGCGGCGCTGGCAGCGCCTGCCTGGAAGCGCTCGCCGCCCACAATGTGGCGATCCCTACACTGCAGTTAGGCTTTCCCGATGTGTTCATCGAACACGGCGACCCCAGCCGCTTATTGGCGCTGCTCGGCCTGGATGCCGACGGTATCACCCGCTCCATTCGCGAACGATTCCCGCGGGGCAAGAGCGTGCGTGCCGCGGCGTAAGGGGCCGCTCACCAAACTTATCGTAATTGAGCAAGATGCCGCTCTCTGATATCTATCGCAGCGTCGTGTTAGACCACAATCGCGCACCGCGCCGGTTTGGGCGATTGGCGATCGCCAGCGTGTACGCGAGCGGGGTCAACGCGCTGTGCGGCGATCACCTGAAGATCGAATTGCTGCTCAGCGCAGACCGTTTGCAGGACTTTGCCTTTGAGGCAGAGGCCAGCGCACTGACAATGGCCGCAACTTCGATCATGGGCGATTTGATTTGCGGCCTGCCCATCGGCGACGCGCAGACGCTGGCTGAGGCAGCGCTGGACCTGATTACGCGCAATCCGCAGCGCGCTGAGAATCCGCGTTTAGGCGAATTCAATGCCTTCCTCAGCGTATTGGGCTACCCAAACCGTCTCAAAACCATCACTTTGCCTTGGGCAACCTTGATCGGCGCCCTGTCTGGACGTCTTGCCACGTCTACCGATATCGACATTCGCGGCGCACTGCAAGCGGCCGGTTCAAAGAGGAATTCAGCATGAGCGATTGGGTCAAAGTGGGCTTAGCAACTGGGCTTGCACCCGGCGGCTGGAAGGTCATTGATGTGGATGGTGCGCAAGTTGCAATTGTCAATGTGGACGGCCACTTTTTCGCCATCGAAGATGTCTGCACGCACGATGGCGGCGAACTCAGTGGCGGGGCTATTTGTGGCTTTGAGATCGAATGCCCACGCCACGGCGCGCGTTTTGATCTGCGCACTGGTGCCGCGCTGTGTGCGCCGGCGTATGAACCGACCGCAGTGTTTCCGATTCGCATCGAAGACGGTGTGGTTTGGGTCCGCGATGACCGTTGGGATTAGTCCGCCGCCACGCCCACTTGAGCGTGGATCGCAGCACTAGCCCGGCAAAGCTAGCCCCCGTCGCCCGGGTCGGTCGATAAGCCGGGTTTTGTCGTGAACGATCATTCCTCTGGGACCGACGTCACCGTCGGCCTCAAGCAGCCAACCCGGGGAAGACGCGAGCCGCGCCATGCTCCCCCTATTTAGCCTTGCTGCAGGTGGGGTTTGCCATGCCGTCGCGTGTTGCCACCGACGCGGTGCGCTCTTACCGCACCGTTTCACCCTTGCCCGCACTCGCCTTGCGACGAGCCGCTGGCGGACTATTCTCTGTTGCACTGTCCGTGAGCTCTCGCCCCCCAGATGTTATCTGGCACCTTGCTCTATGCAGCCCGGACTTTCCTCGATGCGCCGCCCTTGCGGGCCCGCACCGCGACCGTTTAACCAACGCCCGACGACGGGGACGCGCAGTGTAGCGGGTGCCCGCTTCTGTCCGCTAGCGATTAAACTGCGCGTCTGCCGTTTGGATTAACCGGAATGCCGCCCGCCAACACACCTGCGACGACTGCGATGGTGGATACCGCTGGCCATGCGCTGACGGCCAACGCCGCGTTGGACGCTAGCCGCGCGTCGGTAAGCCCGGAACTGGGAACCTATGTAGGGCCGTGGTTGTTGGGTCACTTGCTCGGACGCGGTGGCATGGGTGCGGTGTACTTGGCAGAGCGCAATGAGCACGAATTCCAACAGCGCGCGGCGCTCAAACTCATCAAACTGGGCATGGATTCCGGCGAAATCCTGCAGCGCTTCCTGGCCGAGCGGCGCATTCTGGCGCGTCTGGAACACCCGAATATTGCCCGGCTTATTGATGGTGGCGTCGATCTGCTGGGGCGGCCGTATTTCGTCATGGAATGGGTCGATGGTTTACCCTTGCTCGATTACGCCAATGCCCAAAGCCTGGATGCCGCGGGCCGTTTGCGGCTGTTTTTGAAACTCTGTGATGCCGTCGCGCACGCGCACCGACAATTGGTGGTGCATCGCGATCTAAAGCCCGGCAACATTTTGGTCGATACACGCGGCGAGCCCAAGTTGCTGGATTTTGGCATCGCCAAGGTCTTACACAGCGAGCACGAAGACACCTCAGCCACCGGCCCACGCTACTTCACCCGTGCTTACGCCTCGCCCGAACAAATGCGCGGTGAACCGGTCAGCACGGCCACCGATATCTATGCGCTGGGCGCGGTGCTGTTTGAACTGCTAACCGGCGCCGCGCGGCATCGTGCGCGCACCACACTGCATGAAACCCGCGAATTGTTGGCGCAAGCCAGGCGCCGCGCGGGCATTGATGGCCCAGCGGCAGTAACGCCACGCATGCTGGCGGGCGATTTGGCGCTGGTGGTCGCCAAATCCCTGCGTGATGAACCGGCGCGACGTTATGTCAGCGTGGAGGCATTCGCCGATGACTTGCGTGCGTTTTTGGACGGCCGTCCGGTCAGGGCGCGCGCCGGCTCGCTGAGTTACCGCATGCAGCGCTACGCCCGACGTCATTGGCTGGGTGTATTGGCAAGTTCTGCGGTCGTGGTCGCTCTGGTCGGTGGTGCGGCGTTGGCGCTCTGGCAGGCGCGGATCGCCCAACAAGAGTCCTTGCGCGCTGAAGCGGTCAGCGCGTTTTTGTCCAGCGTGTTCGAAAGTGCCACTCCCGAGGGCGCCGCCGGCGGCGATATCACGGCAAAGTCGCTGCTGGAACGCGGCGAGCAACGTATAGAGCGTGAATTGGCTGGGCAACCGGCGGTACGCGCGCGCCTCTACGCCACGCTGGGCAAAGCGTGGTTTTACATTGGCGATCAGGCGCGCGCGGCGCGCATGTATGAGGCCGGCCGTGCGCTGGTTGCAGCGGATGATTGGCGCACCCAAACGGCGTTATTGCGCGGCTTGGCGCAGGCCGAACTGGCGAGCGGACAAGTGCAACTGGCGCGCACGCATATCGATCAGGCGCTGGCGCTGTTGCCGGCCGATGACACCGAAACCCGTTTGGAACACTTACGCACGCAATCCGTGCAAAAGAGCCTGTTGGGCGCCGAGGGCGCCACGCTGGCGGCGCTCAATCTAGCGCGCGACGTGTACGCGGGCTTGCAAGCCCAACTCGGCCCGCAAGCTGAAGAGAGCTTGCAGGCGCTCAATGATCTAGGGACTTGGACACTGGAATCCGGTGACGCGCAGGCGGCCCTGCCGATTTTGGATGCGGTGATCGACGCGCGACGCCGGGTATCCGGATCTACGCACCCCGAAATTGCCGCAGCGATGCACAACCGCGCGCTGGCTTTGTTCCGACTGGGACAGACCGAACAAGCGCTAGCGCAAGCGCGCGCAGTGGTGGCCCTGCGCCGCCAAATACTGCCGAGCGAACACCGCGACCTAGCACGAAGCCTGGGCGCGCAAGCGATGATTGAATCCAGTCTTGGCGCCACCCAAGACGCCTATGCCCTGCGCACGGAAGCCTTGCATCTGTTGCGCGAACAGGCGCGACCGGATCAACTATTGCTCGGGCAAGAGCTGACCAACCAGGGCACCGACGCCTTCCGCTTGGGCGATTTAGACAGCGCGGTGCGTGACCTAAATGAGGCCGTGCAGCGACTGCAGCCGCAATTGGCGGTGGACGATCCGCGTTTGCTGGCTGCGAATACCTATCTAGGCCTAGTCGACTCTTTTCGCGGCAACTTGAGCGCTGCGCAAACGCGCCTACGGTCGGTGGATCTGCAAGAACAAGCGCGGAGCGATGTCAATGCTACGCAGCGTCTGACCACGCTGCGCTATTTGGCCCGCGTGCTGCGCTGGCAAGGCCGACCAGCGGAGGCCATCGATGCACTGCGCGACGCGCAAGCGCTACTGGCAGATCAATCCCAAACGCTGCCTGCGAGCATCCGGCTGCGGCTGGCGGTTGAACTGGCGCTGGCCTACATTGACGATTCCAAATTGGAGTTGGCCCAGCTGCAGATTGGCCTTGCAATCGCCGGTTATCCGGAATCGGCGCAGCCGAGCGAACTAGACCAAGCGCAGTTGCTGCTCGCGCAGGCCAGGCTGGCTTTGGCGTTTGCGGATTTTGGCAGCGCACGCGAGCGCGCCGCCGCTGCGCTACAGCGTTACCAGCGTCAGCTCAACGAGGGCCATTGGGACATTGGCGAAGCGCGCAGCGTGCTCAGCATGGCCAACTGGGGCCTGGCAAAAGATCGCAAAACTCGCGCCGGGCTGCTCAGCGCGCTCGATTGGCAGCAAGCACAGCGCCCGTGGCATCCGGATACGGCACGCTTACAGGCGCTAGTGAAGCAGCGTTGAGGACACGCCAGCTTGGCGAAACCACGACCTCGGCAGCGTTCAAACAAGCCCGAACCCGCCAAGCGCTACCGAAGCACCAGCGCAGCAAGCTCCGCTGGTGCTCAAGTGACTGTGCAGCTCTCTACAGCGCTGCTAAAACCGCTTCAGCGCTGGATACCTTGAACTCACCCGGCGCCTCGACGTGCAATACGGTAACCACGCCGTCTTTGGCAACCAACGCAAAACGTTGTCCGCGCACGCCCATGCCAAACTTGCTGGCATCCAATTCCAGGCCGAGCGCTTTGGCGAAACCCGCGTTGCCGTCGGCGAGCATGTAAATTTCCTCCGGCACGCTTTGGCTATTGCGCCAGGCGTCCATGACAAAGGCATCGTTGACCGCAATGCAGACGACGCGATCGACGCCCTTCGCCTTCAGTGCATCTAGGTGGTCAACATAACCGGGCAGATGGCGTGCCGAACAAGTCGGCGTGAATGCGCCCGGCACGGAAAACAACACGACGGTCTTGCCGCCGAACAGTTCTTCGGTGCTGATTTGCTGCACACCCTCTTTTAAGTAACTGAGCGTCGCGACGGGAATGTGTTCGCCAACTTGAATAGTCATGTGCGGATTCCTTGAAGTGAACGGCCATTCTAGTCTTAGCGGGTGTGAAGACGAAGCTTCGATTCCGATGGCATTGCCCACCCCAGAGAACTCGCGCAGCTCAAGCAAGCGCGCCACGCCTCAGGACGGCAATTGTGCCGCCTTTGGCAAGCGCCAATCGATCGTCTGTCCACCACGCGCTTGCAGATAACTATTCGCGCGTGAAAAGTGTTCGCAGCCGATAAAACCGCGGTAAGCAGACAGCGGCGACGGATGCGGCGCACGCAGCACCAGATGTCGACGCGGATCGACCAGTTTGCCTTTGGCTTGCGCGTAGGCGCCCCACAGCATGAACACCAGACCTTCGCGTTCGCTGTTGAGCAATTGAATGATGCGGTCGGTAAAGGCTTCCCAACCCTTGCCTTGATGCGCACCCGCGCGGCCGCGCTCGACACTGAGCACGGCATTGAGCAGCAGCACGCCACGATCGGCCCACGGCAACAGGCAGCCATGGTCGGGCGCATCGATCTGCAGGTCGCGCTTGAGTTCAGCGTAAATGTTGAGCAAGGAAGGCGGCACGTCGACACCCGGCGGAACCGAGAAACACAAACCTTGCGCCTGTCCCGGTCCGTGATACGGATCTTGGCCAAGAATGACCACCGCAACGCGCTCAAACGGTGTGTGATCGAGAGCGGCAAACATCAGCCGCGCCGGCGGATAGATCTGTTTGCCAGCCTGGATCTGCGCTTGCAGAAACTCGCGCAAAGCGAACATCGGCGGCGCCAACAGCTCCGGCAGCAAACGCTGTTTCCAACTGTCGTGAAGTCGAATTCGAGATGCGTCGGTCATGACAGTTGGCTAGTTATGCGGTTTGCCGGAATCACCCGTGCACGGCGGGTGAGAGCTTCGCGACGCAAGTTTGCTCGCGCAGCAGCAATCACAAACATCGATCAAATCGCGCCGCTTAGCCTGCCGCCTGCATCTGCTTACGCAAGGCTTGCGATACACGCAACTGGAAGGCGAGTTTGGTGATCAACAGGCGCTCTTCGGTGGGCTTTTGCACCAAATCGTTGGCGCCTGAGCGCAATAGGGCGGTCTGGTTGGCGGCGTTGTCGTCGCCGGTCATGACCAAAATCGGCAACAGGCCTTTTCCATAGGCAAAGCGGCCGCGTAACTCATCGAGTAAATCACCGCCGGTCATGCCACCTTTCAAGTACACGTCGGTGAGCACAATATCCGCACCGATGCGCCCTTCACTCTTGGCTTTTTCCAGGATCTCGATGGCTTCTTCCACGCTGACCACGTGATTTACCTTGAGCCCGTGTTTTTCCATCATGCGCCGCGTGGCCACTGCGACAACGCGTGAATCCTCCACGTACAACACATCGCCGGCCGGCATGCCTTCCGGGCGGATGTAGCCGCGAATGAAGGTACTGAGTGCCTGCGGACCTAAGGATTTATCAAAATAATCGGTGACATCAGAAGCGAGATCGCGATTCAACAGGCGTTCTTGCACATCGCCGGATACCACGATGATCGGAATGTAGGCCTGTGGTGAGTGCTCACGCACGTAGCGGGCGAGTGCCATGCCATCCATATCGGGCAACCGCAGTGCCGTGGTCACCAAGTCAACCACCCCGGCTGCGAGGTGCGCCTTGGCTTCCTCACCGGTGCTGCAGGCCAACACGGTGACACCGGGCATGTCGTGATGTAATAACTGATCGATGATCTTGCGGACCACTTTTGATCCGTCGACGACCATCACCCGCGGTGTTTCGCTGGAGATGTGTCGTGTCACCGATATTTCCATGCCAGCCCCCTTCCCTGCTTGGCGCGCTTAGACGCCGGTACTCAAACACCAAGTGATTTAACGTGGTTCCGCGTCGCGCAGGTGCCGCGCACTCGCCAGCCACGCACCTAACCATCCCAACGCCGCGCCGTAGGCGATCAGTAGCGCCGTGCCACGACCGCCCAAACCCTCTAAAGAAATACCCGCATCGTAGCTTAGCGCGAGGCGATCAACGGCGGGCTGCACCCAGTGTAGCCCCGCATAGACCAAGCCCAACGCCAGCAGGCCGCCGACAATGCCGTACCAGATGCCTATATACAGGTATGGGCGTCGCACATGACCATCGCTGGCGCCGAGCAACTTCAAGATCAGGATCTCTTCGCGCCGCAAGGAAATCTCCAAGCGGATGGTATTACCGACCACCAGCAGCACCGCGACCGCCAAAATTGCCGCGCCCAACACGATTGCACGGCGCGCTAAATCCAAAAGCGCGTCTAGTCGCTCCAACCAGCGCCGATCAATTTGTACCCAATCAACTTCAGCGCGTGCGGCAAGTTCGGCCTTGAATTCATCCAAACGCGCCACGCCGACTGGCGTCAAACGAATGATGACCAAAGCAGGCATCGGATTGGCATCCAGCGCGCCCAGCGCTTCGGCGAAATCGCTCATCTGACGCAATTCGGCGAGCGCATCGTCGGGCGAACGCACGTCGGCCTGCGCAACTTCTGGGCGATCTTGCAAGGCATCGGCCAGTTCGATAGCGCGCTCGACCGGTTCTCCGGCGGCCAAAAATACGGTGAGATCGCTACTGGGCCGCCACGCCACCGCGGCGCGGTCAATCTGATCGAGGGCCAAAAAGCCAAAAGCCGGCAAAACCAGCGCAACCGCAATCACCCCCAGCGTGAGCAACTGGCCGAACGGATCGCGCAGCAAACGCCGCAAACCGGCGCCCATGCCTTCGACATGTGAGCGCCACCAAGCGCGCCGTTTATTGCCCTGCGGTCGACTCAATTCACTCGCCTCGGTCATACCAATCCTCCGGGCGAAAGTCATCGATCAATCGACCGTTTTCCAGCACCAAGGTGCGCTTATGCATGCGTTGGATCAATGGCAGATCGTGGCTGGCAATGATCACCGTAGTGCCCAGTTCCTTCAGCGAGATCAATAAAGCCATGATTTCGGCGGCAAGTTTGGGATCCAGATTGCCGGTAGGCTCATCGGCTAGCAACAAATCGGGCACACCGACCATCGCGCGCGCGATGCCTAAGCGCTGCTGTTCACCGGTCGAGAGTTCACGCGGTAGTGCAGATTCGCGGCCGCCAAGGCCGACCTGCGCGAGCGCGCGCGACACCAACGGCGCCAGATCCAGTTCAGCGACACCATCCAGCCGCATCGGCAAGGCAACATTGTCGAACGCATTGCGGTCCAGCAACAACCGATGATCTTGAAACACCAACCCTAAGCGCCGCCGATAAGCCGGCAACGCGCGGCGGCGCACATCGGCAAGGCGCCGGCTGAACACGTCGATAGTGCCAGCAGAAGGCCGCTCAATCAGCGCAAGCAGCTTCAATAAGGTGCTCTTACCAGCGCCGGAGTGCCCGGTGAAATACACCATCTCTCCGTAACCGATTTCGAAACTGATGTCGACCAGCGCTTCCCGCCCTTCGGCATAACGCTTGCTGACCTGTTCGAAGCGAATTGACATGCGCGGCGTGATGCTCAGGAAAGGCGTTGATTATGCTTAAGCCCGCCGTCAAATGCGCGCATGGTTATGGCTTGGGCAATTGGCTACGTAGTACCTCATCGGCATGCTGCCAGCGCGCCATTAATCGCTGTTGCAGGTTGGCGCGCACTTTGGGGTCGGTTTCCAGATTGATCCGTCGCAGCAAAGAATGGTTGATATCCAGGACATTCAAGGTTTGTGCCGCGAAGTACCCGGTGAATTCGGCGAACGCCCGGCCTCGCTGTGTATCAATCCAATCGAGTTGTTCAATTTCCAGCGCGCGATTGCCGCTCGCCTGGGCGAGTTGCGCTGCAGCAATGCGCACTTGCATACGATCGTGCCCATCATTGCCAATTTGTAGGATCGCCAAGCCCTGTTCGGGCGTTTTCGCCAAGCGCGCATCGAGCACGCGCAACATGACTTGCAAGGTGGGATTAGGCCGCTGCGGCGGATGCGCGCGAATCTGTGCCAGCCAGTCGCGCGCCAGCGTTTCTTGCCCGTGCCGCTGGGCAATCACCGCCAACAACGATAGGTGCAAGCTAGCCTGGTACTGCGGCGCTTGCACAGCGGCCAGTAATGGCAGTTCCAGCTCACCAAACGCCGTCATCTCGAGCGTCTCGCCGCTGTGCAGGGCCAATGCGGCATCGTAAATGCGCGCTCGCGACGCGGTGGCTGGCAGACCAGCCGCCAATGCCGCCGGCGCCAAGGCCTGCGCCGCCACGCGGGCTTCACGCAAACGCCCTTGATAAGCCAACCAGGTGATTCGCCTAGCATCAGCCTCCAATGAAAACTGTGGCGGTAGGCCGCTGCGGTTGGCGCTCAGCGCAGCGTCGGCGCGATCAAACAATTCTTGATAGGTATAGACGTCGGCCAGTCCTTGGGTGATTGCCAGCGGATTGATCTGCAAGGCCTCGCGAAAGCTCTGTTCGGCCAAAGTGGCCTGTCCGCTCCACAGCTGGCAGTAGCCTTTGCTGTGACCCGCAAACGCGCGCTGCGGGTCGCGACTGCGAAAGGCTTGATCAAACAGGACCACCGCCTCTGGACACCGATTCAAATCCTGCCAAAGATTCAAACCGGCATTGTTGGGCCCGGCACCCAAATCGGGGTACAAATTAGCGTAGTCAGTCCAGCGCGACACGCCGCGTTCCGGATCTTCCGCCCAGGCCAGCAGCGCATCCAAATACATGGCCTCGCGCGTGCTCAATCGCGTACGTAAGCTTGCGGCCTTTTTGGCGGGTGGCAGCCCTTCAGCAAATCGACCGAATGGCAAATAGGTCGATGCGATACCCGCATAGGCCATCGCGAACTCGGGATCCAATTCGATGGCGTGCTCAAACAGGCGCCGGGCGTCATCGTATTTCAGCTGCTCGTAAAGCTGGCGACCCATCGAATAGCTTCGCAGCGCCTCCAGATTGCTGGTGGTGGCTTGGGTTAACGGCAGCTTGCCCGCTTCGATGGCGGCCAAAGATTCGCCGAGCCGCCCACGCAGGCGGTCGATCACGGCGTCCATGGCGGGCAATAAATCTTCGGGATTGCGCGCGCTTTCGCTGACCACCCACACGGTGGCCTGGCTGATCGGGTCGATGACCTCGACAGATACACGATAAGCACCGCCGGTATCGGCAACGCTGGGCAAAAACAGGGCCCGCGCGGTTTCCCGCTGGGCAAGCTCGGTTCCAACGCTGCGCTCTATCGTGGTCGCTTCGGGGTCCAGTTTCATCCGCGTCAGGGCGTCGCGAATTTGTAAACGGCTCAATACGTTGACGTAACGTGATTGCGATAAGCCCTGCCGGAAGGCCAAGTCCAGCGATTCGTCAAACAGCGTTTGTCCGGTGCGGTTGTCCAAATCGCCAACCACTACCCAATCACGCGCTGCAAAAGCGATCCCCGGCTCCGGCCTAAGTGCGAGGTAAGCCAGGCTTGCCACGCATGCGAGCACCATAGCCAATGCACTAATAAGCGCGGCCGGGCGCTGCCACCAGGGCAAAATGCGCAGCGCCTGAGCGCTGTTGGGTGGCCTGCACAATGGCGCCACGTCGGCCTCACCCACTTCAAACACCAGCGTGGTTTCCAGCACGCCCGGGAATCGGTAGTCACCGTGGCAGGTCCATTGTGGGATGCGCCCCGCCGCACGCAATTCCGCTTCGGCGCGTTGCGCCAAGCCGTACGCCACGCCTGTCATCAATATTTGTTTAGCTAAGGCCAGACCCATCAGCCGCGCCGCTACCGGCTTGGCCAAGCCCTCCACTTCCACGGGTTTAGCGCCACGCGCGATCTCCTCGGCCGCGTTCTCCCAAATCACCACTTCCCCAACATGGATGCCTACACGCGCGGCAATCGCCACGCCTTCGAGCTCGGCCAACTCCTGCAAGCGCCGCTGATACTCCAACGCAAATCCAACCGCCTGTATCGGGCGTTCAAATAGCAGCAAAAAACCGTTTGTTTTATCGATCTCCCGTCCGCGGTAGCGACGCAGCAAATCGCGCGCGAAACGATCGTGACGACGAATCAACTCGGCACCCCGCTGGTCGCCCAAGCGCTGCATCAGCCCCGTGCTATCGGCCAAATCGACCATCAGGATCGTGCGCAGGGTCGGCTCGCCGTGATCGGCCGGGGCGCTCGTTTCGTCGTGCTCGGGTAATTCAGTCATTCCCACAGATTACGCCAGCGCGCCCGTCGTCAGTGGGCAAAGTCTATGAATGCTAATCGCCGCCTACTAGCGGCGCCACAGCGCCAACCCAACCGATGCCCACAAGCGCGCCCACGCGCCTAGGTAGATGAGCACGCGCAGCGGCCACGCGGTGCTCGGCGCATCGAATTTGTGGAAATAGCGCAGCAATCCGCGGTGTTTTGCGAACGCCACGCGCAGTGGCGCGCGACGACTGGACACCCCTTTGACGTGCACTACCCGCACCGCGGGTGCGCACCACACTTCGAGGCCGAGTTCACGCACCCGCCTGCACAAATCCAGATCTTCGGCGTGCATAAAATAGCCTTCGTCAAAACCGCGCGCTGCGTTGAAAGCATCGCGACGGATCAACAACAAGGCGCCGGAAACGGCATCGCCCTGCATAGGCGCTTTTGCATCCACCGGGATATCCATCGTCACCCCTTGCCATCCAACTAGGCGATCAAGTCCAAGGGCGGTGGCGATGGCGCGCGCCGGTAAGGGATCACGACGCAAGCTGGCGCCATCGATGTGGCCTGCCCCATCGGTCAGCGCCGCACCGAGGATGGCAATGCGCTCGTTGGCCAGCGCGACTTCGCTTAAGCGTGCGAGGGTGTCAGGCTCGATCAGGCAATCCGGATTGAGGAACAACAACCACGCCGCTTGAGTGGCGCGCGCACCGCGGTTGCAGGCCACCGCGAAGCCCGGATTGCTGGGCAAATCCATACGCAGGATGCGGCGGTCGTGCAGTTGCGCCAAAAGTTCATCGATCTCACCGACTTTCGAGCCATTGTCGACCAAGACCAGCTCCGCCAATTGCGGACAGGCCAACAACCGGCGCAGGCAGTCGCCGAGCAACGCGCCGGTGTGGTAATTGACGACAACCGCCGCGACGCGCACGCTGCTTGCGCCGCGTTAACCGAGCAGCGCATCCGCAAAGCGCGGCGCTAGCTCAAATGCACTAGGCCAAGCCCGCACTGCAGCAGCCAACTGACGCGTCTCACTGCGCAGGCGTTCGGCCGCACCGGCGGCGTCCAGCGATTCGGGCCAATCGGCCAGACGCGGCACGCTGCTGCGTGCCAGTTCTTTGCTGCTTGCCTGGATGATTTCACGCACATCGGCTTCCCAATAGATCGGTGCCTGTTGCGCGGCCGTTTCCAAGCGCATTTGCAAGTCGCTAACCAGATCGGCTCGTTTGTAGGTCAGGTAAGTCGTCAGCTCTGCTTGCAGCGCATCAGAGGCAGACGCCGCAAAATCATCCATCAACGCGGCCAAATAGTTCGCGCGATCGGTGGCAGCGCTGGCGCGGCACTCACCGGCTCGAGCCTGGATATGGTCGTTAAAAAACGCTGCGGAATTCGGCGTAAACGGGCGCCGCGCGGCCTCTGAACGTTTCACCGGCGGCTGCCATTGATTGCCAATCGCACTGGTGGCGTGAAAGATGACCGACTCTGGATCAAGGAAGCGCGTCAAAGTGCTGAAACCAAGGCCTAACCGCGGCCCGGCGTTGGGCATTGCAAAACCGGACAACACGCTCAGATCCACCGCACTCGGTTGATAGATCGACGTCAGGCTGACGCGCGCGCGGGTGATGCCATGGCAGACGTGATCGCCCTCAAGCAAACGCAAGTACGACTCCCGCGTGCCCCAAAAGCGATCGCGCGAACCGCGATCGAGCTGATACATCCAAATATTGTGTGGCGCTTCGATTGATCCCACCGTGCCTTGCACAACGGCCGCAACTCGACCGCGCGGCTCGAACGGCCGCATCGCCGACAAGGTGGCGCCACGCAGCGCGTCGGCCGCCAGGTGCAAACGACCGGGCTTGCTGACACAGCGCCCCAGGCTCTCGCCGAGGTAATTGCGCGCAACATGGCCGATCATGCCGTCTTCAAAATCCAACTCCTGGGCGGGGATGGCCTGATCCGGGCGATAGAACCACGCTTCGCGCTGTTGGCTATTGAGCAAATCGACGCCACCTTGTGCACCCGGCATATCGCGTTGCGGCAGATATTGGCGATCATCAAAAATCAGCGCACGTCGACCGCTGGCCAGCAACAACATCCAATTGAACAACTGGCCGCGCGTGGGTGCTTCGTCTTCACCCAGCAACCAGGCCAGCGCTGGCGCGTGCGCCTTCATCTGACCCTGCAAGCGCGCAATAAAAGCGGCGCGTTCGCTATTGCCAAGGTAGCGCAAACCCGCATCGCGACGCCGCTCATCTACCACACGCCGGTTGGCTTCACGGGAAGACTGACTACGTGAACCATCCAGGACGACGATAGGCAGTCCATCCAGATCACCGTCGCCGCCTTTGATCAGACTGTCAATCACCCGAGCCAGACCCTCGGGACGATCCTCGGTCAGCACGAATATCGGGCCTAACGACGCCAGTCGGCGTCCGGGCGTGGCCGCGTAACTCTCGACAATCTGTGCGGCGCTCTGCAACAAGCCGCGATCGACCAACCCACCCAAAACACGGCGCGTGGCCTCGTCTTTGCCACGCAGATTGGGCAGCGCGGTGTAGATGGTTTTCAGGTGTTCGTCAATCGTGGCAAAGCTTTTGCACTGATCAAGCGCCTGGAAGACCTCAAAGGTCATCACATGTCGCTCTTGGGTGCGCGGATTTTGAATGATGCATTCTTGGCTGGAGAGCGGCGCAACCATGCCGTCATCGGCTGCATAAAGGGTGTCAGACCGAGACGTATCGTGTGCACGGGGCATTACAGCGCTCATGAATTCCTTCCTTGGTGGTGCTGCTGCTCTGCAAGCAGCGCTTCGGCGCGCGCCAATTGGGCGCGCAACTGCGCGATCTCCCGATCTTGGGCGAACAATTTTTCTCCAGCGGCAATATGCCGGCGGATTTCTTCGTTGTAATGCTCATAAACGCTTTCACGGGCGTCGCCGAACAAATGCACGGCGCCGACGGCTGGCAAATATCGTTCATGTGCCGCGCAGACGACCAAAAAATACAGGGCCTCGTAGACGGGGCGATCGACCAACGTGCCATCGAATGCCAAGGTCGTCGCGGCCGCGTTACTCGGCGCGCAATCGGGATCCCATAACACCGACTGAAAAACCAGTTTCTGAGCATAGACGCGCAGCGCCGCAAACTCATGTCGCAACAGCACTTCCAATTGCTCGCGGTACAGCTCGCGCACATGAAACTCGTTTTGATAGCCGCGCAAATCGCTGTAAGTGCGTTTATCTGGCGAAGAAATCAACAATAGACCATCGGCGCTGAGCAAACGCCGAAAGCCGGCGACCAGGCGCGCCTGTTGCTCAACATGCTCGAGCGTCTCGAACGAGACAATGACGTCAAAACTGCCACTGGGCAAATCATCCAGCGCGGTTGCGTCACCGGTTGCGAAGCGCAATCTCGCAACATCTGCATAACGCTGTTGCGCGTGAGCGATCACCTCAGTTGAGATGTCCACGCCCAACACGTTTGCCCCCGCGGCTGCCAACAATGCGCTGCCATAGCCTTCGCCACAGGCTGCATCCAGCACGCGTTTGCCCGCGCAAAACCGCGCCGCGTAGGCATATCGATGCAAATGTTCGTACCAGATCTCACGTACACACTCGGGCGTGAAGCGCTCACCGGTGAAAGCGAAGATTGGCGGGTCAGAGACAGTCATCGGGCAATGCTAGCGCCTGTTGGGTATTGGAAGATCGCAGCGAAACTTCAGCGAACAATCAATTGGGTCAGCGAAGCGCTAATCCGCAGCTCTTGGAGTGCAGAGAAAGCTTGGCTAGGGCAGGTTGTGAGTTCGGATTATCCTAGCAGCCTGTCGGACTTTCCTCGCAAGTGCGCCGGAAGTCCTTTTGGCGATCATTACCCATTTTCGAATTGATTTTGAAGGCTATGGCTCTACTTTCGAGTCTGCGCTATACCAAAAGGCCGTCCGGCGGGCGGTGCGTCGCAACGGCGTCTGCGCTGCGACCCCAACGGAGGAGCCATTGGTTGCGCGCCGCGCCTTGCATCCGCTTAATCCACACAATGCATCTCACGCGCAAAGTCCGACAGGCTGCTAGGATGACTGAAGTTCAAGCTGTTGCAAGGCATAACGCGCGGATACGGTGGCACGTCGCTCAGCCAGCGGATCAGCCGCAATGAATTTCGCCACCTGTGCGCTGTAGTGCGGATATCTGGCCAATAGGCGAGCCAAATTGTCGCCGTTGGGCTTCAGCCCTAGCGGCGCAAACGAGCCGCCGCCGGCGTGCACCACGTAACAATCGTCGGCCAGTACGTTGCGCCAGCCATGCGCGGCGGCACGCATGCAAAAGTCATTTTCTTCGCCATAACCGCGCCCAAAGGTCGCCCTATCAAAATCGCCCAAGGCATTGAGTGCGGCGCGCCGAATCAACATGCAAAAGCCGACAGCCGTTGGCAAATCGGGGTAACGGGCAGTGCCATCAGCAAAAGTGGCTGCAAGAGCTTCGGCGTCGACCGGCACCGGGCTCGCTTGGCAAAACTGCGGCCAAGAGCAAATTTCGGCGTTATTTGAAAAAGGCGTAACGGTGGCGATTCGCGGATCAGAAGCCAGTGCTGCGGCCATCCGATCCAACCAGCCTGGGGTCACTTCAGTGTCGGCATTCAGCAGCAACACGTCGCCGAAAGTGCACCCAAAAGCACGATTGACGGTGCCGACGAACCCGAGATTTTCGACATTACGCAACAGCTTTGGACCTAAGGGCGAGCGCGCTTGCCAATCTGCGAGCAGCGTTTCTATTGCGGGATCGGGCGAGGCGTCGTCAATTAGCAGTATCTGCGCCTGCTCGGGCGAAGTATGGCGATCCAAGGATGCCAAACAGCGGCGCAATAAGGCCGCCGCATTGAATATCGGCACCACGACATCGATAGTCATCCCCACTGATGACTCAAACGCACGATGCCAAACTCACGCGAGGTACCACGCACGATCAATTCGCGAACCTCGGTATCAAATAAGCGCAAACCCTCTGGATCGAGTGCATGCAACTTCAGCGAGTACTGACCCGGTAACAGGGTAAGTGCATCAAAGCGCAACTGATAGGTAAAGCGGTGTGCCGCCGACCGGCTAGGTGTTGCGGCATCTATTTCGGAGGTGGTGCCGTACACCGCGGTGCCGTCGGCACGCAGTAGCCCGACCGCCAAATGCGGCGCGCGGTCATCCGGAGAGAACATTTCAATCGCAATCGACAAAGTCCGCGATTCACCTAGGATCAACGGCGTTAATCCGTCCCTGCCATTGAGAAGCACGCTATTGATGCGGTAGCCCTCGGCGCTATTGAGCTTAGGATCTGGCTCGGTCTGCGTGGCGGTTTTGCGCTCGTGATAGGCCAGATAATCCTGTGTCACATCGTAGACGTCGCCGTACGCCTGCACGCGACCGGCCTGCAACCACAAGGCATGGCGGCAGAGTTTCTGCACGTGGTACATGCTGTGCGACACCAACAGCAAGGTGCCACCTTGCGACAAAAAATCTTCAATCCAGCGGATACATTTTTTCTGGAACGACTCATCGCCGACCGCCAACACTTCATCGGTGATCAATAGATCGGGGCGCCGAGCAGCTACGACAGCAAAACCCAGCCGCACCACCATGCCAGTCGAGTAGTGTTTGATCGGTTCATCAATGTAGCGACCAATATCGGCGTATTCGATGATTTCCTCGGTTTTTGCGCGGATATCGCTGCTGGTCATGCCCATCAATGCTGCCGCAGTGCTGATGTTTTGGCGCCCTGTGTACTCCGGGTGAAATCCTGCACCCAGTTCCAATAGCGCGCCCACCGAACCGTTGACCTCCACGCTGCCATCGCTGGCGTTGAGCACACCGGTCAACACTTTCAGCAGAGTGGATTTGCCGGCTCCATTTTCGCCAATGATGCCTACCGACTCACCACGCCGGACAACCAAATCAACGCCTTGCAGAACGGCAACATCCGCGATGCCACGCTGACCACTCAGCGCCCGCAACATCGCGCGCATTCGATCAGCATTGCGATGGACCAGCGGATAGCGTTTGCCGACGCCGCTCAGGCGCACCAGGACCTCGCTCACAGGAAGTCCTCAAAATGCCGTCGCAGGCGTGCAAACACAAAGAGGCCGAAGCCAAGCATCGCCGCTGCGACCAGCAGCGCATTCAAATCGTTCCAGCCCAGGGCGTAGTCAGAGTCCAAGATCAGCGCGCGCAGACGCTCCGGGTAATAGGTCAGCGGATTCCAATCCATCAACCTTTGGGCAAACTCGGGCAACATGGCACGCGAGTACAACACCGGCGTCAGAAAGAACCAAAAAGCCAACAATTGCGCAAGAACTTGGGCGAGATCGCGCACAAATACCTGAATGGCGGCGACCATCATGCCAAAGCCGAGCGTCCACATGAGCAACATGGCTAGCACCGGAATTGCCATCAGCACGCCGATCGGGTCGATCGCGCTACCCGTCAACGCCAGCAAAGTCAGTGCGGCTGCATAACCAACGAGGTGCAATGCAGCCGAGGACAATACGGTTGCAAACACCAGCAGCCAGGGCGGCACCGCGACTTTACCGATGAGCGCGCAATGGTCGATGACGCTGGTAGCGGCACGTGAGCTCGACTCCGCAAACAAGGTCCACGCCCAAAAACCAACGCCAATGTACGCAACCAAACCATGCGCTTCAGCACCAACTACGCGCGCCTTAAAAATTTTCTCGAAAACCAGCGCATACATCAACAGTTGCAATGCGGGATGGACCACCGCCCATAACAAGCCGCTCATGCTGCCGAGGTAGCGCGAATGGAACTCGCGCCGGAAAAAATGCCAGAAGAGTTGCACGGTCTTTCGCGCTAGAACTATTTTTGTAGCTGTGTGCTATCGCCCATAATCAGGCCTTGCAAGTTTTGCGGGTAAATTTCCACTTCGCCGATGGTCAGATCGGCACGGTAGTCCAACACCACGCGCCTACGGGCTTCGGAGCGCAGCTTCTCGATGATCACCGATTTGGCCTGCTCGAACGGAATCACTTTGGATGGCGTCAGCTCCAGTAATTGCACCAGGTGATAGCCAAATTGGCTGCGGATCGGCGGGCTGACGTCCCCGACTTTGCTCAAGGCCAAAGCGCCACTCAGAAAGTCTTGATCGACATTCGTGGCACCTTCACTCGTCTGCATAATGCCGCCATTGGTGTCTTTCGTTGTATCGTCACTGCTCTGCATGACAATTTGCGCAAAGCGTGCTTCGTCAACGCTTTGCGTCGAGGCCGCCAACGCATCGATTTTGGCTTTCGCAGCCGCATCGCCTTGCCTTTTTGACTCGATCAACAATTGCCGGATCTTGATCTGCTTAGGCGTTTTCATCGCCCCTAAGTTGGTCAGATATTGCTCACGCGCAAGTTGTTCGAAGTCGCTGTTGATGCGTTCGGCGCGAATTTTATCAAGCTGATAAACGGCCAGAACTTGATCCTGAGCGAGCTTCAATTGCGCCTGCAAAATGACATCGTCTTTGATCATTGCCGGATTCACTTCATTGGCAATCTGGCGCAAAACCAGCATGTCTTCTAGCATCTTGTTCAGCTGTTTGTCGCTCGACAGCACGGCATCTTGTTGGTTAGGTTCCATCACCCGAACTTTTGCAGTGACGTCCGCAACGGTAATCGTGGCGCTGCCGCGCTTGACCACCGTGCATTCCGGAGCCTGACATGACTCTGCCGCATTTGGGGCTTGGGCAAAAACGCTGACACTGAAGAACAGCGCGCAAACAATAAACAAGGCACGGTTGTGCAACATTAGGCTATCTCAATGGTGTTGGGACTTTGGCAGTCGCCACGGGCTGGCGCGCAGGAACTAAGACCGCGCACATGCAAGGAAGTTTCCATGGAAACGAGCGGAGAGTGCTGGAACGTCGCCGAAAGGAAAGTATTGACGGAGGGCGCTAGTCGCGGTGTAGTACTTGTCTGCGCCGAGCAAATGCAGGCGGCCGCTGGCCGCCTGCACATAAACAATCCGGGCTTGGGCTAGTCCTGGATCAGACTAGTCACGTCTGCACCGCAATTTCCTGAACCCGCAGGGCAAAATGGCCCAGGGCCGCTGGTTCCAGAACCATAAGTCATGTTGAAGTAATACGTCTGACCTGCCGTGAGTGCACAACTGAAGCCAGAACTGCCCACTTGCCAGCCGATGGTGGCGAAGCGGTTCGGGACCGTAAGGCAGTTGGCGCCGAGGTCGGCCTGGTTGAAACAGCCGGCAACTCGAGAGATAGAAAGCACCGCGTGACCATCGCCGTCTCCCGGGTAGTCAGAAAGTGCAATGGATCCAAAGCTTTGACCAGAAGCGGCAGTCGGCGTGAACTCAAAGGCCCGATAGCCGTTAGCCGGTATGGTGAGGCGGCGTCGAACGCCGTACGCTGGCCAGGTGTTGAACCCGGTATTCCAGAGCGTAGTTGTTCCGTTGGGATAGGTCGGACTGCAGTTTCCTGGCGGAGGGCCCGATTGCACGGTAACCTGGGTGGTTGCAGTGACCGCCGTGGCACCATTTGAACAATTCAACTGAAATATCACGGCACCAGTGCCCGACGGCGCAGTGATGTTCTGACTACCGTTTGCAGCAAGCGTCCCCAGACTGCTCCAAATCGTGCTGCCACCCTGGCTGGGTGTGCAGAAACTTACTGATGTAGTTTGCCAATTCAATGTGATGGTGCCGCTCGGCGCCACCGTTGAACTAGAAGGGAAGAATTGGTTGATCACCGGTGTCACTACGACGGGTTGCGTACATTGATTGTACGTTCCAGCAGACGAGCGCACCGTGACGTTGCCCGTTGTTGGGTCAATGCTGACCGCACTTAAGGTTGTTGAGGTGCTAAGCGAAATGGGAGAGACATTATCCAAGGATACTGTCTGCGCTCGCGCGCCGCACCACGGACCCAGTGCCGCCATCAAAAACATCATTGACGTACATTGGCGTACCCAGTTGGACTGCAAATACGACTGCATCAATTTCTCTCCAAAGCTTGAATAGTAAAGCGAATGAAGCCTGCCACTGTTCGTGATCGACCGCAACGTTCGTCTGTCACGCCAATACTCCGTCACCTTGCATGGACAGCGCGCCTTAACTTGGCGACCACGCAATGAGGAATTCCTGCAGTTTGCATCGCACCCTTTCGCGAACGCAAAAAATAAGGGGGGCTTTCGCCCCCCTTATCTACTTAGCTACAACCTAAGCAAAGATCAATCGCACGGGGTGGAACCGAAAGCACCCTTGAAGCAAGCACGCGATGCACGGTGCGGATACGCACCACCGTAGGAAGCTTGCAAGCCAGCGCCCTGGTTCACATTCACCACCTTAAGCGCCCAGTAACCAATCGCCGGCAGACCATAGTATTGGTCAGCAACGCCAGCGCCCGGGGCGGTTTCAACCAAGGACGGACGGAGCAGCGGCAACGGCTGGCCAGCCGAGTCAATCGCGTTCTGGTCATAGAAACCAAGCCACAACCAACCATTGTTAAAGGTCCTCTGGGTGATTCCGAACAAGGTCAAGAAGGTCGGAATTGCCAGCGAACCCGGCTCACCGTGGATCGGCGAGACCGAACCAGTAGCTGCAAACGTACGGGTAAACCACAACACGTTGGCTTCGCGGCAGACCTGCGTGGTGACGCTGCCCGGCGAGAAGTCGAAGATGCGGAAGGTATCTTCTTCACGGTTATAGAGACGAGCAGAAACGCGCTCGCAACCATTCCAACCGTTGGTGAACGGCGCAGTGCCGGCACTTGCGGTGATATAGAAACGACGAGTCGGGAAGGTGACAACCCATTCCGAAGCGGCGCCCAGATCCGGATCAACTTCGTATTCATTGAAGATCGCATCACGCATCAACACAGCCGACACGGAATCACGACCACCGTTGTTATTGGTTGCCCAATTACTGGTGATCAAACGGCCGCGATCAAACACGTAGCTGGTGGAAACACCAGGAGCGGTGAATGCATTGGTGATGTTCGGCTGGAGTGAACCAGGACCGGTGTGGAACTGTTCCGAGCGGAAACCGTCTAAGGCTTCTGCGTTGTAGTTGGTGTAAGTACCACCAGCCACGTCAACAATGGCTGCACCACCGAACAAACCACCCGTCGGAGCCGACATGTGGACCGTCGGGTCAGCAAACCAGTAGCCGGTGCCGATCGTGGTGCCAGACGCCAACCAAGCTTCTTCTAAGGTACGGCAGCTAGACGGACGACCGTTGGTTCCGTGGGTCAGCGCGCGACCCGAACCGGTATTGTTGGCGATCGAGCCCATCTCAATCAGCTCGATGTAACCACTGCGGGTACGTGCATTGCTGCTACCCAGACCGTCGTTCAGGAACGAGGTACGGAACGGGAAGAAGCGCTGCGTGGTGCCTGGCAGGACCGGAATCTGGAAGATACCGGCTTCGATACCCGGAACCGTACAGCTGGTGTCACGAGTGGTGATGTTGCCCGGGCCAGCAGCGTCCAACGAGATGACCGCAGCGGTCCACACGTCATACGCCGACAGGTACAGGTTAAAGTCGAGCACTTCGCGGGAGTTGATAGCTTCCAGGAAACGGACCTTAACGGCCTTGCCCAGATCAGTGGTATTGACGACCGACAGAGCGGTCGTGTTGCCACCATTGACGGTGTAAAACGGGTACAGCAGCACCTGACCCACGCCGTCCGGGTTCAGGTTAACAGCGGTCGAGATATTTGCGATACCAGCGACGCCGGCAAGACCGGCAACGATGGCAGTCGCCATGGTGTTCTTCTTCATACAACACTCCTAGTCAACTACAGGGCTTCGCCTACTGCCAGCTTCATTCCGAGTTGGGGGTTGAGCCCCTCTTTGCGGTGAAGATGGACAAGAGCACGATGGATGCTAAGGGAACTCGAACAAGCATGCAACTACCAAACTACGATTCAGCCTTCGGCACTAAATACCATTGGCCGTCTTTACTTTGGATCCAGCTTTCGCTTACCACACTTAACACATCAGTAGTACCAACGCGCATCACCGGCATTTGGAACTGCGCATTCACTAATATTTCTACGACACACACTTCCATTTCGCAAGTGGCTTTTTGAAAATTCACGCGTGTCCACTGCACTGGACGATCTTGCATGGTTTTCACGTACTCTTCAAGCGGGCGTACTTCGCGGTAGCCCTCGGAGAGCAGCGCGTACGCTTCGGCAAAACGTCGCTCAATCAGCAGGTCCCAGCGCTTGAGTGCGCGCTGTTTGACCGCGTCCTCGGGTGCGACTTTGACTGCTGATGCGCCTGATCCCGCGTCAGGACGTGTCGTTTTGCTGCCGCACGCGACCATTACCAGCACGCAGGCAGCGATCGAAAAGAACCGCCCGACACGACCCACCTGCCTATTCAATCTTAATTGCATTAGAACACTCCTTCAGTTCAATCTTCAACACCAGGCCAGCGGCAGCGTGGTGATTCTTCTTGGTGATGCCCACCGCATACACTAGCGCTGGGGCGCTGCCTCTAAGCGAGCACGCTCTGCTGCCTCCATATCCTGAATCAACGGTGACAGTCCCTGGAAACGCTTTTTGTACTCTTCAGTCAACTCACGTGCATCGTCACCACCACCGCGGATGACGGTTGGCGTGATCAGCACTAACAATTCCTTTCTGGAATTGTCGCGCGAACTGCTACCAAACAACCTACCCAAAATCGGGATGTTCTTTAATCCAGGCATGCCAGAACTGGAGTTTCCATCATTCTGTTGGATCAATCCGCCGAGCAGCACGGTGTCGCCGCTCTGCACCGCCACTTCGGTTTCGATGGTCTTTCTGTCCACTGGCACGTTGCCACCAAACTCAGATGCCGAACTAGCAGGTCCCGGGGTGCTCTGTTCGGCCTGAATCTCCATGAAAACCAGACCGCCTGGATTGACGCGTGGTTTGACATTCAAAGTGATGCCGGTATCGCGAAACTGCACCTGACTTTGTCCTACGCCGGATCCACCACCGGGCTGGGTGATCGGATTGAAGAAACTGCTCACCACCGGTATCTGTTGGCCAACGTTGATCGATGCCTCTGTGTTGTTCAGGACCAGCACCGATGGCGCGGACAACACTTTCACGTCGCCCTCACTTTGCAGCAAATTGACCAGCGCACCGGCACGACGCCCCGCAAAGATCCAATTGACGCCCGATGCGGTGATCTCACCAAAGGTGTCGCCACGAATTGCTCTCTTGGCCGCGGTCGTCGTTCCGTCGTCTGGTGGCTGCAGACGATCCAGCGCGTCTTCAAAATACCACTTCACGCCAAATTCCAGATTATTGGTCAACGATACATCCAGCAAGCGTGCTTCGATGTGCACTTGTAGCGGCACCGTGTCCAGCTTACGGATCGCGCCGCGGATTGCCTCGTACTGACCTGGCGTTGAGCGCACAATCAATTGATTGTTTTCCTCCACTGCGGTGATTCGAATTTCCTCACCTTCGACAATGGCTAGGCCCTGGTCGCCAACGCCAGCGCCCGCTGCAATAGCGGCAGTCGTGGCACCACGGGATGCGTTTGCGTTGGCTGGGGCGGTGCTCGCTGGGCTCTTCTGGGTATCAAATTTTTCGCCTGATCCGCTCAAATTCAACGAATTGCCGCCGGACGAAGACAACTCAACGGGCACCATGCCCGGAGCGACGCTGCCTGCGGCAGAGGACGTGGCTGCGCGACGCGCTTCTCCGCCAGTGCCGCCAAAAATATCGTTGAGACGATCCGCCAGATCAGTCGCCTTGACGTTTTTCACGTCATACACGTAGAGACGCACGCCGGGTTGGTTACCCCCTTGGTCCAGGCGTGAGATCCAACGCTCGGCTTCCTCCAGGTAACGCCGCTGCGGCGTAATGACCATAATCGCGTTGAGGCGTTCGATCGGAATAAATCGGAACATGCCAGCCAGAGGCGATTGCGACTGCTCGCCGAAAATCTGCTCTAACTCGGGGCCGAGCGTTTTTGCTTCGACATTCTCCAGCGTAATCATGCCAACCGACATGCCTTTGATCCAATCGACGTCGAAAACGTCGATGGTGGACATGTAATTTTCCAGTTCCCGACGACTGCCGGCGATCACGATCATGCTGCGCGCGTTGTCGGCTTTCAGAATGGAGCCTTCGCGCGCGTAAGGCTGCAACAATTTTTCCATTTCCGTCGCGGCGATAAATTGCAGCGGTACCGCACGAACCTCATACCCACGCGCCTGATCAACTGGCCCGACGCGCAAGGTCAGATTACCGCGCACCGCGTTCGCCGCCGGCACTACCGAATACTGCCCGTCCACATACACCAGCGCCAGATTGTTCCAGGACAGCAACATCTCGAGGATCGAGAAAGCCTGTTCAGAGGTCACCGGGCGGGCGGTCGAGAAGGTTACGGTGCCACTGACACCGGCAGCAATAATGTAATTCTCGCCGAGCAGATCGCCAAGAATGATCTTGACCACGTCAGCGATCGGCATGTCAGCGAAATTAAGACTGGCTTTGCCCTGCTCAGGCGGTTTGGCCCGCGGTTTGCGTGCTGCATCCAAGTTAATCAATTCGCCGGTACCCGGCTCCAGCATCTTGCCGGTGTCTTGTGCTTTCTCTGTTGACGCCGCCTGGGCAGCAGACGCCGCAACCCGATCGCGCTCGTCAGCCGCTTCCGGATCCATGGATCTGGCGATTTCTCGCACCTGTTCGCGTTGCAGCTCAGTTGCTGGTGCTCGCGCATCCGGTCGTGAAAACGGCGCGTTGGCGCAGCCGATCAACAACAACGTGATCAATGCCAGCGCGCTTCGTCGAAGTCCTTTCTTCACCCACGATCTCCTTACTGCTTCCCTTGCGGCTGACTCATCTTCTCGGCCTCGGCGCGCATTTGAGCGCGGCGTTGCTCGATGATCCTTTGCACTTCTTGCTGGCGCGCGAGTTCGTCCATCGGAAGCTGTTGCGCCGGTTGTGTGGCCGGATCTGCTTGACCCGGCTGCCCAGGTTGCTGGGCTTGCCCGGTTTGCGCCCAGGCTGGTGTCGCCCCTGGCTGCGGTACCGCCGCTTCGGCTGGCGTTTTGCTCATGTCCAGCTTCAGCTCGGCGCTGCCTTGCTGCGCGCCTCCATCAAAGACGGCTTTGCGGGGGCTAAGTTCCTGCAATACCCAGCCAGATAGATCGCCCGGTAGCGGCATGCCCTGACGGACTCGCACCACCGCACTGGTCGAATTGACCCGCAGGATCGCCACCTGATGGTCTGGGTCCATCAATATACCGAGTAACGTGGCATTCAGCGGCACCGGTGGCGGCTCATCCGGCGCTGCGGCGACCGCACCAGCCGCTTCAATCGGACGCGGTTTGCGATCGTTGGTAAACAACGGCCGTTGCTCAATCTCCACGTAATTGGCAAACGGCGGCAGCTTAAATTCAATCTGCTGCATGGCCTGACTTAGGTCCGCATCGAGCGCAACCGCGGTGTCCTGGCGCAATTGGTACCCAGAACCCACGCCCAGTGATTGCAGAGTGGCCAGCAAACCCAGCAACCCGCACAAACTGCCCAGCACAATGGTCATCCACTGCCCGACATCGCGCTTCATCCCTGACCTCCGGGTTTGCGGATGTACCCATAGACGTCAAAGCGCGCGTCCATGTCTCCCAAATTTGGCTGCGGCATGCCACCTTGAAACATCTGCTGCTGGTACAAATTGAGTTCCGTGACGAACAGAAAGGGCGTGGCGTTCTCCAACTCATAGAGAATCTCAGTGAGGTCATCGAGATCGCAACGCATGCGCACTTTCACTACCACGCGCTGATAGGGCTCTGGCGCGGTGGGACGCTCATTCTGGCTGCTAATCAGTTGGCAACGCTGCGGGTCACGCCCCTTTTCCGCAATGATCTGTTTGAGTTGGCTATTCAAGTTTGCCGCCGCCAGGTCAAAGCTATCTTCTGGCAAGAAGTAGTTGGCACCGGCCTGGAATTGCCGCACTTCAGCTAAACGTTGTTCGATCTGCGGTCGTTGCGCGGCAATCTGCCGAAAGCGCAGTTCGCTGTCTTTTAGGTCAGTGATTTCCGCCGCATAGGCCAAATGCTGGGTAATAAACCCATGAAAAGCCAGGAAATAGATGAGGACCAGCACCATCAGTGCCAGGCCAATCGCAACCGGTTTACCCTTACCGGGAGCCGGTAGCAGTGTCAGTGCCATGACAGACTCCCGTTTTGAGGTCGGCGGCAAGGCTGAAACGCTCTTTGCCGGTGGCACCATCCGGCTGGATGATGCCCTGGAACTGCGGATTCGCCACGCAGCGAGACGCCGTGAGGATACCGATCAACTTGTCGGCGCGTGCCGATTGCCCTTGCAGCTGCACCTGCTTGCCGACGAACGACAAACGCTCCAACCACGTGTCGTCCGGCACTAGGCGGGTGACTTCGCCAAGCACATCGACGGTGACCGCTTCCTCGGCTTTTTTCTTCGCCAAGAAATTGGCGCCCTCAATGGCATCGCGCAACTGCCGCTTGAGTTCGGCGCTTTGCATCGCCGCCGCGCTGGCCAGCGATTTTTCTTCGTTGAGCTGATCAATGGCCTGCTCGCGCAGCGCCAGCGACTGCCACATGACCAGCCATAGCAGCGCGATAAACGATGCCGCCAAGATCAAATTGATGCGCAGCCGTTTGTCGACCTGATGCGTGCGCCGCTCACTAGGCAACAGATTAAAACCGGCGGGCACTTCGCCATTGGCGACATCCGCGGCGTCAAGTTGCAGCGCGCCGGCATTTTGAAGGATGCCGTCCAGCACACTGCGTGGTACCGCCAGCAACTCAACCAGCATCGTCCGCGCGGTTTGATCACGTTTATGGATGCGATGATCGAAATACACTTGCTCGGCGCGAAATGGGGTCTGACGATCCATCTCGAAGGCCAGCACTGAGGCCAAGTGTTCTTCTGCCGCCAATGGCAAGGTCAGTCGCCGGCGTAAGGTGCGTTCCGGCGCCAGCAATAGGACCTGTCGCGGCGGATGTTCCTGATTTTGCCGCATCCGTTCGGTGCTTTGCGCAAGCGCGTCGCGATCTGCGGCAATCTGCTCTTCCGCCTCCACCCGACCAATGCGTACACGACGAACTTGCCAGCCCTGCTCGTTGGCGGTCAACGTCACCACTGCTCGCTCAGCCGCCAACCACTCGCGCCACGCAGGCGGCAACACGCCCAGCAGCTCCGTTCGCCACCAGGACAAAAATTGGGCGACGCCGCTCTTCTCGTAGCGTTGCCGGAGTCGTTTGAGAGGCTTCTGGATGAAATCCATCATCCTAGCAGCCTGTCGGACTTTCAGCGTGGGATGCGTTGTGTGGCTGGGCGGATGGATGCAAGGCGCGACGTGCAGCCAATGGCTCTTCCATTGAGCGTCGCAGCGCAGACGCCGTCCAGACGCACAATCCGAAGGAGCAAAGGCGGTTTTGGGGCATTGCCGGGTCAGAAAGCACTTGTTTTCCTCAGAGATGTTCCAAATCGACACACACTGCCATGTCCCAAAACCGACTTTGGCGCACTCGCGAGGAAAGCCCGACAGGCTGCTAGAGACCTCAGTTGAACGGGGTAGCGTGTGCGGTTATGGGTGTGCAGGCATAAGCGCAATGAGGGTGAAAGCCGGCAAGCTTGCGCGGCATGCCGCGCGCCGGCTTGAACGGCCGGCGGCTGCGCCGCCAGACCGGGTAAGTTGTTCCATTCCAACGAGTTGCAACGCAGCCATGCGCAGCCATAACCGTGCAATCTGCCCCGTAGCAGACGCACCCGATGGGTGAAACAGCGAAATTGCTGAAAAGCCAAAAGAATCATGGTGCCATGGGTATTTGGGAGCGGTCAACTGAGGTTTCTAGGATCATGCGCGGGAGAACAAGAGACCACGGGGGCAGCGACGCGCGCTCAACGCGACTCTCCGTCACGCCAACGCACAATTCGGAACGGGCGACGCGCCACCATGCTCGCGCCCAGGCGAATGGTGGCCTCCAATTTCGCAGTCGCTCCGCTAGGCAGCGTCGCAGTGGACCGGATAGTGTACGTAAGCCCCCCACCTTGCGCCACCACAGGTGTGCCGTCGGGCAATACCAAGGGCACCGGCAATTGACCGGGCAACGTCGCCACTTGCTGCCGTTGTTGCACAAACAACTGGACCATATCTGCGGTCATGCCGGGAATGAGTTGAAGGATGGGTGGTGGGGCAAACGCTGGATTGGGCTGCGCTCGCCCCGAATAGATGGTCATCAGCGGCTCAAGTTCCCGGTACAGCTCGAAGCTCATACCCAACACTTGCTGGATTTCCGAGACCGTTTCAAAGGGCGCATTGCGCGGTTTGTAGTTTCGATCCGCAGCTTTGTACTCGCGCTCTTCCGCGCCATTGACGTTGATCAGATCGTCTGGGTCACGCCAATCCGTTACGGCGGCGGCCAGCGCTTCAGCGTCTGGCTTGGCCACACCACCGAGCTCAAACAAAGCCGTCATCAACGGTAAATCGGCGACATTGATATCCACCTTGCCAGTTTCATCAATTATTTCGACCTCAAGCTGCGTGCCCTCAAAATCAATCGGATACACACGGCCATCGGCAACCCAGCGGGTGTCTGGATTGTTGCCCCGCAACTCGTACGCCGCACGATGCATGCCCGCTTCAGCGGCATAGCGGGCGCGGGTGGAATCCAGCAAATTACGACCTTGCAGGGCCTCAACGCGCGCGCTCAAACTGAAACTTGCGAGCAAAACCGCAATTAACACGGACACCCACAGCACCAAAACCAGCGCGATGCCCTTTTGTTGACTTCTCATAGCGCACTTAGCCCGGTGGCACGAAGCCGGCGTTAAAGCCGCGCGTCGCACCACCGTCCACCATCATCACAATTTCGAGCAAAGGCCATTCGATACGGCTTTCTTCACTCATTTCCAAATCCAATTGCACCGCTAGAGGCGTCAATTGTGGATCCTCCCACCGTTCGGTCCAGTCACCCACTTTGCCTTCTGGGTTGAGCCCTTTGAAGCGAAATCCACCGGCGCGAATGCCGGCGAGCAACAAAATCGGCGGTTCGGACTTATCGATCTTTTTTTCATCGAAACCGTTTTGTAGCCAATGTCGAAATACCAAGGAGCGATAGCGGCCGTCGCGAATCAGCTCCAACTCCTGCACATAGGTGCCGCCGAATCCCAGATAACCGGGCATCGGCGCGACAAAACGAATCAATTCGCTGTCGCCCTCAAACATGAAAAGTTTGCCGGTCGAGCCCTCTTGTTTGTACGCCAGTGGCATCAGTCGCCCGACCTGCTGGCGCACAAACTCATGGGTGATGCGCAGCCGGTTGGTGCGATCAATGAAGGCCTGACCGGTTTCGGCGGCGCGCTGACCACTGCGCAATCCCTCGTACACCATAGTCATCAGCAAAGCCACCAACGCCATCGACACCAGCAACTCGATCAGCGTGAAACCACGCTGGCGCGAAGACGCACTGGAGTGCCGATTTTTCCGACAGGCTAGCTGGCGCCCGAACATCAGAACTGCCCCTCTTTCAATTTCGAGCGCAGCGTGACGAAATGCTGTTCAACTTGGCGATTGCGGTCGCCCCAGGACACGGTCAAATCGACTCGATAAAGCTCGACCGGAAAACTGTCTGCGGACAGGCCATCGGTGCGCGCCACCTCTTGTTTGCTAACGTCCAACTGCCAGCGATAGCGCGCATTGAACTCGCCGCTATCGCTGCCATCTTCCAGTTCTTCAATGGTGCCCAGCGCATCCAATTTGGACTGCGCCCATAACGCCGCTTCACTGACCTCCGCCGAACGCCGGGTGTTGCGCATCGCCATGCCGAGCGCCTCTAACACCGCGCTGAAGATGAGCACAAAAACGATGAAAGCCACCAGGACTTCGAGCAGCGTGAAGCCGCGTTGGCGGCGTCGCCTTGCATTGCGCGGCTGCGAGTTGGGCGCTGGCAGGGCAGCATCACGACACACGCTCGCTCCGACCAGAGCAATGACTGCCTTCGGTACGAGCTTAGGTCGCGCTGCATTGCTCCGTGCACCACTCACCGGGTTCGCTCCTGCCGTCCATCATCCAATTCAATCTCGCCGGTCAACCAGGACACCTTGACCTTCCATTCCCGCCCGCCGGAAATCAAGGTGACGCGACCACCCGTGGAACCACCGTCGGAAAAAAAGCGAATGCGCCCGACCTTATCGCTACTCACCTCAGACTGTGCGGTCAACAACTTAAGTTCCATGGATTCTGGCAATACGACCGCGGGGCGACCCGGCGCCAAATAACTGCGCTTGTCTAAATCAACCTCCAGGTACTTCTCTTCGCGATGCAAAATGGCCTGACTGCGCGTGTAGCGCAGCGAGGCGGTCAAATCGCGCGCTGCCGTGGCCACTTTGACGCTATCGAGGCGACCAACTACTGAGGTGCCCAGCAATCCCGCCATCATCGCAATGATCAGCAGTACGACGATCATTTCCAGCAGGGTGAAACCACGCTGTCGCGCGGCGCCAGGACGCAACGGGCATAGACCTATCGGGCGTGCGCCCGAGTTCCCCGCCAGCCACGCTTTTCGAGCTTCCACGCCAATTCCTGATAATCCAAACTATTGATTATTATCAATATCTGAGGCCGTATCCTTACCACCCACGGCCTTATCGGAACCCAATGAGATGATCGCGTAAGGCTGGCCACCTTCGCCCGGCACTTTGATCACATACGGTGTGTTCCACGGATCTTTGAGCTGAGATTCATTCAGGTACGGGCCACCCCAGTTGGTGGCATTGCCTGGACGTGAAACCAAGTCTTCGATCTTGCTCGGAAAGGACCCGGAGTCCAGGTAGAACTGGTCAACCGATGTCGCAACCTTACGCACACCCGCCTGCGCGGCCTTGACGTCCGCTTTGACCTTAGCGCCGAAAATATTGGTTGCCAGCATGGTTGCGATGAATGCAATGATGCCGAGCACCAGCAGCATTTCGATCAAACTAAAACCCTGCTGGCGCGCCCCAATTCGCGAGCGCCGCAGCGCGCCACGGCCCATACACGCTAAGGGTGCTGACATTTTTGCGTCCTGATCAGTACGCGCTAACTCTTGTGCTTGTTTCATATTAAGTCCTCGTCAAGCCACCAGTTCGTTCAAACTCAGAATTGCGCTTACCATCGAAATGACGATAACGGCAATAAATCCAGCTAACAGAATGGTCATCATTGGCACAAAGGCCGCCATTAAACGATCAATGGTCGTACGCACTTCACGGTCATACGTGTCCGCGGCGCGCAGCAGCATTTCATCCAGTTGGCCCGTTTCCTCGCCAACCGCAATCATTTGCAGCGCCATCCGTGGAAAACGTTTACCAGCAGCCAGGGCATGCGCTAGACCTCCACCGGTTTTTACATCTTTCGTAGCAGTCTCGACCTGCTCACTGAGCGCAGAGTTTCCCAGCACGTTTTTGCTGATCGACATTGCCGACAACAATGGCACGCCATTTTTCAACAGCGTTCCTGCGGTACGCGCAAAACGCGCGGTATCAATCTTGGTCAGTAAATCGCCGATCCATTTTAAATTCAAAAGGCGCGTATCCCAAATCAATCGGGTGACCGGATTGGCAAACTGACGCTGGAAAAATAGCGCCACGCCGACCGCGACGAGGATAAATGCCCACCACCCATAACGAACCGCATTCGCAAAAGCCAACACGATTTGCGTCAAAATAGGAAGCTCGCCGCCCAATTGCTCAAACAAGGGCATAAAATTGGGAATCACAAACACCAGCAAGAAGACCAATGCACCACCCGCCAACACCAGCAAGATGCACGGATAAATCAGCGCTGAAACCACGCTCGATTTCAGTTCCTGGTTGCGCTCCAGATATTGCGATAAGCGCGTCAGCGTATGGTCGAGCGTGCCACCCAGCTCACCCGCACGGACCATATTCACGTAGAGGCGCGAAAACACGCCGTGCTGGCGCTCCAGCGCTTCCGACAAAGACACGCCGCTGCGCACTTCGTCGCGCACGCGGTCAACCAGCCGTTTCAGACGCGGCGTTTCAGCCAGTTCAGCCAACACCAGCAGAGAACGATCGAGTGGCAAACCAGCGCCAACCAAAGTTGCCAGTTGCTGGGTGAATACCGCCACATCGGCCTGCGACACACCCGTGGACCTGAACAACTGGGCCAAACCCACACCCTGCGCCTGATCGGCCGGCATGGCTTCGAGCGGCAAATTGCCCTGCTCATGCAGTTTGGCGACCACATCATCGGTGCTGGCGGCATCCATCAGCCCCTGCAGCACCTCGCCGTTGGGCGCGACCGCTTTGAAGCGGAAAGAAGGCATCAGGTTTCCTGCGTCACGCGCAGCACTTCTTCGATGGTCGTCAGACCGGTCAAGGCCTTGGCGATGCCGTCTTCGTACATGGTGCGCATGCCCTCTTCGCGGGCCAGGGCCTCGATTTTTCCGTGATCAGCGTGCTGCATGACCAGGCGCCTAATCGGGTCGGTCATGGTCAAAAATTCCATGATCGTCGTGCGGCCCATATAACCGGTGGCGCTGCGTTCGGACGCCATTGGCCGATGCAGATAAATCGGATCATGCCGCGTGTAATTGCGCAGTTTGTGTTCGGCGACCAGTTCTGGCAGTGCCAGATAGCGCTGGCTGGACTCGCGATCCAAGCGCCGCACCAATCTCTGCGCCAATACGCCGTTGACCGTGGAACACATCAGATAATCGTCGACGCCCATATCCAACAAACGCGTCACCGCGCCGGCGGCATTATTGGTATGTAGGGTGGAAAGCACCAAATGCCCGGTCAGCGCGGACTGGATCGCAATTTTTGCAGTTTCCAAATCACGCATTTCACCGATCATGATGATGTCGGGATCCTGTCGAACAATGGAGCGTAGCGCTCCGGCGAAATCCAGACCGATTTGTGGCTTCACCTGAATTTGGTTAACGCCTTCCATCTGGTATTCGACCGGGTCTTCGACTGTGATGATCTTAACTTCGGGCGTATTGATTTTGCTGAGCGCGGTGTACAGCGTAGTGGTTTTACCCGAGCCGGTAGGTCCGGTGACCAGCAAAATGCCGTGTGGCATTTCCAGCACATTCAAAAACTGCGGCAGAAAATCGTCGGTAAAACCCAGCGCCTTAAAATCCAGTACAACGTTTTCGCGGTCCAAAATACGCATGACCACGCTCTCACCAAAACTGGTCGGCACGGTCGATACGCGCAAATCAAGTTCTTTGCCTTGCACGCGCAGCATGATGCGACCATCTTGCGGCAAGCGACGCTCGGCGATATTGAGTTTCGCCATGATCTTGATACGGCTAATGATCGCGGCGGTAGAACTGGCCGGTGGGGATTCTACTTCTTGCAGCACGCCATCAATGCGGTAACGCACTTTCAAGCGATTTTCGAATGGTTCGATATGGATATCACTGGCGCGCTGCTCAACCGCGCGCTGCATAACCAAATTGACTAGCCGAATAACCGGTGCTTCCGATGCCAGATCGCGCAAATGTTCAACATCGTCTTCACCACTGCCGTCTTCTCCCGACAGATTTTCGACGATGGTGCCCATTGCGGAGCGACCTTGACCGTAATAGCGCTCGATCAAATCGTCGATCTCGCTGCGTAAGCCGACCGCCATATCGACGGTTTTGCCGCTCGCCAGCACCACCGCGTCATGCGCGTAGTGGTCTTGTGGATCGGCCACCAGAAGCTTGATCGCGGTTTCCGTTTCGGCGATTGGCACAATATGAAACTGCTTCAAAAAGCGCACCGACAGCGCGGCACCGGTGGGCGGCACGTCCGGTGCGTCTTTGCCGCTGATCAGCGGCAAGCTCAGTAACTCGCTCAAGGCTTCGGCAACATCGCGCTCCGACGCCAAACCTAAGCGGGTTAACAGCGAGACCAGTCCGACGTCATCTTGTTCCTCGTGCACCCGACGCGCGCGGACCAGATCGGTTTCTTTCAGGCGCCCCTTGCGCAGCAAAAACTGGCAGATGCGCTCATCGAGCTGATCCGCATCAACCGGCATAGCCGGCGCGCTTGCTTGCGCGTCGACCGTATCAAGGATGGCATTCACGCGGCGGGCACCTGAGGCTTCGAATTTGTAGAAGTGGGCGTTGGACTACGAATCAGTCCGATCGGTTCCCACGTCGGGCAAATCGCTGCCTTCCGTCGTCACCACCAATTGAATGAACGCTTGATTGAACAACACCCACAAGATCACCGGCGTGATGGCGGGCAGTACCAGATAGCCGAACTGATAACAAAAGGCGATCACATCTAGCGAGATACCGGCGTCGGCAATCACTTTGGCGCCTTCCGGACCGGCCTGTAGACCGACGCTCTTCAGCACATCAAACACCGTACCAAAGGTCTGTACGGCAAGCAGCACTGCTACGCCTGCGCAGACTTGCCACAGGCGTTGCCAGCCGCGCAAGGGTGTGGCCATCACTAAGCCCACGATCACCGGGATGCAATAGCCGTAAATCATTGGATTGACCTCCACCACCACGGCGGGACGCCCTTGGCTCAGGTCAACTCCCACCAACATCGAAGGATCCACCGGCAAACTGGTGATGAAATCCAACACGTGTCGATTTTGTTCGACGTCCAGAAACACCGTGGGCATCCAGGTTTGCAATACCCAACCGGCCAATACGGCGATCGGCGTCACAAACAACTCGGCGAAGTAGAACCACACAAAAAAAGACAGCGGCAGCCACAACACCGCCAGGAACAACAGAGTTTTCAGTGGGCCAAACATGTCGGATTCGGGTCTGCTCAAAGGTGATGACTGGCGATTGCCGCACGCCAAGTCGAGTTGCGAGCGTTAACGCACGCCGGGAGTGGGGTGCGATTCTAGCCTGCCGCGGCAATCTACGTGACTTGCTTAAGACGCCCCTTAGGGCTTGTTGGTCAATAACTTGGACTTTTTGCTCGCCGGCTTGGGCGCGCGACTCGCTTGTGTGGCGCGCCACACCGCGCCTCGCATCGCATCCCAATCCGACGGCCAAAAGTCCAAGTTACTTCCTCACCAGCCCTAACCAACAAACACCCTGGCGTTGCGGAACACCCGCAGCCACGGCGAGGCCTCAGCGCCGGGGGCCGCCCAACTCATCTGCACGCGCCGGAACACCCGTTCTGGATGCGGCATCAAAATCAATGCTCGACCGTCGGTGGTGGTAAACCCGGTGTAACCGTCGGGGGAGCCATTCGGGTTGGCGGGATAGGCCTGCGCCACGCGTCCATCGCTTTCGATAAAACGCAGTGCTGGCGCGGCGCTAGCTGGCATCGCGGCGCCACCCCAATCGGCCCGGCCTTCACCGTGTGATACCACCAGCGGCAGGCGCGAGCCGGTCATGCCGGCCAGCAACACACTGGGCGAATCCAACACCTCAACCTGCACCAAGCGCGCTTCATATTGCTCGGAGCGATTCCGCAAAAAGCGCGGCCAGCCTTGTGCGCCGGGCACCAAGTCGCGCAGCCCGCTCATCATTTGACAGCCATTGCACACGCCGAGCGTAAAGGTGCTCTGGTCGGCAAAAAAGGCGCGAAACTGTTCGGACAGCTTCGCATGATGGCGAATACCTTTGGCCCAACCTTGACCGGCACCCAGCACATCGCCATAGGAAAACCCGCCACAAGCGGCCAGGCCTTTGAATTCCGACAGCTTTCGGCGCCCGGATTGCAGATCACTGATGTGCACATCAATTGCTGAGAAACCGGCGCGATCAAACGCGGCCGCCATCTCCAACTGACCGTTAACGCCTTGCTCGCGCAAGATCGCCACTCGCGGGCGCGCGCCAGTCGCAATGTACGGCGCAGCAATATCGTCCTGCACAGCAAAGCTGGGTGCTTCGACCAGGCCCGGCGCGTTGTAATCAGCCAAGCGCGCAAACTCTTGGTCGACGCTGTCCGGGTCATCGCGTTCGCGCTGCAGGCGCCAGGATGTTTCACCCCAGGCGCTGATCAGCGTGGCCATATCGATATCGATCAGCGTTGCTCCCGCAGATTGCACCCGCAAACGGCCATCGGCATGCGCGGCGCCCACTCTGCGCAACAGCGCGCTTAACCCGGCAGCACGCGCGCTGGCCAGCAGTGCATCGATGTCGGCATTAGCAACTTCGATCAAAACCCCGAGTTCTTCGTTGCACAACTCGGTCAGCGCACAGGCGTTTTCCGGTAGCTCAATCTGCACACCCAAACGCGCGGCAAAGGCCATTTCCAGCGCGGACACGATCAAACCGCCGTCGCTGCGATCGTGCCACGCAAGAATGCGCCCGGCGCGTTTCTGCGCCGCTAACCACACTAGCGCTTGACGAAAAACCAGCGGATCGTCCAAATCCGGCGGCACATCACCAAGTAATCCCTGCACTTGCGCCAGCGCGCTGCCACCCAGACGCGCGCTCGCCGCACCCAGATTCACCAACCAGATTGCGCTGCTGCCGTCGCGACGTTGTAACTCGGGGGTCAGCGTCTGCCGCACATCGGCAAGCGGGGCAAATGCGCTGATGATCAGTGACACCGGCGCGCGCGTGCGGCACTCGGCGCCCGTTTCGCTGCGCCACTGGGCGCGCATCGACAAAGAATCCTTGCCCACCGGAATACCCAAACCGAGCGCCGGGCACAGATCGCGACCAATGGTCTCGACGGCGGCGTACAGCGCGCCATCCATGTCTGGATCGCCCACGGCCGCCATCCAATTGGCCGACAGTTTGATGTCTTCGATGTGCTCAATCGGCGCTGCATAGACATTGGTGAGCGCTTCGCCGACCGCCATGCGCGCCGCGGCGCGCGCGTCCAACACGGCGATGGGGGAGCGCTCGGCGATGCACATCGCCTCGCCAGTGTAGCCGTCAAAGTCAGCCAAAGTGACGGCGACATCGGCAACCGGCGTCTGCCAGGGCCCGACCATTTGGTCGCGATGACTCAGGCCACCGACACTGCGATCGCCAATCGTAATCAGAAATTGTTTGCTGCCCACGGACGGAAAACGCAGCACGCTCAACAAGGCAGTGGTGACATCCAAGGCGCGAAGATCAAGCGCTGCGCCCGGCTGCGGCTGGTGGCGATGCGCCTGTCGGTGCATTTTTGGCGCGTTGCCAAACAACACATCCATCGGCAAATCGATCACCGCAGTTGCATCTAACACCACCCGCAAGTGCTGCGCCGCTGTTGCATGGCCCACTATCGCGTACAAACAACGCTCACGCTCGGCAAGCGCGACAAATCGCGGCAAATCAGGCGGACGCACCCCCAGCACATAACGCTCTTGTGCTTCGTTACACCAGATTTGCATCGGGCTCATGCCCGGATCGTCATTCAATACGGCGCCTAAATTTAGGTCGCCGCCGACACCGCTGTCATGCAGCAATTCGGGGATTGCGTTCGACAATCCGCCGGCACCCACATCGTGAATGCTAACCATCGGATTGTCCGCACCCAGCGCGATGCAACGATCAATCACCTCCTGGCAACGCCGCTCCATCTCGGCGTTATCGCGCTGTACCGACGCGAAATCGCGCGATGCACTGCCCACGCCACTGGCCTGCGATGAGGCAGCTCCACCGCCTAAACCAATCAGCATGGCGGGTCCGCCGAGCACGATCACGGCATCGCCGGCTTGCAAAAAACCCTTGGCGACATCGCCCGCACGCACGCTGCCAAGGCCGCCGGCGATCATGATCGGCTTATCAAAGGCGTAGCCTTTGCATGCGTCGCCGTCGAAATGCTCGAAAGTTCGGAAATAACCGGCTAGCGCCGGTCGCCCAAATTCGTTGTTGAACGCCGCAGCGCCGATTGGACCTTCGAGCATGATGCGGCGCGCGCTGGCCAAATGCTGCGGCAAGGAGCGCGCTGACTCCCAGGGCTGTGGCGCATCGGCAAAACGCAAATGCGACACCGAAAAACCGGTCAACCCAGCTTTGGGGCGCGCGCCGCGGCCGGTCGCACCTTCGTCACGGATTTCGCCACCCGCTCCGGTGGCCGCACCCGCGTAGGGCGCGATTGCAGTCGGGTGGTTATGCGTTTCAACCTTAATGGCCAGATGGATCGGCTCAATGTGCGCACGGTATTGCCCATCCGCGTCCGCCAAAAACCGCGCCCCAACGCGGCCGGCGAGCACCGCAGCGTTATCTTTGTAGGCCACCAAAGTGCCTTGCGGTGTGATTACATGGGTGTTTTTGATGTGGCCGAACAAACTGGAGGGCTGAGTCTCGCCATCGAGCGTCCAACTGGCATTGAAGACCTTATGCCTACAGTGCTCCGAATTGGCTTGCGCAAACATCATCAATTCGGCGTCGGTCGCGGCGCGCTCAAGCTGCGCGTAGCGCTTCGCCAGATAATCGATTTCGTCGTCGCTCAGCGCCAATCCCAGCTGCGCATTGGCCTTTGTCAGCGCCGCGACATCGCTGTCGATATGCAGCAGCTCACCCGCAACAGGATGTTGATGCAATTGCGCGAACTGCGCGGGATCGCGAAGCACGCTCTGCGTCATCGGATCGTGCAGCAGGGCCTCAACTTGGCCGACCGCCTGTGGATGGTCAGGCCATTCAGAAAAGGCGTAGCGCAGCAAGCGCTCCACGCGCGCGACTGACAGACCGCAGCGCTGCAAGATGTCGGTCGCCTTGCTGGACCACGGCGAGCGTGTGCCCACCCGCGGTGCGACCCAAATGGAGTTTGCCGCGCAAATGTCGGCTGCCAACTCGCCCCACTGCAAGACTTCAGCCAAGCGCGCGTCGCTGATCGATGGATCGGCGCCGAAAACCACAAAAACTTCGGAAACCGCGGTTAATCTCGCGCCCAAAGCGCGCAGACGCCAGTTGAGCGCTTCAACGCGAAAGGGAGACAGGGCCAGAGCCCCTGGAAACGAGCGGATCGGCATCGGGGCGCGCAGCTAGCGTCAGAGCGGTCGGATCATACGTGGTTGCGGCTACGAGGCGCCTTGCGCAGCCTCGTGCTCTTTTGCTTTTTCGCCAGTAACTTAGGCTAATGCCGAGCGACTTCGCGTCGCGCAGAGCTTACGCGCGCGAAGCCAACTCTAGCCGACTGGCACTATTTGGCTTTGGCTTTATCGCTCGCAGCGACCGCCGCTTCCGCCGCCATCAGACGTTGTTCAAGTTGATCCGGTGTCACATAACCCGGCGCCACATTGCCGTCGGGAAACACCAACGTTGGAGTGCCAGTTACGCCCATTTGCTGGCCCAACTGATACTGCGCTTCGATCGGATTGACGCAGGTCGCATCACCCGGTTCCTCTCCGGCCTTGGCCTTGGTCAATGCGTCTTGTTGATCCTTCGCGCACCACGTAGAGACCGCTTTACGGAAGGAGTCCGAGCCCACCCCGGCGCGCGGAAACATCAAGTACTCGATCTGGATGCCACGATCGTTGTACTCGGCCATGTGTTTATGCAGTTCGCGGCAATATCCGCAGTCAATATCGGTAAATACGGCGACCGAATGTTTCACCTCACCCTTCGGCTTAAAGATGATGCGCTGATTGCTGGGTGCTTTAGCGAGCAATTCGCGGCGTAACTCAGCGCGACGCTGTTCGGTCAAATCGAGCTTTTGGGCGATGTCGAGAATCGTGCCCTGAACCAGGTACTTGCCATCGGCGGTGACGTAGACGATTTGACCCGGCACAGTGACTTCGTACAGCCCATCAATCGGTGCTGCGCGCACTGCTTCAACGCGAATGTCGGCGTTCAGGGACTTCAATGCCGCTTTCACGAGGTCCTCAGGCTTGTCTTGCGCTGCGACGTGCGCACTTGCAAGCATGCCAACGGCCGCCAACCAAAACCCATAACGCATTGTTTTCTCCTGACTGATAGGCGACCGTAAGCGGTCTGATGCCCAAAGACTGTTTATTGCATCTGAAAGTTCCGGCTCAGTTGCAGATTTTTTTAAGGTTGCGGCTGGCACGCGCACAAACGGCTCAACTGGTGACGCTCGGTTGCTGCCCAAGCACCTGGATCAACACCGCCGCAAAGTGACAAACGCTGCCAACCATCACGAAGCCATGCCAGATGGCGTGTGAGAAGCGCAGTCGCTCACTCATATAAAACACGGTGCCCAAGGTGTATGCCACGCCACCCGCCATCAGCCAAGCAAAAGCGCCTTGTGGCAAAGCCGTCATCAAGGGTTCGATTGCCACCACCACTAGCCAGCCCATGACCAGATAGATGCCGGTCGACAACCACCGAAAGCGACCGGTGTAATACAGCTTGAACACGATGCCGGCCAATGCCAAGCCCCAGATCAAGCTAAACAAGGTCCAGCCCCACGGACCACGCAAACTTGTTAAGGTAAACGGCGTGTAAGTGCCGGCGATCAGCACATAAATCATGCAATGGTCGAATACTTTCAGACGCGCCTTGGTTGGTTCGTGGCTGACTGCGTGGTAGAGCGTCGACGCCACATAGAGCAATATCAGCGATACACCATAAATGGACGCACCAATCACCGCCCATTGGTCGCCATAGATCGACGCCAGCGTAATCAGCACGGCACCCGCAGCCAATGCGAAGACCGCACCCAGGCCATGGGTCAAAGCATTCAGCAATTCCTCCAGCTGCGCGCCGCGCCCAACGGGTTCTGAAGTCGCATCGCTCATGGCCAAGGCCTTGCATGGTTGTTTGATAAGCCTGCGCGTGCCAGGTCGACAGGTCAATCGACGCGCACCTGAAAACTACGCTAGGCTCGCAACAGACAGACGCGCATTGCTACTCAGGCACAATACAGTCAATGCTCGTAAACTCCGCGCCCCGCAATTGGATGTATCGATGGCATGGAACGCATCGAAGGTGATTTTTCGACACCGATCGGTCGAATCGCATTGTTGGCATCGCGATTCAATGATCTGGTCGTGTCGCGATTGGTTGAAGGCGCGCGCGACGCTTTGTTGCGCCACGGCGTGGATGACGCAGATCTCACATTGATTCGTGTGCCCGGTGCATTTGAGCTGCCGCTGACCGCCGATAAACTGGCTGCTAGCGGTCGTTATGCCGCCATTGTTGCGCTGGGCTGCGTGATTCGCGGCGATACCGCGCATTTCGACTACGTAGCCGGTGGCGCTTCCAACGGCTTGATGCAGGTGGCGCTTGATCATGGCTTGCCGGTGGGATTTGCTGTGCTCACCGTTGATACGCTAGAACAGGCGCTGGATCGCGCCGGTGGCAAAGCGGGCAACAAAGGCGCAGACGCGGCGCTGGCGATCATCGAACAGCTCAATCTGTTGCAGCACTTGGAGCCCGAACTGTGAAACCCAATCGGCCATTTCCGGAGCGCGCCAGAGCGCGTCGTCGTGCACTGCAGGCGATCTATCAATGGCAGATCGGCGGTGGTCCCATGCACCGGATCATCACGCAGTTCAACGAAGAGCAGGATATGGCGATTGCCGACGGTGCCTATTTTTCCGAGCTGCTGCTGGGTGTCGAAACCCACCTCACTGAGATCGACGCCGCGATCACCCCGTTTGCGGATCGCCGCATCGACGAGATCGACGTGATCGAACGCGCCACTTTGCGTCTGGCGACCTTTGAATTGATGCATCGCTTGGATGTGCCGTATCGGGTGGTGCTCAACGAGGCGATCGATCTGGCCAAGGATTTTGGCAGCGAGGGCGGCCACACCTACGTCAATGGTGTGCTCGACAAACTGGCGCGCCGCATACGCAGCGCCGAGCTACAAGGGCGTTGAACCTAGGTTGAACGCCCTGCCATGACCAGCGAATTCGCCTTCATCGACGCTTTGATCGCGCGGGTGCGGGCGCACGAAGGCGTGGTGCGTGGCATTGGCGATGACGGCGCGATCGTGCGCTTCGCGGCGGGTGAGGAATGTGTGATCAGCACCGATACGCTGGTCGCTGGCGTGCATTTTCCGCTGGATGCCGCGCCCGCGGACATCGGCTACAAATGCGCCGCGGTGAATTTGAGCGATCTGGCGGCGATGGGCGCGACGCCGCGTTTTTGCACGCTGGCGCTGACCATGCCGAGTTTGGATCCTGGTTATGTCGACCCACTGCTGGCCGGGTTGTTTGCCTTGCTGGATAGCCATCAGGTAGCCCTG